>Ga0156277_10826_pt1 | contig 24156 bp, 23 predicted proteins | sample RifCSPlowO2_12_FD_107926 | JGI IMG/M metagenome (GOLD analysis project Ga0156277, IMG submission 107926) | Verrucomicrobia bacterium RIFCSPLOWO2_12_FULL_64_8
CGAGAAACCGAAACAATGGTTTCGGCGCATCTGTCACCGAAAGATTCGAAATCAGTACAAGGCTTCCGGCATAGCTCCCGCCGGTCGCCACGCGGGAGAGCACCCGCGCGGTCGCGTCATAAACATAAGTCACACTGAAATCAGGATTGGTGCCTCCTGGCAACGTCAGGACGAAAGTATTGCCCCGACCTTCGGTATCGAGCGAAACGTCCACGTCCTTTGCCATGCGTGTGTCCTGGTTGAGCATGGCCAGCATCCTGCGATTCTGGGCTTCCAGTTGCTGGTGGTTGGAGAGCCGTGTGAGGTTGCGTCCCAGGTAGAGGTAACTCGATATCACCGCTGCCATGATCATCGTCGCCAGGCTCATGGCGAACATCAGCTCCATCAGTGAAAACGCTCCGTGCGCTGCCACGCAGGCGCCGCTATGATTTTTGGTATGAGACATTGAGTCCGTTCTTGCCAAAATAAGCTTGGCAGCTCCGGGTATGCTGCCTGCCGGTGTTTCCCACCCAGGTGACACCCAGCGTCACCCTCCGAAGGGTGGCGGTGCTGCCGCTGCCATGCACATCGCTGATTTGGCGGCTCAATTGAAACGTGGTATCGGCGTTCACAATCGCAGCCGGCTTCGGTTTCATACTCAATGACGAGTTGAACTCCGGATAGGCAACCTGATCGGTCAAGGCGGTGGAGCTGGTGGGGGTGAGATTTAGTATACTGTTCCAATCCAGCGTCCGAAGGTAATCGATCTCCACTTGGACTATTTGCGCGGCCACCGTCTGCTTTCGCGCGGTGTCAAGCATCTCAGTGCCGATCGAGATGGCGTTGATCATCCCGACAAAACCAAAGAGCAGAATGGTGGCAGCTAGTGCCACCTCGATTAGGGTAAACCCCGCGTGCGTTCTCCGCAGTGACTTCACCTTGAGTAACCCGGGTTTATGATAGGGGATTGCACCTAGTTAAATTCGAAAGCCGGCAGCGGTTTGTTTTTTACATACAGTTTACCCAGGCCGTATAAGGTATTCGTTTTTAATGGTATGCGTAACAATATTGCATCGACTTTCCGGGTGAGTTTCAACGGCCTGGCCAAACAGGTTTCGATCCTCATCGTGGCAAACCCTGTTCGGACATCTTGCTTCGTGTCGCTGGCATTGAGGTTTGCAGGCCATCATTTGGCCCCCGCCGAGACTGCGATCCAAGGCCTGCGGACCACAGCGGCAAGGACAGAGATTTTGCTGCTATCCCTCCACATCTGGTTGGGGCGTCTTCGCCGCGCTGGGAAACATGCAGGTTAGATGACGCGCGGCTCGACGGATAGAGGCACATACGGCTCCTCCTTCAGATCGGCAATTCGCCTGCCGGCTAACAATTGGACCCAAACGCGCGCGTTTGAAACCACCACCAAGATCACGAGGACCAGCAGCACGCCGGTGACCACGGCATTAATGTAGTTATTAGCCAACAACCGCTTCCATTCGATGATTTGAGCCACAGATGCCCCCCCGGGGATGGCGATTCTATTCTGCATTTCGGCCGCGGCGCTGAGGAAACCAAGCCGCGGGTCGGCGCTGAAAATCTTCATCCAACCGGCCGTCATAGTCACGGCCAGCAGCCACCCGAGAGGCGCGAGCGATACCCAGAGGTACCGTTGACGGCCCATCTTGATCAGCACGGTCGTGCCCAGCGCCAGCGCGACCACCGCCAGCAACTGGTTCGCCACGCCAAAAATGGGCCAAAGAGAATTGATGCCGCCGAGTGGATCGATGACGCCTTGATAGAGAAACCATCCCCACGCTGCCACAAAGCCGACACTCGCCGCCCAGTTTCCAACCATGGAGCGGGTCTCGCCCAACGGCTTCCAGAGATAACTGAGCATATCCTGCACAAGAAAGCGCCCGACACGAGTGCCGGCGTCGATTGTGGTGAGGATGAAAAGGGCCTCAAACATGATCGCAAAATGATACCAAAGCGCGAGCGCCGAGCGGCTGCCGAGCACGCCGGAAAATATGTGCGCCATTCCGACGGCAAAAGTCGGCGCTCCGCCCGTGCGCCCAACCATAGTCCGCTCTCCGACCGCCGTTGCGAGTTCAGCCATCTCCGTCGGCGTCACCGGAAAGCCGAGGGCGGTCACGGCTTGAGTCACGGCGGCTGTGTCACCCTTCATGTTGATGGCGAAATACTGGCCGGGCTCCATGGCGCAGGCGGCGATCAGCGCCATGATGCCGACAAGCATCTCGGTGATCATGCCGCCGTAGGCGATTATGCGAATATCACTTTCGCGTGTGATGAGCTTTGGCGTCGTGCCCGAAGCCACCAGCGAGTGAAACCCTGAGATCGCCGCGCAGGCTATGGTGATGAAGCAAAAGGGAAACACCGGTCCGGCGAACACCGGCCCGCTGCCATCGATGAACCGGGTCAGCGCCGGCATCTTGAGCGTCGGCGCGATGAACACAATCGCCACGCCCAGCAGCGCCACCGTGCCGATCTTCATGAATGTGCTCAGGTAATCCCGAGGCGCCAGCAGCAGCCAGACGGGTAGCACCGAGGCAATCAGGCCGTAGCCCATGATCCACCACGCGAGAGATGTGCCCTTGAGCGTCAGCCAGCCTTCGAGCGCCGTGCCGTGCAGCCACTGGCCACCCGCGACAGCCAGCAGCAACCCGGCCACACCCCAGGCGCTCACCAATCCCACCTTCCCCGGGGTCCAAAACCGAAGGCTGAGTCCCATGAGCACCGCGATCGGCATCGTGGCCGCGATCGTGAAGATTCCCCACGGACTCTCTGCCAGCGCCCGAACCACGACGAGCGCGAGCACCGCCAGCAGGATGATCATAATGGCGATGATGCTGATGAGCGCCACGAGACCGGAGAATGGGCCGACCTCCTCACGCACCATCTGACCCAGTGATTTTCCCCGCCGGCGCGTCGAACAAAACAGAATGATTGAATCGTGCACGGCGCCGCCGAGCGTTGCACCGACCAGGATCCACAGCATTCCCGGCAGGAAACCAAATTGCGCGGCGAGCACCGGCCCGACCAGCGGACCCGGTCCGGCGATGGCGGCGAAATGATGACCGAAGACGATCCATCTGTTGGTCTTCACGAAGTCCCGCCCGTCTTCATACACCATGGCGGGCGTCGCGCGCCGCTCGTCCAATGTCAAAACGCGGGCCATCAGCCAGGCCGAATGGAATCGGTACGCGAGGACGAAAACACACACCGCGGCCACGACAAGCCAGAGGGCGTTGACTTGTTCGCCGCGCGACCATGCCAGCACCAGGAAGGCCGTCACGCCCAGTCCGACAACCAGCGACCACGAGGCGGCACGCAACCAGCGGGGAAATTGCATCAGAAAAAGGAAAGTGCGGATCTCCGGCTACAAGTGCGTGTAAATCAAAAGCCCGCAACTGCAAAACCAGCCCGTTTGCCGTGGCTCCCGTCGTTTGGATGCGTCATTCCGGAAGAAGTTTTCGGAGTGCCCGGACGGCGGCCGCCGGATCTGGGTCCCTGAGAATATCCGACACGACGACCACCCGGCGCGCTCCCGCGGCGATCGCGCGAGGAAGGGTTTCGCGCCCGATTCCGCCGATGCAGAAGAAAGGCAGGGCCGGTTTGAGCGTCGCCACCTGGGCGATAATGGGCAGCCCCACTGGCTTGTAGTCCGGCTTGGTTGGCGTTGCGAAAATCGGTCCAACCGCGAAATAAGACAACGTTCCGGCCGGAAGTTCGAGCGCGGCACGGACTTGTTCGAGAGAATGTGTGGACAACCCCAGTATGCGGTCGGGACCCAACACTTGGCGGGCCAGGCGAGGATCAGTGTCGTCCTGGCCGACGTGCAGCCCCAGACCGGGGAAACTCTGGGCGAGGGTGATATTGTCGTTGATGATGAGTGACGGCCCCCCCCCGCCGGTTTCCTCGGTCTGGTGCCTGCCGCCAAACAACGGCAGGACCGTCTCGACTAGCGTCCGCCGTTCTGCAGCCGTCTCCTTTTTCATCCGGAGTTGAATGAGGTCCGCTCCTCCAGTGATGAGCGCCTGGCAGGTTTCCGGCCAGCGCCCCGGGGAAACATAAGCCGTGTCCAGAATGGTATAGAGTCGGGCGGATTCGAGATTCATGCGATTCAGCCGAAGAGAATAACCACCCGAGCGCGACGGCGAAGGGCGTCAGAACAGATCTGGAGGCGTGCGACTGAGGAATTCTTCGAGGTACGCGGTGGTGGCCTTGCCCGCGATGAAGATCGGATCGCTCAAAATGGCCTTGTGGAGTGGGATGGTGGTCTTGATGCCACGGATGAGATATTCACTAAGGGCGCGGTATAGGCGTTCGAGGGCCATTTTCCGGTTGTCGCCGTGGGCAATGAGCTTGCCGATCATAGAATCGTAGTACGGTGGAATGGTGTAACCACTGTAAACATGGGAGTCGACGCGGACGCCATGGCCGCCCGGTGCGTAATACAGCCCGATCACACCGGGCGAGGGGGAGAAATTACGGGCGGGATCCTCCGCATTGATGCGACATTCGATGGCGTGACCCCGGAATTCGATGTCCTTTTGGTCAAATTTGAGTTTCTCGCCGGCGGCAATGCGGATCTGTTCCTTGATCAGGTCGATCCCAGTAACCTCTTCGGTGACCGGGTGTTCGACCTGAATACGGGTATTCATCTCAATGAAGTAGAACTCACCCTTGGAATCGACGATGAACTCGATGGTACCGGCATTCTCATACTTTGCAGCCTCGGCGGCCCGGACCGACGCCTTGCCCATGCGTTTGCGCAGATCCGCGGTCATGAAGGGAGACGGAGACTCCTCAATCAGCTTCTGGTGGCGTCGCTGCACCGAACAGTCACGCTCGCCCAGATGGACCACTTGGCCATGGCTGTCGGCTAAAATCTGAAACTCGATGTGCCGGGGGTTTTGGATGTATTTCTCGATGTAAACCGTGCCATTGCCGAATGCCTTCTCAGCCTCCGCCCTAGCCACATGATACTCCTTGGCAAAGGAAACATCGTTGTGGGCGATTCGCATGCCGCGACCGCCCCCGCCCGCCACCGCTTTGATAATGATCGGATAGCCGATCTTACGAGCAATCTTGAGCGCCTCGCCTTCGGAGTCCACCGGACCATCCGAGCCGGGCACGGTTGGCACTCCCGCCTTTCTTACCGTGTCTTTCGCAATCGACTTGTCGCCCATAATCTTGATGCTGTGCGACTTGGGGCCGATGAATTTGATATTACACTGCTCGCATTGCTCGGCAAATTTATGGTTTTCCGAGAGAAATCCATACCCGGGGTGGATGGCGTCGACATCCGCGATTTCAGCCGCACTGATGATGCGCTCGACCCTTAGATAGCTGTCCGCACTCTTTGGGCCGCCTATACAGATGGCTTCGTCGGCCAGTTGAACGTGGAGTGATTGAACGTCCGCCTCGGAATACACGGCGAGCGTCTTGATGCCCAACTCGCGGCATGCCCGCACGATGCGAAGCGCGATTTCACCGCGATTGGCGATAAGGATCTTCTGGATCATTAGACGAAGAAGCCACCAACACGAACACCGACGGTTCTAAACCATGGAACGGTGCTTAGTGTTCGCTAGTGTGGGATTAGCGGCCGGAGTGACTAAGGATCAACCTTGCTTGATCTTGAACATCCGCTGGCCGTATTCCACCGGCTGGCCATTTTCGACGAGGATCTCCGTCACCGTGCCCTTGGTTTCCGCCTGAATCTCGTTCATGATCTTCATGGCCTCGATTATGCAGACGACGGTATTCTCGGAAACCCGTGAATTGGCCTCGACGAATGGCGGACTCTCGGGCGACGCCGCCCGGTAAAAAGTTCCAACCATGGGAGACTTGATATAAGTCCCTCCCGGTTCCTCCGTCGCCTCAACGCCGGCCGCTGGCGGGGCTGGCGCAACTGCCGGCGGGATCACCGGCGTCGGTGTCGTTTGCGGCGGAGGTTCCGCCGTAACCAAAAAGGGTGCGACCGAGCCGCGGCTGCCAGCGACGACAACGGGGGGACCATTCGTTCCCCGCCTTATCTTCAATTTAAAACCTTCCTCCTCCACCGCAAACTCGGTGAGCTCGGAGCGTTTCATCAGATCAATGATCTGCTTGATTTGCTTGAGGTCCAAACACGGGCCTTTGTTGAGTTAGGTGAAAGCTGGATTCGGGTTAGTTGGACAATTGCGGGATGGCGTTCAAAAGAAGTTGTCCGTTGCTGGCAATCTCCGAGTTAGTACTTTTTCTTCAAGCAGCCAAAAATCGGCCTAAAATAGGCAAAAACGGCCGATAATTGGACGAAAACGCCAAAAATCGGGCCAAAATGGAGTGTTTTTTGCAAATAAGCTATAATCCTTTATCAACGACTTATGCAGTGATTGTCCGACCCGACCGGATTCGCCTGACTGAGGCTGCGTAAATGTGCGGTATATGCACACGGTCAAGTGTCGATTGGCGATTCGAACGGCCAGTTTTTTCGGTTGGTTGCCCGGGAAAACTGAATTTCCGCCGGTTTGGTTGCGAAAACTGTGCCGAATAGAGCAATCGGGGGATCAATCGCCAATTATTTTTACTAGAACACGCTTCCGTCGCTTACCATCGAACTCGCCATAAAAAATCTGCTCCCATGGTCCGAAATCGAGACGTCCTCCAGTCACCGCCACGACCACCTCGCGCCCCATGATGGTCCGCTTCAGATGGGCATCGGCGTTATCCTCGCCAGTGCGGTTGTGGTCATACTGGCTGTAGGGTTTTTCCGGTGCGAGTTTTTCCAGCCAACGATCGTAGTCTGCGTGCAATCCCGATTCGTCATCGTTGATAAACACGCTGGCCGTGATATGCATGGCATTGACCAGGCAGAGGCCTTCCTGGACACCGCTTTCGCGCAGGCACTGCTCGATTTGGGGGGTTATGTTGACCAATTCCCGGCGTTGCGGAAGTTCGAACCACAACTCCTTGCGATAGGATTTCACGCCGGCAGCTTGACGCGGATTGCGTTTGGGGGCGAGCCTTGCGAACGGCCCGCTCGCCTCCTTCCGGCCCTATCGCCGCCATGTCGTTTTACGCCGACCTGCATATCCATTCGAAATACTCCCGCGCAACGAGCGGCGATCTCGATTTTTTCCATCTCGCACTTTGGGCGAAAAAAAAGGGCGTCACGGTAGTGGGTACAGGCGATTTTACCCATCCGGCCTGGATGGCTGCCATCAAGGCAGAGTTGGTTCCCGCCGAGCCGGGGCTGTTCCGCCTGCGCGACGATCTCGAGGCTGCTGTAAGAGCGGAACTTGGCCCGTGCTCTGCCGCCGCTGCGCCAGTCCGGTTCCTCCTCGAGGTCGAGATTTCCACCATTTACAAGCAGGGCGACAAGGTCCGCAAGGTTCACCACCTCCTATATGCACCCGATCTGGCCGGGGCCAATAGCATGAGCGCCGCGCTCGCGCGCATCGGCAATCTTGCCGCTGATGGCCGGCCTATCCTCGGCCTCAATTCACGCGACCTGCTCGAAATCTGCCTTTTGGCCGGCGAGGGATGCTACCTGATTCCCGCTCACATCTGGACACCATGGTTTTCGGTGTTTGGCTCCAAATCCGGTTTCGACGCTCTGACCGAATGTTACGGGGACTTGGCCGACCGGATCTTCGCGCTCGAAACCGGGCTTTCCTCCGACCCGCCGATGAATTGGCGCGTGTCCACGCTGGATGCTTACCGGTTGGTCTCCAACTCCGATGCGCATTCGCCCGGTAACGTTGGCCGCGAGGCCTGCCGTTTCGACTGCGCCCTCGACTTTTTCGCCATGAAACGTGCTTTGGAGACGGGCCGGGGGTATGGCGGCTCTGTTGAATTCTTTCCCGAGGAGGGGAAATACCACCTTGATGGGCATCGCGCCTGCGGCTTTCGCTGCGAGCCAGAGGAGTCGCGCCGGCTCGGCGGCAAATGCCCCGTCTGTGGCCAGCCCCTTACGCTTGGGGTGCACTATCGCGTGCTTGAGCTGGCGGACCGCACCGAGGCTCGGCCTCCTGCTGGCGCTGCGCCTTTCCGCAGCCTCGTGCCGTTGCCCGAAATGTTGGGAGAACTCCACCGGACCGGTTCCAAGAGCAAAACGGTGCAGCAAAGTTACGAGCAGTTGATTGCCCGCCTCGGACCCGAGCTGTTTGTGCTGGCCGAGGCGCCGCTTGACGACATCGGTCGGGTGGCATCGCCGTTCATGGTCGAGGCCGTGCGCCGCCTTCGCGCGGGCGAGGTTATCCGTGAGGGCGGTTACGACGGCGAATACGGCGTCATCCGGCTTTTCCAACCGGACGAACTCGAAAGCACCAAATCAGTAAGTCTGCTATTCGACCTGCCCGCCGCGGCGGGACCCGAGGCCTCCAAACGACGACACCAGAAAAAGGTGGAGGGGGCGTTTCGCGTAGAGGCACGGTCGGAGCCGATGGTGCCCGAGAAGGCCGGTCCTGCGGGCTTGATCCCTCGGTTGGAGCATTCGGGATCGAATATCCTGGCCGATCTCGACCCCGAACAGCGCGCGGCGGCGGAGATCATCCAGGGGTCACTGTTGATCATTGCCGGACCTGGAACAGGCAAAACCCGCACTTTGACCCATCGGCTCGCCCATCTCGTGGCAGAGAAGGGCGCCGCGCCCGAGGCCTGCCTCGCCATCACCTTTACCCGCCAGGCGGCGGGTGAAATGCAGGAAAGACTCCGACGCCTGTTGCCCGGCGGCCGTGGCGCCCGGGTGCCGGTTATGACCTTTCATGCGCTTGGCCTTGCCATTTTGCGGGAGCAGGAGGCAGGTCTTGGCCTTGGTGCGCCACTGCGTGTCGTGGACGAAAACGAAGCGTTTGCTTTAGCGCGGGAAATCCTGAGTCTTTCTCCAGCGGAGGCCCGACGTTTGATGACCGACCGGGCCGGTGGATCCCGTTTCCCCGAATACCGCGCGGCCCTCCATGCCCGAGGACTGGTTGATTTCGCCGAGTTGGTACGACAGCCCGTCGAGCTGATCAGCTCTCGCCCAGATCTCGCCATCATGTACCGCGCCCGGTGGCCGCATGTTTCCGTGGACGAATATCAGGACGTGGACTCATGGCAGTATCAATTGGTTCGCCTGTTGGCGCTGTCTGGCGGAAACCCGGAGACCCGCACCTCCCTTTGCGTCATCGGCGATCCCGATCAGGCCATCTACGGTTTCCGCGGCACCAATGTCCGTTTTTTTCAGCAATTCCAGGCGGATTATCCATCGGCCCGTATCGTCCACCTCACGCAAAACTATCGCTCGACCCGCACGATAGTGGATGCCGCGGTTCAGGCCATCGCGCCGTCGACGCTCGTGCGCGGCCGTGCGCTCACCACCCAAATCACCGGGCCCGCCAGAATCATTGTGCGCGAATGTGCCACGGAGCGCGCCGAGGCGGAGTATGTGGTGGCCACGATCGAGAAGCTCGTCGGCGGCACGAGCCTCGCCTCGTTCGACACCGGGCGCGTGGCAGTGGCGGAGGGTAGGGGATACACTTTCGATGATTTTGCTGTTCTTTATCGCACCAACGCGCAGGCATCCACACTGGTCGAGGCGTTCGCCCGTTCTGGGATTCCTTTCCAGAAGCGATCCCACACGCCGCTGGCCGAACACCCGACGGTGCAGGCCATGCTCGAGCGTTTGGGCACGCTGCCCGTCGAGCTTCCATTCGCCGACCGCTTTGAGAAGGTGGTGACCGAACTGGCGCGTGCCGCGCAGCCCGACGCCGATTTGCCGCGCCTTGCGCTCGCCCTGCGTCAGCTGGCCGAAAGGTCCGGCACCGGTCTCGACGCATTCACGAGCGAGCTGGCCCTCGGCGTCGATGCTGACCTGTGGGATCCCCGGGCCGAGCGAGTGTCGCTCCTCACGCTTCATGCCGCCAAAGGCCTGGAATTTCGTGTCGTCTTTCTCGCCGGCTGCGAGGACGGCCTGCTGCCGTTCCGCTTCGGACCTGACGAACCAGTGGACGAGGCGGAGGAACGCCGATTGTTTTTCGTCGGTCTCACCCGCGCCCGGGATTTGCTCCACCTTACCCATGCCCGACGGCGTTATTGGCAGGGGTAACTGCGCGATCGCCGCCAATCGCCTTTTCTGGCCGCCATTCACGGGGGATTGCTCGATCGGCAGCGCGAGGAGGCCCCCTTGACGCCGCACATCCGCCAGATGGAGCTATTCTGATGAGGTTGCCTGGCCATATCGCGGCAGGTATGCCGCCTGGGCTGCCGGACAACCGGGTGACTCAATAAGACCTCCGGGCGCGTCGGGTCAATTTGCTCTTTTCTGCATTCGTTGAGGGATCAAGGCCGTTCTAAAGAATTCGCGCCGGTTCGGGTTTGAATCGGCGATGGCGGCGGTTAGGCTGCCTTCGACCCCACTTCCCCCATGGTTCCATGAACGCCTCACGGGACGATTTCCTGAAACGTATTTCGGTGATGGCGGGATTGAGTGATGCCGCGCTCTCGTATCTCGCCGGTTTGGCTGGCGAAGAGCGATATCCTGCCGGTGCCGTGATCGTCCGCGAGGGCGAGCCGGGCAACCGCATGTTTTTCATCTCGGATGGCCGCGTCCAGGTGATCAAGGGCCACGGCACGGCCAGGCCGGTGGCGCTGGCGGAGTTTGCCGCCGGCGATTTTTTCGGCGAGATGAGCTTGATCGATACGGTGTCGCGCTCGGCGAGCGTGGTGGCTTTGGAGGCGACCACGGCGTTCACGCTCAAGGGCACCGATCTCTATCAGCTATACCGGCGCCAGCCGGATCAGTACGGCATTGTCATCCTCAACATCTCGCGCGACCTGGCCCGGCGCCTGCGCAAGCTCGACGATAAATTTCACCTGGTTTCGCAGTAGACCCGCAGACAATCCAGGATCTCATCGATTAAATGACCTTGGGGTCGTTGCCGGTTTGGCATCTCATCGAGGGAAACCGGATGCCGAGCGGCCGCCGACCGTGTCGGCCATTCAACGTGGCGGATACGCGAAGCCATTCGGCACCGTGCCGGCTCAGAATGGCGATCGGCTGCTGGCCCGCGAGATGACTGGCGCCTTCATCCGAACCATAGCGGCGCGCTGCAGGAATAGCGCGATAAGCTGTGCCCGCTCGACCAGACTTGGCAGGATGACGTGCTCGCCTTCGGTGTGCAGGCCGTTGCCCCGCGGCCCCAAGCCGTCGAGTACGGGCAAGCCGGCCGCCGCGAGGATGTTGCCGTCGGAACCACCGCCGCTATGGCGCCAGTCGACGTTCAGGCCCAGCTCGCCTGCACAGGTCTGAAGGGTGCTGAACAAGGCCTCGCTTGCCGGCGTGGACTCCATGGGCATGCGGTCAAACTCTCCCGCGACCTCCACGCGGATTCCTTCGCTCGTGAGCGTCGACGCGAGATACTCCAGCAACTGCACCACGCGCCGCGAGTCCGGCCGGGTCGTGATGCGGACATCGATTCCGGCGCGCGCATAATCCGGCACGATGTTGATCGGCCCGCCGCCGGAGACGTGGCCGACGTTGATCAAGACGCCTTCCAGCTGGCGGTTGAGAGCATTGGCTTCCTCGATGAACTTTGCCAGCGCCACGATCGCATTGCGCCCGTTGCCCGGGTCCCGCCCGGCATGGGCCGCCCGGCCGATAGCGGTGACGGTGAATTCACCCGTGCCTTTGCGGCTGCGTATGATGTCGTTGCCGAACGCGGGCTCGAACACCAAGCCGAAAGCGTAACGTTCCGCCGCTTCCTCCAACAAGGGGCGCGAGGCGTTGGAGCCGATTTCCTCGTCCGGCGAAATCAGCACCTCCCAGCCGAGCTGCTTTGCCTCCGGCAGCGCCTCGAAGGCCTGCAGCGCCGCCAGCATCACCACCAACCCGCCCTTCATATCAATCACACCGGGTCCGCATAGGGTCTGGGCGTCGGTGAGTTGGCAGGTCTGGAATGGATGGTCGGGTCCAAAAACGGTGTCATAATGGCCGCAGAGCAGCACACGCGTGGAAGCCTCCTGGCGGCAGCGCATCCGCAGGGCGTGACGCGGCGCGAGGCGAACGCCAGTTCCGTCCGGCCCGGAAGGACCGGCGTCGAATGTGACCACGCGGAGCTGACCAGGCAGCCGGCCGAATCCTACCTTCAAGGCCTCGAGCATTCGCTCAAGGCCTTCCGGGTTGTAGCTGCCGGAGTTGATGTTGGCCCAGGCCGTGAGCAAATCGCGCAGCTCATCGGCGCGGTTGGCCAGGTCGGCGATAGGAGGGGGCAAAGCCATGCATTCATTCTGCGCGTTCGCGGCTCGAAGACAAGACTTTCGGGCCCGCACTTGCGCCTTTGTGCCGACCGGTCCAGACTGCCGGCATGACGGCGTCGGACAAGACCTCCGCCCCCTGGCGTCAGTGGGGCGCCGACCTCGACGAACAATCGGTGCGGCAGATGCGTGACGCTTGCGCGCTGCCGGTTTCCGTGCGCGGCGCGCTTATGCCGGACGCGCACGTTGGCTACGGTCTGCCCATCGGCGGAGTGCTTGCGACGGACCGCGCCGTCATTCCCTTCGCGGTCGGCGTCGACATTGCCTGTCGCATGAAACTTTCGGTGCTCGATCTGCCGGTCGATCGCCTCGATCGCTACCGCCAGCCCCTCATGCACGCACTTGAGACCCAAACCCGCTTCGGTGTTGGCGCGGAGTTCAAAGAACGGCGCTCCCATCCGGTGCTGGACGAAGATTGGACCGTGAGCCCGGTGACGAGCCGTTTTCGCGACAAAGCCTGGGCGCAGCTCGGCACCAGCGGCAGTGGCAACCATTTCGTCGAATTCGGCAAACTCACCGTAACCGCCCCGGACCTGGGCCTGACGCCGGGCGAATATGTGGCGCTGCTCAGCCACAGCGGCAGCCGCGGCACAGGCGCGCAGGTGTGTGAACATTACAGCCGTCTCGCGCAGAAGAAACGCCCGCAACCCGGCCGCCTCGCCTGGCTGTCACTCGATGAAGATGAAGGGCGGGAGTACTGGACGGCCATGGAACTGATGGGCAAATACGCCTCGGCCAATCATGCCTGCATTCATCGCCACATCGTGCGGCATCTTGGCGCTGAGGTGCTCTGGGGGGTCGAGAACCATCACAACTTCGCTTGGAAGGAGACCCACGACAATCGCGACCTGATCGTGCACCGCAAGGGTGCGACACCGGCGGCACCGGGGGTTCTGGGCATGATTCCGGGTTCGATGGCGACGCCCGGCTTCGTGGTGCGCGGCAAGGGCAACCCGGAGTCCCTCAACTCCGCCGCTCATGGCGCCGGCCGTGTGATGAGCCGCGCGCAGGCGGCGCGGACCTTCAACTGGAAGGCGGCAAAATCCGTGCTTGATGCAGCGGGTGTCACCCTCATCTCCGCCGGGATCGATGAGGTGCCGATGGTCTACAAGGACATCCACTCGGTGATGGCGGCGCAGGCCGACCTGGTCGAGGCGCTGGCGCGTTTCGACCCCCGCATCGTCAAGATGGCGCCGTCCGGTGAGAAGGCGGAGGATTAGTCACGCTTCGTTGAGCGAAGCCGCGCCGATGAAAGAGGGGAGAGCAAAACCGAATTACCGCGTCGTGCCGTCCTGGCGTCGTACACTGTCCGGTGTTCTTGCATCCTGCCTCCTGCATTTTCCATCGCGGAGCGCAGTGCGCCGCCGCGCGCAGCGCGACGTTCAAAATCCCAGCTCTTTTTTCCGCTGCGCGGCGGTGGGCAAGGGATCCTTCCGCTTCGCGATGGCCTCCTGGCCTGAATCCTTAACGCGCCGGGCTTCCGTGGCGTTGAATTCGATGCTGGCCTGCTGGTCAGCCGGCACCTCCGCATCGGCATGGATGGCATGCACGGGGCACTGCTCCACGCAAGCGGTGCAGTCGATACAATCGTCGGGATGGATGACGAGTTGGTTGTCGAGTTCGTAGAAACAGGTGACGGGGCACACTTCAACGCAGTCGGTGAATTTGCACCCCAGGCAGTTGCTGGTGATGACGTGAGCCATGATGACTCCAGGTTGGGATGAGAACTGAGCGCGTGAGCAAGCTCACTCCGGCAGCGCTCCAAGGCCAGCCTATTTTTGACCCGGGCCGCCGATGTTTGTGCCATCGCGTTTTTCGCCTGTCGCCCGCCGCCTGACGTCACAGCCCGAACTCCTGTTTCACCTCGGCGAACTTTTTGATTGCGAAGGCGAGATCTTCGCGCGTGTGCGCCGCCGACACCTGCGTGCGGATGCGCGCCGCGCCCTGCGGGACCACCGGATAAAAAAAGCCGATCACATAAACGCCTTTCTCCAGCATTCGCGCCGCGACTTCTTGCGACAGCGCCGCGTCGCCGATCATCACCGGCACGATGGGATGCGTGCCCGGCTTGGTCGTGAGACCCGCCTTGGTCAGACCTTCGCGGTAGAACCGCGTGTTTGCCTCCAACCGGTCGCGTAGCTCGGTCGAGCGCGACAGTAACTCCAATGCTGTGATCGCCGCCGCCGCGACCGCGGGCGCCAGGGTGTTGGAGAACAAGTAAGGGCGCGAACGCTGGCGCAGAAGGTCGATGATCTCGCGGCGGCCGCTCGTGTATCCCCCGTTCGCGCCCCCGAGGGCTTTGCCCAGCGTGCCGGTGAGGATGTCGACCCGTCCCGTCACTCCACAATGCTCCGGCGTGCCGCGCCCCGTGCGACCCATGAAGCCGACCGCGTGGCTGTCGTCGACCATCACGAGCGCGCCAAATTTGTCCGCCAGGTCGCAGATGCCGCGCAGATTGGCGACGAATCCGTCCATCGAGAACACGCCGTCGGTGGCAATCAACTTGAAGCGGGCCTTGGCGGCATCGGCTTCCCGCAGCCGGGCCTCGAGGTCGGCGAGATCGTTGTTCTTGTAGCGGTGACGCTGCGCCTTACAGAGGCGGACGCCATCGATGATCGAGGCATGGTTCAGCTCGTCGCTGATCACGGCGTCCTCCGGTCCGAGCAGGGTTTCGAACAGGCCGGCGTTGGCATCGAAGCACGAAGAGTAGAGGATCGTATCGTCGGTGCCGAGGAACCGCGAAAGGGTCGCTTCAAGTTCCTTGTGCACCTCCTGGGTGCCGCAGATGAAGCGCACGGAGGCCAGACCGTAGCCCCAGCGGTCGAGCGCGGCGCGCGCCGCCGCGATGACCGCGGGGTGATCGGCCAGACCGAGGTAGTTGTTGGCACAAAGGTTCAGCACGGTTCGCCCACCCGTCACGTGGATGCGTGCCCCTTGCGGCGATGTGATGACGCGCTCGCGCTTGCCCAGACCGGCGGCGTCGATGTCCGCGAGCGTCTTGCGGAGGTGGGCTTGGAAGGCGGGATTCATGAGCGGAGACTTTTGGCCACGGATCACCCCGATGGGTACGGATGGGCGTGATTGCCTCGAAGGCATGTCATCCTGAGCGGAGCGAAGGATCCGGATATGCGCCTGTTGCCGAGCATGGACATGAATTCACCGCTGCGCTCCGATTGACAAGAAAACCAATTCCGTGGCGCACAATCATTCCCAGTTCAGCACGATCTTGCCCGATTGGCCGGAGGCCATGAGTTCGATGCCTTCCTGAAACCGCTCGGCGGGCAGGCGATGGGTGATGACCGGCGTGATGTCGAGCCCGCCCTGCACCAGCGCGGTCATCTTGTACCACGTTTCAAACATCTCGCGGCCGTAGATGCCCTTGAGCGTGAGCATGCGGAAAACGATCTTGTTCCAATCGACGCGATCATCAGCGGCGTGCGTGCCGAGCAGCGCGATGCGTCCCCCCATGATCATGTTGTCGATCATCTGATTGAGCGCGGCGGCGTTACCCGACATCTCCATGCCGACATCGAAACCCTCCGTCATGCCGATCTCATGCCAGACGTCCGTGAGTTTCTCGCGGCTGACGTTAACCGTCCGCGTGGGACCGAATCTGGCGGCGAGGGCGAGGCGATATTCGTTGATGTCGGTGATGACCACTTTGCGCGCGCCGGCCTTACGGGCGATGGCCACGGCCATGCAGCCGATCGGTCCGGCCCCGGTGATCAGCACGTCCTCGCCGACGAGATCGAACTCGAGCGCCGTGTGCACGGCATTGCCGAGGGGATCGAAGCACGCGACGACGTCGAGCGGCAGGGTGGCGGGGACCTTCCAGGCGTTGCCGGCCGGAATGACCACGTAATCGGCAAACGCGCCGTCGCGGTGCACGCCGACGCCGATCGTATTGGGGCACAGGTGGCGGCGGCCGGCGAGACAGTTGCGGCAATGGCCACACACGATGTGCCCCTCGCCGGTGACGAGCTGGCCCTTGGCATAACCGGTCACGCCGCCGCCGACATCCTCGATCGTACCCACGTATTCGTGGCCGATGACGCGAGGCGGCTTGATCGTCTGCTCTGCCCAGAGGTCCCATTTGTTGATATGGACGTCGGTGCCGCAAATGGCGGTCCGCTTGACCTTGATGAGCACGTCATTGATGCCGGGCGATGGCACGGGCGCCTCGGTCATGACGAGGCCGGGACCGGGCGCGGGTTTGACGATAGCGCGCATTTTGGCGGGCATGGCGGGAGGCGGATTCACCGCAAGCGTAACGTCACCCGCCCACGAAACAATCCTGAAAGGGGGCCGGCGGATCGGCTAAGACCCGTGGCCAAGGTCGTGAGACCTTGGGTCGATCGTCCGTTACCAAGGTGTCCAAACTCTCACGAGTTTGGCTGCCGGTTCAAAATCTGTGATCAACCTTCCGACGGAGTGGCAAGAATCACGATGACCACGCCGGCGACCGCCAGCGCGCTGGCCGCGTAGAAAACGGCGGCTGGCGCCTCGCGGAAGAGCACAAAGGCCATCACGCCGGCGAAAACAAATTGGGCGACGTTGCCCAGGCTGACAATCTGCCCGCGCAGGCGGCGCATCGAGTAGTTCAGCGCCGAGTGGCCGCAAATCGTGGGCACAAACGCCAGACCCAACATCAGCGACCATTCACGGGCCGAGGCAAAAGCGAACGAGCCCAGCCACGGCGCGGCCATGCCCAGGCTGAACAGGCCGGCGACGAGGTAGACCGGCACGACGTAAAGCCAGACCGACGGAAAATCGCGATTGCGGCGGCCCAACGCGAGGTACCACGCGAAGAGCAGCATCGAGACAAAACATACGATGTTGCCCCAGAGATCGCCGCCGCCCTCCAGGGCGTCGCGTGCGCTGAGGACCACGAGACCGGTCATGGCCAGGATCGTGCCGAGAATTTCGGCCCGGTTGATTCGCTCCCGGGCGAGGAAGTGCAGAAAGAACGGCATGGCCACGGGCACCAGGTTCACGATGAGTGTCGCCTGTGCGGAATTCGTCATCCGGGCGCCGTAGGTCCAGGCGAGGAAATGAAGGGCGAGCACACCGCCGGGTAGCAGGCCGCGGCGCAGATGGCCGCGGGTGATCGCATCACGGTGCCGCCGCCAGTCGCGCCAAAACACCGGAGCCAACAGCACGGTGGCCAGGAGCAGCCGCATGGCATTGAGCACGAGCGCATGCGTGGTGCTCGCCTTGATGATAATCACGGAGGTCGAGCAGGCGAAAACACCGATAAAGAGCAGGAGGTAACGCCACATGGGGCGGCAAATGGAAGCGGGAAGAGAAAAGCCGGAAAAGGGATTGGGAAAAGCACGAGGTGTGACGCCGGAACGGAGCGGCGCAAGCTGGAACGGGGGAAGCCCAGGCGCTTGCGCAAAGGCTCTTGTGTGGTCCGCACGACACCCATTTAAACGCAGAGAGCCGGAGGCTTCCCGGCGATGAAAGGAAACCAGCATGAAATCACTGTTGCCCATCCGAGTTCTTTACCTGCTGAGCGCCGCCTATGATGGGTTGCTGGGGCTGGCTTTTCTGGTGGCGGGGCCGCAAATCTTCGCCCTGGCGGAAATCATGCCGCCAAACCATTGGGGTTACGTCCACTTCGCCGCTGGCATCCTGGTGATCTTTGGCTACATGTTCCTGCGGGTCGCCCTTTGCCCGCTCGAGAATCACAATCTGATCATCTACGGCATCCTGCTCAAAGTCTGTTATGTCGGCACGGTGGGCTGGCACTGGTTGCATGGCGGGCTGCCCGACCTGTGGAAGTATTTTGCCGTGGCGGATGCAGTATTTGCCGGCCTGTTCGTCTGGAGCTGGCTGGTTCTGAAACCGGTGGCGATGCCGGAAGCGCCGGCTTTCAACCGGTGAGCCTGCCGGCGGACGGGCCCGCGGTCCAACACTCAAGCCGCCGTGGTGAAAGCCCCGTCGTCTACCTGCATCTTGCGGCGGACGAAACTGCGGCGGCGGTGCTCGGTGAATTCGGCGGAGTAAACCTTCTTGGCGAGTTCGACCAAACCGCGGCGTAAATCGCCGGGTGTCATGTGCGCGGGCTGGAACATCACGTCAAAGAGGGTGCATTTCTCCCAGGCGCCATTTTCCAGGAGGCGGCCTTCCTGATCCAGGCGCGCGTGGAGCGGCGTGCCCGGAAACGGAGTGAGGATTGTCAACTGGATCTCGAAGAGCCCGCTCCGCTGGATGAACTCCCAGAGGCGGTCAAAGCTTTCCGGTGTGTGCGTGTCGAGTCCGAGCACAAAGCAACCGTTGACCGTGATGCCCTGGTCCTGGATGCGATGGATCGAATCGAGATAGTGCGCCCGCTGTCGGGCCTTCCAGTTGGCCTTCAATTCCATGCCTTCGGTGCCGTAGTCGGGATCCTCCAAACCGATGAGAACCTGCGCGCAACCGGCCCGTCGCATCTTGCGCAGCAGCGCGCCGTCTTGTGCCACCGAAATGTCCGTCTCGGTGAACCATCGCACGTGCTCGCCCTCGAGTGCATCCATCAAGGCGTGGCCGTGGCGCCGGTCGGCGAACGTATTGTCGTCGGCAAACTCGATGAACGGGGCGGACCAGATTTCCTTGATGCGGTGCAGTTCGGCGACGACCTTCGCAGCCGGTTTGGTGCGATAAGTGGGATGCAGGCGGACCGACGCCGCGCAGAACTCACAATCCCACGGACAGCCCCGGCTGGTCTGGATGGTCAACCGGTTGTAGCGACCCACCTCAAGCAGGTCGAAGCGGGGCATCGGCGCCTCGGCGAGATCAAACGGGATGGTGGTGGCGTAGCGTTTCCGGTGCGTGCCCTGCTCGAGATCATTGAGCACCTGCGGCCAGACAGGCTCGCCTTCGCCCACCACGATCGCATCAGCATGACCTTCCGCCTCATCGGGGCAGAGGGCGACGTGCAGTCCCCCGAGCACCACCTTCACTCCCTCGCGGCGGTAGCGGTCCGCCAGCCGATAGGCATCCTTGATGCCGGCGGAGAAACTCGAGATGGCGACGGCGTCGAACGGGCCGGGCAGCCGGCCGCGCAACTCCGGCGCGTCGACGTCCGGAATCTCGACGTAACGGATTTCGTGGCGGTCGGGGGTCATGCCCGCAAGGGTGAGCAGTCCGAGGCTGGGCAGGGAGGCGATGACTTGGCGGCGTTCCACAAATCCGGGGAGATTCAGTCCGAGGGAGAAGATCTCCCCATCGACGACCCGGATGCCGCTGATGGCGAGGAAACCGATTTTCATGGTGCAACCATCCAGTGGACAAGCAGGCAAAGGATGCCGCCGAGCGTACTGCCTGCGGGGAGGAAAAAGAGATGGCGGAAGGCGTTTCGCCACGCCGTGAGGAAACAGTTCGTGGGCATGGTGACCAAGCCGACCAGCAGCAGCACGGAGGCGGTATCCGTCCAGGTGCTCCGCGCGATTGCCTGGCAGCTGAGCGCGAAGAGGATGTTGATCAGTCCCAATCCCCAGCAGGCGATGTGCCCCAGCCGCACCATGCGTCTTGGGAACGAGCCGTAGCCGCCGAGCCAGTCGTCGCGGTGGAAGAACAGTCCGATCAATGCGCCGGATGCAGCACCGCCCAGAAAACCGGTCCAGCCGCCGGCGAGGTTAATGAAATAATTCATGGCTGACGTCGCGCAGCCGCTGCAGTACTACCGCGCCGCGCCGGCCAGCGGCCGGCGAAACCGCCCGGTCGAAGACGCGCAGTGCTTCCTGATATTCACGGTGGGCTTTGCTCCACCGAACCCGCCCCGGGGGAGTGAGGGCAACGACGACCTCGCGCCGGTCGGCCGGGCGGTCGAGCTGCGCGACGAGGCCGTCCCGCCTCAGCTTCTGCAACAACCGGGTGACGTTGGAGGGATGGACGACCAACTTCTGAGCCAGGTCGCCGGCCCGCATTCCATCGTCGCTCGTGGCGAGGAGATTGAGCACGTTGAACTGGGCGGGGGAAAGACGGTGGGGCCGAAAGGCGCGCCGGGCGGCGTTTTCCATCGCGTTCGCGGTTTCCATGATCAGCAGGGCGAGATGCACCAGCGGAAGCTCGGAACGGTTAGTTGACATGTCAAACAATTAATTGACATATCAAATAAGTCTTGGGCGGTCGGGCCGCCACCCGCGTTCGTCAGTGATCCCGGACAAGACCGACGGGCGGGGTGCGGAGGCCGGCGAACTGCAAGGAATCGCCAGTAATTTTCATGCGCGCTGCAACGAAGCCGCACCCGGGCGATATACCAGATTGTTGATGGTGAGGGACATATCGCTTCGCGGGGCGAGTGGCACGAGTGATGCATGGCACCGCCTTGTTATGAAATCACGCAAATCCAATTGGATACTGCCCCTCGGCATCATCAGCGCCTCGGTGCTGGCTGCCTCGGTCACCGCCCGGGCGGACCTCGGTAACGCCGTCAGTCCGCTGGAGTCGCTCGACAACATGGAAGTCGCCGGCAAGGTCACGGCCAAGACTGACACGAGCCTGCTGGTGGACGGCAAGCCTGTGGTCATCAATGAAACGACCTCGTTCACCAAGGAGGGTCGGGCGATCAAGCTCGGCGACATCCAGGTGGGCGACCATGTTAAGGTGACGACCTCCAAGGGCACCAACGGTGAAATCACGGCCCTTCGGGTCGAGGTAGTCCCGTCGAAAAGCGGTGGCTGAGTCGGGGTTTGCTAATCCCTTAAATGATCAAGGCGTCGCCGTCGGGAATTGCTTCCGGCGGCGCACGCGTTTTCGCGGCGAACGCGAGCAGGTTCAGCGTTAGTTGGTGCGCTCTGCTCGTCCGCAAAACCAGCCGCGGTGCGCAGATCCGGGATGCCGAGACAAAGGGTAGGACGGATTATCCCAAATCCGCCGCTCCATCGGTCATTGAAATTGGCGGCGCGTTAAGGATAACGCGCCCTACCTCGACCTCCCGCTTCTCCCGGATTTCTTGAACAGGGCGTCGAGCGCCCGCTTCACGATTTCCTCGGGCTTGGAGGCGAAGCCGGTCGGTTTGAAATACTGGGCGCTGGCGAGGAGATTTTGGGTGCGGGCGTCGCGCACCTTCAGATCTACCTGGACGAGGTAGTTTTTGATATCCCATGTCCAGTAATCCTTGTATTCGATATAGACTTCGGTCGGGCGGGGCATCATGGTCAGTGGCCCGCTGTAGACGGTGAAGCCGCGGCGGCGCAGGTCCTCGAGCATCATCCGGTGGACGCCGTTGTTGTCGGTCGCGCTCACCTCGATGAAGATATGGTGGACCCGGCTGAGGTCGACCTTCGGTTCGACGCGCACGGCAAGAGACGAGCACCCTGCCAACAGGAGGGCCACGACTGGTAACCATGCGGTTTGCTTCATGCGCTTCTACCACAGCGGAAAGCCGGCGCAGCGCAACCCTCCGGCAACGGTGGTGCCGAGCGGGGATGCCGCTCAAGTTCCGACCTGAGGTGGACGTCCCATGCCACGTGGCACCGGCTTCTGGCCCGGGGACAAGTCGAGCAACTGAGATCCGTCCACCGGGCAGAGGGCGAAGGGGATTTCCGTTATCCCGGCATGGCGAACTGCAATGATTCGGTTGGCCGCGCGTTGCCGTCTGCAATGTCCGCGGCTGATCACGCAGGACATCGGTCTTTTTCACCGAGCGAGGTCACGTGCACGCGGCGCGTTGGCACAGCCAATGCAAATGGCGAGGCGTTATGCAATCACTCACCTCAATCAGACAGCTTGTTTTCGGCTTCATCACCGCAGTGGCGCTGATGGTGCCAGTTATCTCCAAGGCGCAGGTCGCAAACCCCTCGACTCCGCCGTCGGAAACCGACAACTCGGTGATTACGGGCCAGGTCACGGACAAGTCCAGTTCGATGCTGATGATCGACGCCAAAACCGTGGTCGGAATCATCACCAACACTACCTTCAGCAGAGGTGGCCAATCGATCACTTTCAATGACATCAAGATCGGTGACACCGTCAAGGTAGCCACGGTCAAGGGCGCTCAAGGCGACCTCCTTGCAACCAAAGTCGAGGTCTTCTCGAAGACCGGCGGCGGCTCGGGCGCCGGGAGCTATTGAGGAAATGATTGGTCGATTCCGGCCGATGCGCCGTCCGCCTCTGCCGGGCCGGTCCCTCCGGCGCAACCCTCAGAAAGGTTTGGCGCGCTGACAGAGTTGCAGCGGCACGCCCCACGGATCGCGCATCATGATCAGCAACGAGCCATCGGGCTGTGGCTCTTCAAGAAAGACGCCGGCCCCGGCCTTTTCCAGCCGGGCCCGCGCCGCCTTGGCGTCGGTTGCGACCACCGCCAGATGGAACACCAACGGATGCTGGGCGCCGTAATCCGGAATGGCCGCGCTGGGATTGGCGTAGAGTTCAACGACTACCCGCCCGGTGTCGTCGGCAAGAAATCGGGTATATGGCGGGTCATCGCGGCTTCGGACGACCTTGAAACCGACATGCTCGACATACCAGCGGCTCATGGCTCGCGGGTCCGGGACATTCAGGGCGAAATGTTCGACCTTCATGGCGGGTATTCGAGACAAGCTCGTTTGACCGTTGCGAGGAGAATCGCGAACGCGGGGGGACGAAGCAATCCATCTGTGCGTACCGCACTCATCGGGAACCTCATCGGGCTCGGTCAGAACCATACCGTCAGCCGCCTTCTTTAGGAGCTAGCTTGCCCGATCGACAAGCTCTCAGAGTCCCGGGCAAAGTCGAGAGACGAGCGATCCCTCAGCGCGGTGGCGGACGAATCACCTGCCAGCTCCGCGACCGCGGCATCGCCCATCGGATGGTTTGAAGGCATGTCCGGCCGGCCAGCATTTCGACTGCGCTTGGGACGGATGGCGGCCCTGCTTGCGAGTCCCGGGCCCGGCACCCGCAAGAGCGGCGCCGGCAGATATTTCTGGTTCGCCTGGGCGGGGAATTTCCCGTCCTAATCCCGCCCGATGAAAATCTGCGTCTACGGCATGGCGGGTGTCACCGCCGGCCGGTACAATCTCAAGGACCCGCGACTCGACGCCGTGCACAAGCTCGTCGAAGCCGACATGAAGGCTTACGCGCAGGTCGACGTGGCGGGCGATGACGAGCTGGCCGAGGCCGATGCCATCGTGGCGACCTCCGATAGCGTGACCGACCTGCTCCTGCGCGATCTGGAATTTGTGGAAACGCGGCTGGGGCGCGACGCCGGGCCGGCGGAAAAGGAGGCGCTCAAGGTGCTGCAGGCCGACCTCGAGGCATCGCGGTGCCTTTGCGATTCCACCCTTCCGGCGGACGCCTGGAAGGCGGTCAACACGAGCGGGCTTGTGACGTGGAAGCCGGTGGTCGTGGCGCCGGCGGGCGCGCCGCCGCCGATTGATTCGCTGCTACGCGCGGCCTTCGCCCGGGCCGGCTACATCTGTTTCCTGACCGTGGGCGGCAAGGAGAACCGGGCTTGGCCGATCCGCAAGGGTGTCAGCATCTGGGAAGCCGCTGGGGCCATTCACAGCGACATCCAGAAGGGCTTCATCCGCGCGGAGGTGATCGCCTATGATGACCTGATGGCCGCGGGCGGCGAAGTGCAGGCCAAGCGCGCCGGCAAGCTGCGCCTCGAAACGAAACCGTACGTCGTGCAGGACTACGACGTGGTGAACTTCCGCTTCAACAAGACGTAGGCGAACGAGGGGCGGACCCCGAGCCGACCGCCGCGCCGACGCGGACCTACCGGCCCCGGACGTGGGGCATGCTGCGCTTCATCATGTGCGGTCGGAAAGCGGTGCCTTTCAGCTTTTGGCTGACGTCGCGATTGCGTTTTTGTTCAGCTTCCCGCGCCAGCCGGAGCCGCTGGCTCTCGGCGGAAACAACGTTCTCGGGTGGCTGGTTGGGCGATGGATTGTTCATGGGCTTGACCTCTTTAAA
>Ga0156277_10110_pt1 | contig 21017 bp, 14 predicted proteins | sample RifCSPlowO2_12_FD_107926 | JGI IMG/M metagenome (GOLD analysis project Ga0156277, IMG submission 107926) | Verrucomicrobia bacterium RIFCSPLOWO2_12_FULL_64_8
CATCCTCGCTGCTCACCTGCACGCTCCAGATTTCCTGGGGCGGCTTGCCCTCGGCGGATGGCTGATTCTCCCGCGCCACGATCCGGAGATATTTTTCATACACCACCGCCGGGGTGACCACCTCCTGATAGCCGATGAGTTCGGTGCGCGGCGGCTCATAGATGGCCACCGTCCGGTAGATGGGGGTACGGGTGCGGGGATCGTAGCCGACCTGGATCGTCTCGTAGCGGACACCGCCCCCCACCTCCGCGTACACCGGCACGCTGCTGCGTTCGTAGCGAATGCGGGGCGCCTCGATGCCGTAATCGATGTCGACGACCATGTCGGCCGGAAGCGAGTCCGGGGCCTCATACATGCCTTTGCCCGAAAGCGCGGTCTTCACGAATTCCTCCGCCTCTTTCTGCCGCAGGGTCGCGTCCGCCGGCGATTGGTTCTTGTTGCGGAGCTTGTAGGAGACGGCCTGGTTTGCCTTCGTGGGTTTGCTGAGGGAATCGACCTTCATCTCGTAGGTGTGCGCACAACCTGGCAACAGCAGACCGACCACGGTGATCAGCGCGATCTGCAGGGGGGGTAGAAAGATTCGCGTGTTCATGAGGGGGGAAACTTTTCGGGGCACCACCCCACGCGGGCCGGACCGGATGATCAACGTCAGTTGCCGGTTGGTCTGGTCTCGCGATTGGTGGCAGATGAATCGGTTCCGGAGGTGGTCGACGTGCCGCCGGCGGCCATCGAAGGATCGACCGTCTGGCCTTTCAGGCGGGCGATTTCCTCCTCGAGGCGGGCGGCCTCGGCCTCGTCGGCCAGGCGACGCTCCTGGGCCTCCTGGAGCGATTTGGTCCGGCCGATGGCCGTGGCCCGTTCCTCCCGCAGCTTCTTGACCTTTTCGGCGGCCTCCTCGGCCCGCCGCTGGGCTTCGGCGAGTTCGATATCGGAAATCCGGAAACCCTGGGATGCGGCCAATTCCTCGTCGAGTTCGGCCCTCAGCTTGGCCTCTTCGGCCCGTCGGCGGGAAACGTCCTGTTGGTAGGCGCGGTCCTGGGCGATTCGATCCTGTTCGGACCGCTCCTTCGCCTCCTGCGCGAGGCCAACCACGCCGCCGATCAGTGCGCCGGCGGCGCCGCCCACGATAAGGCCCTTGGCTTGATTGCCGCCGGTGGCACTGGCCGCCACCGCGCCGGCGGTGGCGCCCGTCAACGCGCCGACCCCGGCACCCTTCGCCGGTCTTGAAGGGGCGACACCGGAACATCCAGTCAGGCCAGCGAGCGAAATGACAAGGCCGGCGCACCACAGCCTCCGGCCCCGATCATGAAGAAGAAACTCCTGGGCAGAATAGCTCATGGGAAAATGACGGGTTCTATTGCTCTTCTTGAAACAGCATTTACAATGGCGGGCTTCCTGGTTTTCTCAAATGGACCCACATGATTTTCCGCGTGTCTGCGTCACGTCGCAACCGCAGTCCGACCCGACGGATAGAGGTTTGGAAGCCCCTTTTCGTATGAACCTTTCTGCAGGCAGTTTACAATCATGATCTCGAGAAACAAGGGAATTCTCTCGCTCAATGTTCTGGTGCCGGCGATCGGCTTGATTTTCTCGGCCGTGTTGGTCGAGAGCATTTTCTCGAACGTGGTTCGCCCGCGCGCCGCCGATGTCGAGATCACCAGCCGTCTGCGGGCGGCGCAGAATTCGGACAAGGCCTACGTCCAGGAACGCTCGATCTACGTCATCATCAAGGATCCCGAGCAGGAGACCGAACTCATCTTCTGGCTTTGGTCCCTCATCATCCTTTCCTACAAACTCTATTTGGTGGTGCAGGAGCGGAAGCTGCTGAAAGGCGAACTCGTGCAGGTCGACGTGGGCGAGCGCATCATTCCGGAGGACGCCCTCGATCGCTACAAGGATCTGCGCGCGACGGTGGAGCGGACGCCATCGTGGCGGGAGCGGATGCTGCCGGAATTCATTCTCGCGGCGCTGCACCGGTTTCACGCGACGCATTCCGTGCAGGACGCCGCCGCCGCGGTCAAGGAGCGCGCCGAGCTCCTCGCCGACGAACTCGATTCCGACCTTTCACTCATCCGGTACATCGCCTGGGCCATCCCGGCGGTGGGCTTCATCGGCACCGTGCGAGGCATCGGCGATGCGCTGGCCCACGCCGAGGAGGCGATCAAGGGCGACCTCAGCGGAGTCACGGCGGCGCTCGGCCTCGCGTTCAACTCCACGCTGGTGGCGCTGCTCCTCAGCGTGGTTTTGATGTTCATCCTCCACATGCTCCAGCAACGCCAGGAAGGCCTCATCCTTGAGCTTCAGACTTATTGCCGCGACAAGCTCATCAACGTCATGAAGACGCCGGCGCAGGAGGAAAGCGACGCGGTGCTGCCGTGAAAGGACAATCATGAGCGTCATCGGCTTGGAGCTTTGTGATGCCGGCATGGCCGCCGCCATCGGTACCGACGGCGCGCCACCGGAGCTGTTGGAGTTCGATCCGCCGGGCGAGGTGCCGAGCTGGCCGGGCATGGCCCGGAGCGCGGGCGGCGGTTACGTCTTTGGCCGCGAGGCCGAGGCGGCTTGGTTCACCGAGCCGCACAGCGTGAGCCATGCGTTCTGGGACAAACTATCCTTGGAGCCGGCGGACCTGACGGCCGCGGGGAAAACCCCCACCTATTCGGAACTCGCCTATCACAGCCTGCACGACTTCACCGCGCGGCTGGTGGCCAAGGCCGGCCGGATGGAAAAGATCGCGCTCGCCGTTCCGGGCGCTTTTCTGAAGGACGCGACGACCGAGGAGGTCAAGATCGGTCTGCTGCTCGGCATGGCGCGCGAACTCGGCCTGCCGCTGGTCCGGATCGTCGACCTGGCGTGCGCCGCGGCGATCCGAGTGGCCGCCCACGAGCTGCCGCGCGGACTGTGCATTGCCCATGTCGACCTGCACCTCCAGGCCGCGGAGGTGTCCATTCTTCAGTTTGACGAGCGGCTGACCCGGCGGAATTTCCTGCAGGTGCCGCAGGCGGGGCTGGTGCCGATTCTCCGGCACCTCAAGAACACGATGGGCAATCGTTTCTTGCGCACCACAACGTTCGACATTCACGAGGATCGCCGGCTCGAGCAAACGTTTTACGAGCAGACGAAGGCGTTGTTCTACAGCAACCAGCAGCTCTCCCAGGATCACCTTTTTCAGATCGGCACCGGCCGCCGCTCGTACCAGATGGCGGTCACCCGTACGCAGCTGGCCGCGGATTTGCAGTCCATCGTGGCGCCGTTGGTCCAATCCATTGCCGGCCTGGTGCAGGCATCGGCGCTGGCGCCGTCGCGGTGCGTCGTGACGCTGTCGGACCGCGCGGCGCGGCTGGATGGTCTCGACGCCCGTCTGCGGGCCGGCGGATTCCGGCGGGTGTTGCGCCTGCGGGCGGGCGCCGCGGCCACGGAGACGGCCATGCTCGCGCGGGAGAGCGCCGGTGTTCCCGACCTCGGGGATGTCCCGGTGGAGACTTCGTTGCTGGTGCCCGCGCCGGTCAAGGTTCCGGTGGCGACGGCGCTGTGCAAGGCCGAAGCCACGCAACCGCGCCCGCCGCCGTCGCACGTGATTCTGGATGGTATCGGCTACGCCATCGGCGGCGAGGGCCTGCGGATCGGGACGGGGCGCAGCTCGACGTTCGTCGACGTGGTGCTGCCCGAGTCATTCAATCAGCTGGGTGACTACGTGGTGCGGCTGGTGCGGGAAGGCGCCCAGCTCTGTTTCGAGGCCCCCTCGGGCGGCGGCAACGGCGCGGGTGGCGCCCGGGATGAGCCGAACCTCATACCCGTGGAGGCGGGGGATCGGCTGGCGTTGCGAAGCGGCCCGGCCGCGACCGAATTGCTGTTCGCTTTCTGCAACGTCCCGGGGAGTCCGCGGAAAACGCCGGACGCCGGGGCCTGACCGCGGGGACCATCCACCATGATTGCCGCGAAACGCCGCGAAGTCCAGGTGTTCAGCCTCTCCTTCATGGACGTGATCTGCTGCGGTTTCGGGGCCGTGCTGCTCATCTTCATCCTGACCACCGGCCGGCAGTCCCACATCAGCGAGTCGGATCTGGCTCAACTGCGCACCATCCTTGGTCGCCTCGAACGGGAACTCGATATCGAGAGGGTGGACAACGAACGCCTCGCCAAGTCGATGACCGCGACGAATCTCGATCTCAATCGCGTCCGCGAGCAAAACACCGTCGAGCAAAAGAAGCTCACAACGCTTCAGCAGGACTTGAAGATGCTCCTGCAGCAGGCCACCACGCTCAACACCGAGCTCAGCGATCTGCGGCTGCTCAAGCAGGCGGTGCCGGAGGAGAAAAAGGAGACGGCGCCGGTGCCCAACGCCGGCCGGGAGAACTATCTAAGCGGCCTCAAGATCGACGGCGAGTTTGTCCTCATTCTCCTGCGGGCCTCGGGCAGCATGCTCGATGATACGATCGACGGGGCCGTCGCCCGGCTGGAGGATCCCGACTACAAGAAACGCGAGGCGCCGAAGTGGCAGCGGTCGGTCCAGGCGGTCCAATGGATGATCGCGACCCTCGATCCCGAAACGCACTTTCAGGTGTTCATCTTCAACGAGGACACCACGGCGCTGCTGCCGAACCGGGCCGACGATTGGTTCAGTCCGCGCGATGCCGCGACCGTCACCGAGGTCATCAACAAGCTGCAACAGCTGGTGCCGCGCGGGTCCGCCAACCTGGAGCGGGCCTTCACCACCATCCGCTACATGGGTCGGTTGCCCGATTCCATCGTGCTCATCACCGACGGCCTGCCCACGATGAGCGATTCGGTTCCCGGTCAGAGCGACGTCGACAGCAACCTGCGCATCCGGTTTTTCCGGGCCGCCCAACGCACCCTGCCGGCGCGCGTGCCCATCAATACGATCCTTTTTCCCATGAGCGGCGATCCGGCCGCTCCCGCTCTGTTCTGGAACCTGGCCATTGCGACCCGCGGGGCGATGCTCTGTCCCTCGCGCGACTGGCCCAACATATGATCCGCCGGCGTCCCGTCACCCTTTTCTCCCTCTCGTTCCTCGACTGCATTTGCTGCGGTTTCGGCGCGATCATCCTGCTGTTCGTCCTGACGATCGGCTCGCAGACGACGAGTCTGCGCGACCTGCGGGATCGTCTCCAGGAAATCATGAAGGAGCGTCTGGCCGAACTTGTGCAATACCGGTCCCGGCGGGAGGACCGGCAGCGCACTGCGACCCGGTCGAATATCGAGGTCGAAGAAGCGCGTAAACAGCAGGAATCGCTGAAACTGGCGGTGTCCCGCCTGGAGTTGCAGATCAAGGATCGTCTCGTCTCGCATCGGGCGCTGATGGCCGAAATCCTCCGACTCAAGGAGGATCTGTCGACCCGCCAGAAAACGCCCGAACTCATCCTCCCCATTCCCAAGACTCCCGTCGGCATGCCGATCTCGCCAAGCACACATATCGTCTTCGTGATCGACACCTCGGGCTCGATGCGCGACTCCACCACCGAACGGATCTGGCCGGTCGTGGTCCAGAAGATCGAGGAGACGCTCGACCTTTATCCTCAGGCCAAGTTCATCCAGGTGCTCGATGCCGATGGCCACTTCGTGCTCGCCCGCAGCACCGACCAGCAGTGGGTTCCCGACGCCCCGGAGACCCGCGACGCCATCAAGCGCGCCGTCCGGCGCTACTCGGTCTACAGCGAATCGAATCCCGTGCCGGGCATTCTGCAAGCGCTGAAACGCCTGTTTGATCCAAACGATCCGGCGATGAAGATGAACATCTTCATTTTCGGCGACGAATTCACCGGCACGGCCGACTCGGTCCTCCGGGCGGCCGATCAGCTCAATCCCGCGGACGAAAATGGCAAACGTCCGGTCATCATCAGCGCGGTGGGCTTCCCGACGGCTGTGCAGCTCGACTTCGCGATGAGCAACACCGGCGTGAAGTTTGCCAACCTCATGCGCGAACTCACCTACCAACACGGCGGCGCATACATTGCCGTCGTGGATTATTGACGATCCGCGCGGCCCGGCATGCGGTGACGGCGAGAGGTTGCCCGAAAGCTTTTCAGGACCGCAGGGGCGCAGTTTTGCCCGTTCGACCGTCGCAGGGGCCCGAGCTTGCCGAGGGGATGCGCCAGTTTTTCGAAGGCGCGACTCCGCCTTGCTGCAGCGCGCCCCCCGCCGACGCCGAACGACATCCAGTCGGAACAGGATTTCGCACCGCGGCTAGAGGCCAAGGAGCATCCTCAGCAGCTCGAGGAGACTCAGGCTTTGCTGTTGCTGCTGAGGCTGGCCGGGCGTCGACGGACTGCTGCTGCTGCTCGAGGAACTTTGGCTGGATTGACTGCTTTGGCTCGATTGGCTGCTCTGACTGGAACTGCTGGACTGACTCGATTGACTGCTCCGGCTTTGAGGCGGGCTGAAAATCTGCTGATTGCTCTGGCGTTGCCCTCGTGAACTCAGCTGCTGGCTCCGGGTGCGCTGGCCGCTCTGCCCCTGCTGCATCTGTTGGGCCTGCTGTCCCTGGCCGCTCTGGCTGGCTTGGCTGCCTTGCTGACCGTTCCGGCCGGCCGCGGTCGCACCGGTGTCGCGGGCAGGCTGGCCGTAGACATAATCATCCTGCGAGTCCAGGGCGCCGTCCCCGTCCATGTCGGAATCCTGGGCGTTGGGAGTGCCATCGCCATCCATGTCGGAATCCTGCGCGTTGGGCAGGCCGTCGTGATCGATGTCGCCGGTCGGACCGTTGATGCCGTCGTTGGGTTCGCCTTGCTCAAGGTCGGCCGTGCTTTTCCCGTATTTGTATTCATCCTGGGCGTTCGGCACCCCATCACCGTCCATGTCGGGATCCTGGGCATTCGGAATGCCGTCGCCGTCCATGTCGGAGTCCTGGCCATTCGGAGTCCCATCGTGATCCAGGTCGCCGTTGGGGCCGTTGGATCCATCCTGGGGGTCAAGTTCGATGTCCTGCCTGCTCTTGCCAAATCGGTATTGGTCCTGACCGTTGGGCACACCGTCGCCGTCCATGTCGAGATCCTGGCCATTGGGAATGCCGTCGCCGTCCATGTCCGGATCACCTTTGTTCGGGGTGCCGTCGTGATCCAGGTCGCCGTTGGGGCCGTTGACGCCGTCTTGGGGATCGGCCTCGAGGTCCCGCACGCTGGCGCCGTACGGGTATTCATCCTGACCGTTGGGAATGCCATCGCCGTCCATGTCCGGGTCCTGCCCGTTGGGGACGCCGTCGCCATCCATGTCTGAATCCTGCGCATTGGAAATCCCGTCGTGGTCGAGATCGCCTTCGGGTCCATTGACCCCGTCATATGGGTCGGCTTCGAGTTCCTGCCGGCTGTGACCGTATTTGTAGTGGTCTTGGGCGTTGGGAACGCCGTCGCCATCCACGTCGGGATCCTGGTCATTGGGGATGCCGTCGCCGTCCATGTCCGGGTCGTCCTTGTTTGGGACGCCATCATGGTCCAGGTCGCCGTCGGGACCGTTAATGCCATCGCGAGGATCGGAATCGGCGCCGTAAGGCGTGTCGCCGCGACGCCCGAATTCGCCGGAGTACGCGAACTTTACGAAATCGACCCGGCTGCTTTCCAGCGAAGGGCGGTTACGGATGACGGCGTCGCGCACCGCCTCGAGTTCCCACATCTTTTTCTGGGCCTCCTCGCGGTCCGGGACCGGGCCGAACATGTAGGTGAGATTCTCGTGCCGGTAGCGCACGTACCAGCCTTCGTCATCGGGGCCGAGGCTGGTGATGTTGATGCCGGCGTATTTTGCTTGAAAATCCTCCGCGCCCAAGAGCCAGAAATCGGCGATGGCTTCGACCGGGAAGATGATGGTCCGAGCGGAAGCGGCGGCCGCCAGCACGAGGGAAAGTGCGGCGATCCGCAGATGCGGCATGCTCATGGAAATGGTTACCGGCCGGCCGGATCACAGGCCGGACGGCATGGTTCGGCCTTTTTCGGCGCCAAGATTTGCCGGGTTGCTTTGCTGGCCGGCGGCGGAGCCTTTCTTGTATCGCTGGGTGCCGGCCTCGGCGTTGGTGCCCACCACATCTTTCGCCCCGATGTTGCCCATAGGTTCGATTTGCAGCGAAGCATCACCGTAGGCGATTTCACGGGGTTTATCGTTGGAGCCGGCCGCGTCGCCGGACTGCGGCTGGCCGCCCTTCAGTTCAGCCGCTCGGATGCCAGCCGGATTGGCGCTGCCGTCAGAATTGCCGCTCGCGTCCAATGATGGAATCTGCAGCGAAGGGCTGCCACCGGCGGGCGAGGGCAAAAGGCCGGGCAGGCCCAATCCGCCGCCGGAGGCGCCGTCCGCGCCCTGGGGAAACGGCAGAGGAATCCCCGGCAGAGGAGGAAGGGGCAGACCGTCGGAGCCGCCGACTCGGTCGCTCTGCTGCTCGTCACCGGGTAGCTCGAATTCGCCGAGCATGCCGTATTCGGGCTGCTTTTCCGGCGGGTGTTTGGATCCATCGAACAGATCGGGATCCGGCAGCGCCTTTTTGGCCGACACCGACGGATCCCGGGGCCGGCGGGTACTGGAAGCCCCGCTGGTGGACGATGTCTGCGCAGAGAGCAGGACCGGCACCAGCAGTCCGATCAGGAGAATTGGTTGGTTGAACCTCATGGCCGAATAAATTTCGCTCACCCGGATCGCCTGCAGACCACACTGACGACCGGCGGGGGAGACCCATTACGGACCTGCAGGACGAGCAGCACGTCCTGGTATTTGCGCCGGCGGCCGACGATCTCGTAGTCGCCGGGCAGCATTTTGATCGACTGCACCTCAAACCGGCCCAGCATGCGGAAGTTGCTGATCGAAACGTAGGTCCTGCCGTCCGACCGGAACGTGACATCGACCGGCACGTTTTGGTAGGCAAGCAGCGCGCGCAACTGCTGATCCTTTTCCGTCAGGGGCAGGTAGTCGGGTTTGATGGCCATCGCCTCATTGAAGATGTTGATGGCCGTCTGAAATTCGGCGTGATCGGCGCGTTGTTGGGCCAGCATCATCTTCTGGTCATATTCGAGCAACGTGCGGATCATGCGGCCGGTGCGGATATAACCCTCCCTGGCGTCGGCGTTTTCGGCATCGAGTTGCATGGTCTCCGCGTAGCCGTCGCGGGCCTGGGTCCACAGGCGCTTGTTCTCGAAATCAAAGGCCTTGGCGAGCGCGGTGCGCACGGCGTCGCGGTGCGCATTTTCGCGGGCCGCAACCAGCGCCTTCTGCACGTCGGCCTTGGTGGGATACACTTTGAGCGCGGCTTCATAGCCCTGGATGGCCCGGGGCCAGTCACGCCGGCCGAGCGCTTCCTTCGCCGTGCTCATCGCCGTGTCAAACTCGAGATCCTTGCCCAGCCGCTCGGCGCGGGCCTTGCCTTGCTGGGCGGTCGCGGAAAGCGGATCAAGCGAAAAGGCCTTGCCAAAGGCCTCGGCCGCCTCCGCGTAGTGCTTGCTCTTCTCATATTCGTCACCCTGCACCAGGAGGGCGTGCACCCGGTCGATGGTCTCGGCGCGCTTGAGTCCGCGGACGGCGACGTCGTTGCCCGGGGATTTTACCAGGGCGGCGGTGAAGGCCGCGGTCGCCACCTCTTTCTGCCCCCGGTTGAGGGCCTCCTGGCCGCGCTGTAGATTGCCTTCGATGTACTCGGCGAGGGCCCGGGCCGCCTCCTGCAGCCGGGCGAAGCCCTCGTCGAACTGCGCCTTGGCCGCGGCAAACGAGCCCGTGCCCATGAACTGCCGCCCCGCGCCAGCCGCCGCAAAGGCGGCCTCGAGTTTCGGGGCAGCCAGGCTGCGGGCGGGTTCGAGTTCCCTGATCTTGACCAGAATGTTGTCGTAGGCCTGCTGCACCTCCTGTTTGAGTTTCACCTCCTGCGTAAACTGCTCGATCTCGCGGTTCAACGCGTCGAAATGGGCGTAAGCTTTGCCGTAAGCCCGGGCGGCCAGCAGGGTTTCGCCGCCCAGATAGGCCTTCTCGATCCGGATCAGCTTCTGCATCTGCACCGGATGGTCCTGGGGCATCCGCCGCAACTCGGCGAGCGCCTTGCCCACCGTCTCGTGGGCGAGTTCGGCCTTGGATTGGCTGACGCAGATGGAACCCGGATCCTCCGCGCCCGCCGGCGCCAACTCGGTCCGGCCCGAAACGATCATCTGAAAGACCTGCGGCCCGAGGACATGTTTGACGACGCGAATGGTGACACCGGCGACGACGAACAGACCAATCAAACCGCCGGCGGTCCATTTCAGGACGCGCCAGATGGTCCAGCGCTTTTTGGGCTGCTGGTCGCCCGTGCCCGGATTCCAGTGGATGATTCTATGTTTCCTGACTGGCGCTGACTCTTGGTCTTCGGCCATGGCGGTTGGCGGCTGGCTGGGTAACTGGTGAAAGGGAGGGTTGTAGTGATGGGACCGTCGTGGAATCAAAATGTTTCCGCAAGGTGCGGCCCTGTCTTCCTTTGGGCCGATCCAAGCATGACCAATTTGAGCCAAAATGCAAAGAGTCTATGGGATGATGCGTGGAGTCCGCCGGGGGTGGGCCGGAGGCCGGCGGGCGGCGGGTAATGGTTCCGGGACGTTTGCTAGTTGCGGGTTTGCCATTAAATATGGAACTCCCGGCCGATGCGGCGATCGTGGAACCCGGCGCCGCGTCTTCCGGTCGACCAGAACCGACCATGAGATTCCCCGCTGCCATTGCCGCCGGCGTTTGCGCAACGTTGTTGACCGGTTGTTATACGGTGCCGGTCACCGGCCGCGCTGCCATGAACATCGTCAGCGACCAGGATGTGGCGAAAATGAGCAAGCAGGCATTCGAAGACCTGAAGAAACGATACCGGGAGTCCCGGGATCGCGTGCTGGTCGCCCGGGTCAACCGGGTCGGTGAACGGCTCTCCCAGGTCGTCCCCTACTGGGAGATGCCCGAAGCGGAATGGGAATTCGTGGTGTTCGACGTGCCGCAGATCAACGCCTTCGCCATGTCAGGCGGCAAGGTCGGGGTGTTTTCCGGTTTGTTCAAGATCATCCAGAACGACGACCAGCTGGCCTCGGTGATTGCCCACGAAATCGCCCACGTCACGGCCAAGCACGTCAACGAACGCCTGTCGCACCAGCTGCTCATCAACGCCGGCGGGCTGGTGATGGGCGCGACCATGCCGGCCACCTACACCACCGAACTCGTGCTGAGCGCCTACGGGCTGTCGACCGGAGCGGGCGCACTGGCTTTCGACCGCGGCAAGGAAAAGGAGGCCGACCACATCGGCCTGATCTACATGGCCCGCGCGGGCTACAACCCCGAGGAGGCGATCAAGGTGCTGGAGAATCTCGAGGCGGCCTTGGTCGGTCAACCCACGCCCCCGGCCTGGCTCTCCACGCACCCGAGCACCCCGGAGCGCTTGCTGCTGCTCCACGACGAACTGCCGGCCGCCAAGGAGGCCTACCAGAACCGTGGCGCCAAGGCGGCCGCCGTCATTGTCCGGTGACCGCTGACGATGGCGGCGCACCGTTGACCGAGCGCAGCCGTTGCCGGGTTGACGCCTTTGGCTTTCTGCAGTATTTCGGTGTTACTACTCCACATGAACTTACCGATGTCGGCTTGGTGTCTGGGCGGCTTGGTGGTGATGGTGGCCGGGCTGCATGGCGCAGAATCGAAGGCGGCTCCGGCCTCCGCGCCCCAGGCCACTCCGGCGGTGCCGACCGCGGTCGCACCGGCGCCGTCCGGCCAGGCAATTCAGCCCCCCCGGCCGGTCCAGTTGGAGGAGCCCGAGCACCCGTCGTCGCTCCTCAAGATTGGCGTCGACGGCGACGCAATCATCGTTTGTTCGGTTGACGAGCAGGGCGGGGTGGTGGATGCGAAGGTCAAGTCGTCCACCCTTCCGGAATTCGGCGAATCCGCCCGGGCGGCGGTCTTCAAATGGAAATTCGAACCGGGCCTGCGCGATGGCCGGCCGGCGCGTTTTGAGCTGGAAATGCCCTTCACGTTCAAGATCGTCCCGGCCGGCCGGCTGGAGGAGCTCGCCGGGCGCAAGGTGTTCGAGACGATCAGCACGCCGATCGTCCCGGCCGAGGAGCTGCGTGACTGGCCGATTCCTCGCGAGCCAACCTGGCCGCGCTACCCGGAGAAACTCAAGGGCACCGGCATTGAGGGCAAGGCGGTCGTGGCGTTTGTGATCGACCAGGAGGGGCGGACGGTGAACCCGAAGTTGATCAAGACGACGCATGCGGAGTTCATCCTGCCCGCCATGGTCACGGTGCTCCGGATGAACTTCGCGCCGGTGAAAGTCAAAAACAAGCCGGTCTGCGTCGGCATGCGGGTGCAGTTTAACTTCTCGGAGAAAGACGACCCGGCCGGCTGATGGTGTGACGGGAGCAGGCTGTCGGCCGGGCGTGGCGCTTTTGCGTCGCGCTCACGGCGCGAGGGCGAAGCCCAGGTGGCGGGCAAGGTGCTGGGTCCGCACGCCATAGAAGGCGGCGAATTCACGCGCGCGGACGGCCGCGGCTTCGACTCCGACCGGCGAAGAGCGGCGCACCGCGGCGATCATCAGGTTTTTGGGCGTGTGTTCGGTGGCGATGAACTCAAAGGCCCTGGTCTCGTAACCCGCCCATTCCAGCAGGAGTACGCGCAACGCATCCGTGACGAATTCCGCCTGCCGTTCGTGAAAGATTCCGTGGCGCACCGCCGGGGCGAGCACGGGCGCCGGCGCCAGGAGCGGACTCAGTTCCTTGTGGCAACAGGGCGCCACCACGATGAGCGCGGCGTCCGCGCGGATTCCGGCGGCGATGGCGTCGTCGGTCGCGGTGTCGCAGGCGTGAAGGGCGATGAGCACATCGAGCACCTCCCGCGGCGTATCGGCGATCGTGCCGGCGGTGAATTCGAGCCCTTCGCAACCGCATTCGCGGGCGGTCCGGTTGTCGAGTTCCACCAGCTCCGGCCGCGCCTCGACGCCATGCACGCGCGCCGGCAGCCCGGGCAATCCGCGAAAAAGCTGCCAGGCGGCGAAAGTGAGGTAGCCCTTGCCACAACCCATGTCGGCCACGACCGGAGGGCGGTTGGCCGGCAGGGGTGCCGCCCGCACCAGGGGCAGCAGCAGCTCGACGAAACGGTGGATCTGCTGGTATTTTGCCGCCATGCCCGTTCGCACGGCGCCGGCGGGGGTGGTCACGCCCAACGCCTGCAGCCAGGCGGTGGCGGGTGGAATGAGGCGCCGCCTGCCCCGATCGTGTTCGCCGGTCGCCGCCGCGGTGATTTGCGCGAGGCGCTTGAACCGGGCTGAACCGTCGGCGGCGAACTCCAACTGGGCGCCCAGCTTCGTGGTGAACAGGTGGGCGCTGCCAAAATCTCCGCCGATCAGACCGGCGAGCCGATCGAGGGCTTCGGCGGGCGGATGATTCTTCGTGATGTCTCGCGTGGCGTGACGCCAGACAAACGAAAGGCGCGGTCCGGCCCGCAGCGTGACGGGGCGCACGTGCAGATTGCGCAGCGTCGGGTCGGCCCCGCGGTATCGGCCCAGGGTCAGCTTCACCAGGGCGCCGCCGGCCACGCTTTCCCGGAGCAGGTGGAGAAAATCATTCTTTGGATCGGTCATTCTTTCAAAGGAAAGGGTCGGAGTGTCACTGGACCGGCACCGTCACCCTGGGACCCTCCAACAAGCCGCGGGCGCGGCCTTCGGTGAAAACGTCGTTGAACTCAGCCCAGACGGTCAGGCTGAGCGTAGCGAAGCATGCGGCGGAATATCGCCGTACGCTCCGGCAGCGTCGAGCTGGATCCTTCACTCCGTTCAGGACGACAAACTTCAGGTTCATCATTGGCGACGTGAACCATCGAGCGCCGCGACGTCCCCATCCAGCCGGACGGCGCCAAGGGGTGCGCCGGGCCTCTCTCGATTCTTCGCTGCGCTCAGCATGACAATCGCGTGAATCACAAGTAGCAAGGCTGGCTCCGAGGCCTACCGCAGCGTAAACGTTGGATAATAATATTCCGATGGCGTGCGCCTCCACCAGCGGCCGGTGGCTGCGCGCGTCGCGCGGTTGGTGAAATGATAATCGTAGAGCACCGCCCGGATCTGGCGGGGCGGTTTGTCCGGGAAGGGATTCCTGGCGAACAGGGCGGCCACGGGCCGCGAACCCTCCAGCAGGCGGACGCACAGATTGCCCACCCAGGGATCGCGCCGGGGGTACGCGAGTGCGGCAAACCAAAGCTGCCAGTCGAGCCGTGGTTGGTGCGGGGCGACAAATCGCGGGCGGCGCGAAGGATCGCCGGGCTTCGCCTTGAATTCATAAGGCAGCCAGGTGCGCCCGTCGTTCGAACCTTCGATGATGATCTCCGGGCGTTCCCTGGTCATGACACGGAACAGACCGTAGCTGTTGAAGGTGCGCAACGGAGCGAGGATCTCGAGTCTGGCCTGGGCCGCCGCGGGCCCGGCGGCGCGGGGAAAAATCGTCACCGCCGTCACAAAGAACGTGAGCAGGAGGGTGAGCGACGCCGCGGGCAGGAGAACCGGCCGGGGGCAGAACCGGATCGCCGCCGGCGTTTCCGGCCGGGCTGCGAAATATCCCGTGAAGCGTTGCCAGAAGGCGTCGTCGAAAAACACCAGGCACAGGGCCACGGTCAGGAGGTTGAAGAAGGTGTAGTTGCCGGTCAGGGCGATGAGCCCCTGCAGGGCGACCTGGATCGCGGCCGCGGTATGCCGGGCGCGCCGCGGCAGGAAAAGCAGGAAAGGCACGGCGAGTTCGATCGCGAACATCACCGCGCACGACAACCGGTGAAACCATCCCGGCAATTGATGGAAGTACCAACCGATCCAGGTGGGCAGCGGCTGGGTCTCGTAATGGAAGGTCAGGGCGGTGAGATTCGTCCACGCCGGGTCGCCGCTGGTGAGCTTCACCACACCGGAAAGAAACATCAGGCGGAACAGCAGCCACCAGAGCAGCCAGCGGGCGAGGCGTGGCGGATCGGCCCGGACGCGCCAGCCGTAAAACGACCAGGGTGCCACGAAAATGGCCAGCAGCGTGGTCTCCAGCAGAAGGGCATCCCACTGGAAGTTCATAAACATCTGGCCGGCCGCGCAGAGCGAGAGATAACAGACCCACAATCCCGCCAGGGACACCGCGGGCGCTCGGCCGGTGGTGAGCGCGATGGAAAGAACCACCCCGACCAGGCACAGGACGTGCAGAAACCACCCGCCGCCGAAGATCCAGCACAGGGTGGGCAGTTCCCAAAAGCGCGCCGCTCCGATCTCGTCGCGCACCGCATCGAAAAACATTTGAGCGGGCAGGACCCCTCGTGAGCCGATCAACCCGTTCAATTGCGTCCAAAACGAAACAAACGCGATCAGGTGGACGACACCGAGCAGCCGCAGAAAAATCCACGTGCTCGCGCCAAACGCCGATTTGCGCACGTCTCCGCCCCAGAGCACGCGGGTCAATCGCGAAAGCAACGGACGATGTCCGGCGACCAGCCGGTAGACCATCTCGGTTGCCGGCGCAAATCCGGGCAGGCGTTCATAACCGTCCAACAGCCAGGACCGGCCGGTGGCAAGTTTTCGGGCGCGCAGCACCGCATGGGCCGCCGGGAAAACGCGGCCATCAATCTCCACCAGCTGCACGGCGCGCTCAAAAGCGGCCGGCGGGATTTCCGGGAAACGCGCGCCGGCGGTCTGGGACGGTTCGACATCGAATTTGTCCGCCGCCACCGCGCGCCAGCGGTCGACCCACATCCGGCAGAAGGAACACCCGCCATCGTAGAGAAGCACGGGCCGCCCTGCAGGTGGCTGGGCGACGCGCAAAGATTTCGCAGGCGCATCCGGCATGGAAAAGGAGATGAACGCCCGGACGACTCCCGGCAAGCCCGCCGGGGCCTTCGACCGGCCGCGGCGCGACGCTCAGTTGGTAACGCGTGTTGTTGACTCGTTCTGTATGACACGATTGTTATCCATTGGCTGAGCGACAGTTCCGCATGCTTTTCCACCTCCGATCAAAATCTTGCGCCGCGATGCTGCTGGCCGCCGGCCTTGCGGCCCGTCTGGATACCGCCGAAGAACGGCCCGAGGCCGGCCTGCTTTTTTTTCTGTCCGGCGACAAGGGCACGACGGCCGATTTCTCCGCCGCCAACACGCCCGAAGCCAACTTCGTCGCTGAAATCACGCCGATCCGCGACGGCGCCAAAGGCACGGCGCTCCGCTGCGGCGACCATCAGCTCCTGTGCTGGTGGGCGCCGGGCAACATCCAGGCGCAGCGCGGCACGCTGGCGTTTTTCTGGCGGGCGCGCGACCCCGCCGGTCCGACCGAGTTTCCCCTCTTCCGCGTCGGCTACGCCGATCACTCGAGCTGGGACATGGTCTGGCTGCGCATCGACTACAATGGTCACGGCTTCGATGCGTTTGTGACCGACGCCAGTCTCGCGCGCACCCGCGTCTCCGTCACCATCGCGCCGTTCCCCAAGCCCGATGAGTGGACCCACCTCGCGTTGTGCTGGGACGAAACGCGCGGCATCCGCTTTTATGTGAACGGAAAACCGGCCGCAAAAAACGAGACGATCGCGGTCTACGACGCCGCGCTCGACCAGTTCGGACCGCACTCTCGCATCATCAGCCCGTACCAGGTGCAGAGTGAGTACAACTTCGTGCGCGGCGGCGACGTGGACGAGATCCGCATCTACGATCGCATGCTGGATGACGCGGCGGTCGCCGCGCTCGCGAAAGGCGACGCGCCCTCCGGACTCGCACCCGCGGCGGCCCGCGATCTGGCTGACCCGCGCTGGCGCGACGAGTGGTGGCGGCGTTACGGCTGGAACCGGCCCGACGACCGGCCGCCGCCGCTGCCCGACGGGCCGTTCGTGAGCGTGCGCAAAGTCGAGATTCACGACGCCTACGACCTCAAGCGCTGGTGGTGGAAGGCCAACGACGGCATCCGCGAGACCACCTGGCCGGGAGTCTACAACCGCTCGCGCCTGCCCGGCCGGAATGACTACTTCCAGCTGCCCGACTGGGATTGCTACTCGGTCTCCGGCCGGTCGATCACGTTCATCATGCCGGACGAGCCATGGAATCACCTCGAAATCTCCGGCGCGGCTTGGGGCAAACTCAACCTGCTGACCGACGGCGAAGAGACCATTCTGTTCAGCCGTCCCAAGGGCCAGGAGAAAACGGCACACCAGCTGGCCGTACCCATCAGGGGCAAAAAAATCCGATTCGATAACGTCGAGCCGGAGGAGCCCATCGGTGAACTCTCCGTCTACAACGTTACCGCCGGCCGTGAGCCCGCCGGTCGCGCCAGCCTCGCCTACCGCCTGACCGCCTTTGCCGAGGTCGATGCGCCCAGTCTCGGTCCTCTTTACCAATACATCCACGGCCGCCACGCGCCGGACGAGCGTTCGACGATGGTTGCCCTCCCGCCCGCCTCCGTTCCGGCGCCCACGGGTCCACCACCTCCCAGCCGCCCCGGCACGCTTCCGCTGGTGCACGTGCTGATCCCGAATTCATGGGAAAAAATGGACGGCGGTCTCGACGGCGTCGCTTTCGATCTGCCGGCACTCAAAGCGAAACCCACGCACGGCGGACTCATCGCGCTCAACCTCCGGGTCAAGGACCCGCTTTGGCCGCTGCGCGACATGCTTGACTTCAGTTTCAGCGTGAAACCCGGCGCGCCGAAAACGCTCTGGCTCGACTTGCGCGACCGGATGCTGCCACCGGGCAAGGCGCTTTATCTGACCATCGCGGGCGCCGGCGCTGAATTCGGCCCAACCTCGCTCGAGGGCGCGGCGCTCCGCCTCGTCTTCAAGCCCCGCGAGGCGGCGCGCGCCGAGCACGAGCCCGACCGTTTCACCCAGGCGCGCGACAGCTACGCCATGCTTGTCGAGGAGCGTCCCGACAGCCCGAAGTTCAATCTTTGGAACCGTTTCAAGGGCGACCTCGTAGACCTGTTGCGCGTCAACCCGGAGCACCGACTGGGGCGTCTGTACGCCGCGGCGGCCTGGGATGCGCCGCGCCCGGCGTTCACGCAACCCGAGCCGCCCCCGGGCGTCCCGCTGTGGGCCTTCCGCCAGGTCGAACTGCTCGGCCGCGTGAAGCGCTTCGTCAACTGGTACATCGATCAGCGCCAGATCGAAAACGGTGAACTCGGCGGCGGGTTGTCCGACGACACCGACCTCACCAACACCTGGCCGGGCGTCGCCCTCATGGGCTGCGAGCCGGACAAGGTTGCCGCCTCGCTGCGCCGCGTGCTCGACGCGTGCTACACCAACGGCATGTTCACGCGTGGCCTGCCGACGATCCAGGCCGACGAACTGCACTGCTACGAGGAGGGCATCAACGGCCTCGCCCAAAACCTCATCCTCGACTACGGCAGCCCGACGCAGCTCGAACGCGCGATGGAGACCGCGCGGGGCATCGAATCCATCACCGGCGTCAACACCGCCGGCCACCGCCACATCCGTTCGTCGTATTACAGCGGCACGAAGCTGGCGGAGGACGGCCCGTGGGGCTGGTCCAAACCCCATTCCTACCTCGTCCTGCAGGTGCCGCAGCTGCTCGTCGACTACAACGGCAGCCCCGCCGCCAAAAAATACCTGCTCGAGCTGGCCGACGGCCTGCTCGCCCATCGCCGCGCCGGCGACGGCGGCCGCGCTTCGCTCCCGGGCTCCATTCACTTCGCCACCGACCGTACAGGCGACGCCACGCGCAATTATTTCCCGTGGCACCTCTTTTGGGGCGGGTGGAAATGGACCGGCGACCGCAAATACCTCGATCCGATCCTCGACGGCGGCCTGACTTCGCTCACCGCGGTCAACGCCAATGCGCTCGACCTCCTTTCGTTGCGCGACGACTGGAACCGCCTCGTTGACAACGAGCGCGCCGGACCCAACGAAACCGTCCGGGCTGCCGGCTCCCGCACCACGTCGATGTCGCACTTCACCTGGCAGCTCAACGGCGACAAGCGCCTGCTCGAGAACCTCTACGCCAGGCAGATCGAGGGCTGCGCGGCCTTCGAGTACATCAACACCGAGGGCAGCCTGTGGATCGACCGGGTCGGCGTGCCCAGCGTCGATCTGCAGCGCGCGCGGCTTGGCGGCGTGGCGCTGGTGCGCGGCGGCCTCTACCCCGGCCATGTGGTGAGCTGGCGCTTTGCCGCTCCGGACAATGACCAGAGTGTGGCGATCCTCATCCCCGATGCCACGCCGGCGCATTTCAAGGTCATCGCGTACAACCTGGAGACGGCACCGGTGCGCGCCGCCATGACCGGCTGGAACGTCGACCCCGGCATATGGGAAGTCACGCAGGGCGTCGACCGCGACGGGGACGACAAGGCCGATGGCGAAATCCGTACCAGCCGCGCGGAGTTCGAGCGCACACGCTCCGTGAACCTCATCTTTGCGCCGCGCGCCGCGACCATCCTTACTTTTACCCTGAAGACCCCCGGCACGCCCTACTGGCAGCGCCCCGACCTCGGAATCGATCGCGACGATGTCGCCGTCAACGGTCGCGAAGTGCGGGTGCGCGTGCACAGCCTCGGCGCGGTGTCTGCGCCCGCGTCGGTTGTCACCGTCCGCGGGCGGGACGGACGAGTGCTGGCCAGCGCCGACGTCGTGACGCTGGCGGCGCCCGACGATCTCCGGCCCAGGACGGCCGAAGTCACGCTCCGCCTGCCCGCCGGCGCCGAAGCCGCCGGCGGCATGGTGGAAATCGACCCCGACCACCGGCTCGGGGAGATCACCACGGTCAACAACGCGGTGAAGTTGTAGCTCGGGGTGACCGGCCCCGGTACCGCAGGTTCATTTCACCCGCTGCAGCTTTGCCGCCTCGAGCGCGCGGGGATGAAATCGCACCTCGCGAATCGCACCCTTGAACCAAAATAACTTGTTCAGCCGCACCCCGAGCGACGTCTGCCCCGTCTTCATCGGCGCGAACGTCACCTCTCCCTCCAGTTCCTTCGCGCCGTTGACGAAGCTCGTCATCTTCCGTCCGTCGTAAACGAGCGCGACCCACGTCCATTTTCCGGCGGGATGCAGCTTGGTCCGGTCGAGCAGCGTGAGCTGGTTCTCGCCCGAGCAAAGAAAGGTGTCGAGACTCCACTGCCCGGTTTCCTTCAGTCGGATTTCCAGCAAACCCCGGTGATTGTCGACCTCCTGGAAGTGCAGGAACCGCTGCTCCGCCGGACCGCTCACATCGGGTTGAAACAGCACCTCGATGGTGAACTCGCTGCACCCGGACAGGGGATTGACCGGCACGATGAGCCCGTCGTCCGCGCCGTTGAACCGCATCGCCGGAGCTTTTTCGTCGAACTTGGGCGCGCCCAATACCGTCGGCGTGTGGCCGCCGACCGATTTCACGTCCTCGAGCACCCAGCGCACCGGTTCCTCTGGCCGGCCGTTGGCCACGGCCAGCGCGCACCGCCCGCCCAATCCCAGGGCCGCGGCAATACCCCAACGGACCATATTTCCCGAACGTGCATGAGTCGGCATGTCTCGAGCCTCAGTGGCCGGAGATGGAAATGTCAGCCCAAAAAATCGCCGGACAGATGTCTCGGGACCTTGAGCTGGTCGAAACGGCGGCGGAGGCGCGCTGAACCATGGGTTTGCCTTTGCTGTAACCGTGCACAACGTCTGCGAGGTGCTGGCGGTCAAAAAAATCCTTGCGTTCCGATCCAAAGACTTGGTCGCCTGAAGTCTTCCACCGAGATGCGCTCAATAACCATCCTCCTCGCCGCCACGCTGGCGGCGGCGGTCCACGGGGCCGAACAGTCGCCGCTGCATATCGACCTGCCCAAGCCGCTGTTCGTGGGCACGCCACGGCCCATCCAACTGCCGAATCTCGAAAAACCCCGCGTGGGCCGAAGGCCGGAAATGATGGTGCCGGCCGGCACGGTGCTGCTCTCGAAGGGCCAGCCGGTCACGGGAAGCGACCGCTTTCCGGTCATCGGCGAACCCAACTTCGTGACCGACGGCGACAAGACGGGCATCGACGGCGCCTATGTCGAGTTCGGGCCCGGCCTCCAGTGGGTCCAGATCGATCTGGGGAAACCGGCCTCCTTGCAGGCGATCGTGGTCTGGCA
>Ga0156277_10113_pt1 | contig 19493 bp, 14 predicted proteins | sample RifCSPlowO2_12_FD_107926 | JGI IMG/M metagenome (GOLD analysis project Ga0156277, IMG submission 107926) | Verrucomicrobia bacterium RIFCSPLOWO2_12_FULL_64_8
CGGGTTTGATCGTGAGGCTCATGGGGGAAAGAGAGCAAATGATTGACGGAATATGAGAGTAAAGGGAGCGTCAACGGCTGGCCGGCAAGTCGCTCGAGTTAATCAAGCTGCACCTCTACGCTTCCAGGAGGGAAATCGAGCTGCGCAACCAGACGACTGAGGTCGTCGCGTTTTTCCTTGTTCGACAAGTTGGTAAAGACGTAAAGGCCCGTACCGGGAACAGGAAGGTGAGAAAACGGCTCGCCTTGTGCAGGATTCAGGAAATCCACCGTCGGGTTGCTAGAAAGAGGATAACGCCGGGTCACCGGGAGACGAGTCAGTCGCTCGGACATCGAATCTCCGAAGGCTCGTATGAGTTTCCCAAGAAATGTTGCTAGGGTCTTGTTTGCCTTGCTCTCGCAAACCTCCTCGTCGTCTCCGGCTTTGCCCAATCGCGACCAATGGATTCGAATTAGGAGCTTGCTCCGACCTCGGTGCCCTTCGCCGGGTTCTTCATCGGGATGCCCTTCTGGTTCAGGCGGCGCGGGAGCAGGTGGGATATAAGTCGGGCCTCCAGGCGGTCGCGGCCAAACCCGAGCGACAATCTGCGCGAGGTCCACGCCACGCTGTTTGACCTCACGATCAGTCCACTGCGTCAACCCCGCGAAATGTTGATTCAGCGAAACCCTACTCTCGCCAAACGCGGCTTGCTTGTCGGCAAAACAGCCGTTGCCGAGTTCCGGGTTGTAGCCAGTAAGCGTCAGGTTACCCAGCGTATGGACCCATTTTTGCTGCAGGATCTGCCAATTAACACCGAGCATCTCTTGCCACGACCTCCCATCGTCACCATCGCCATCAATGGCCTGCGGAAGCACGTGCTCAACGGTCAATCGCTTGAGATTGAGCTGCTCCTTATGACCCTGCTGACGCTCCAGTGTCTCAAGGAGCAGTCGACATTTGTTCCGCTCCCGCTTGTAGATCGGAAATTCTATCAGATGCGGGATGAACGCAGCATCGTCCGGCCAGCCCTCGCGAAGAAGGAAGTTGCGCAAATCGTCACGAGGATTCAGTCGAATCACTCTGACCGCCGCAGGATATAAACGGCCGTAGCCGCGAGTGGATTCTCCGCATACGGAACGCCGAAGCACAAAGCTGGCGAGGTCGCTGAAACACCCAAGAAGCTCTGCTCGCTCCAGGGTGCCTCGCTCATGTCTATGCAAAAGGTTCAGCAGAAGCGGATGAGCGGTCGTGATATCCAGAGCTAGGATTTGTGAGAATGCTTCACGGAAGTCGGCGACTTCACAAGTGAATGGCCGTCGAAGCCAAAGCTCGAACTTGGCAAACATCTGCAGTTCCTCGACCTGTACGGCGGGCGTGAGAGCACGCGCAAGGTTCTGCTTCTTGAACTCAACGTAGGCCGCTTTGTTGCGACAGTAATTGCCCTCGCGCATCAGATAACTGCGGTAGAACAGCGTGGGCGAGAGCTTCTCGTATTCTCCGGTCGCGTCGAAACGCTTTTCGAACGCATCCCAGTGTACAGATTGAAACCGATCCTGCTCTTCAAGTGGAACCTGCATGAACAGGAAGTTGCGGATCAGGTCAGACTCTTCGAGCGGTAAACCGGTGGAATTGAGGCTCTCGAAAATCTCGTATGGATTCTCCCCAGCCACGGTGATGGTTACGAGCGAGAGCCGGGCGGTCGCGGCAATCAAAAATTGTCGGATCGCGGCTTCACCATCACTGCTCATTAGCCGATTCCATTCCCGTTTAAAGAAGGAATAAGCCCCAAGCAAACCGGTGGTCATCGTCGTTCCCGCTGGGCTGCCTTCGATGATGGACTCGTAGTCAGTTCGGTCTTCAAGTCTGGGCACCACTTTGAACCGCTGGACACCTTGGCGGCGGCGGTGAATCAAATAATCCTCGTGAATCTCTTCACTGAGGCTCTCAAGTGCGTTGAGCTTTGCGATATCGCGCAGAGCGGCTAAAGCGACTGTGAGAGTGGCCAATCGCTGTTGCCCGTCGATCAGTTGGTAAGGTGTTACTTCTCCAGGAACCGGGTGAAAAGGCGTGCAGACCAGCGGCCCGAGAAAATGCTTTGTGTCGTTAGTATCCTCGGTCAGCGCAATGATGTCATCGAGTAGTCGCTGCCAATGTTCTTTACTCCACGAGTAGTGGCGCTGAAAGAAAGGTACGAGAAACTGGTCCCCCGAATGAAGGATTTCACGGACCGTCTTTACATGAGCGTCCATTGCGCTGAGATTATTTGATCTTCCTGCGCCGGTACGAGCCGGAACCGACGGGTACCGCGGAAGCGGTTGGCACGGAAGCCGCCTTCATCCAGGGCCAGAATATCGCCCCCGCCGGCAAAATCCATCGGAAAGGTTTTTCGCAAGACACGAAAACCTAAGCTGCCCGCCGCCGGCCTTTGCGGGAGCCGTGCCCGTCGAGGAGCGAAGCGCGCTCAATGAGCAAAGCATTCAAATGATGGGGGCGGTCGTTTTGGTCGATGACCACCACGAAGGAGTCCTTTGGAGAAATGGAGATAAAATCCGGATGCGGAACCACGTATTTCTCACCGCCGGCCGTGCGAATCTCATACGGAACGAATGGAACGGCGCGATTGAATCCGCGGATTGACTCGATGACCATGAGGCGAACCTATATCCGGCCGTCGAGGCTTATCAAGCCCGGGCTTTTCATGAAACGTAAAAACCTTTATGCGTGCGAAATCCAAAGCAAAGCACACAGTGGCGCGCATGGATCACGTGCCGGTTCAGGTGCGAATTGTGGCGGACGACCGGGAGAATGCCGGGGGCGTGATCGCGGAGCTGCGCGGGCGGCCCGATGTGGCGCTCGAAGTACGGCGCCTCGGGTCCGGGGATTTCGTCGTCGAGGAACGGTTTGCGGTCGAGCGCAAGACGCTGGCGGATTTCGCCCGCTCGGTGATCGACGCGCGTCTGTTCAAGCAGGCGGCGGCGCTGGCGCAGGGGCGACACCGGGGCCTGCTGATCCTGGAGGGCAGGGCCGCCGACCAGGGCGACGGTGGTGTGAGCCGCGAGGCTTTGCAGGGCGCGTTGGTGACGGTAAGTGTGTTTTACGGACTGGCGGTGCTGCGCGCGCGGGACGCCGCCGAAACGGCGCGGCTGCTCGTTTACCTTGGGCGCCAGGCACAGCAGTTCGCGCACGGCGGTTTGCACCGACCAGGTTACCGACCCAAGGGCAAACGTGCACGCCAGCTTTTTGTCTTGCAGGGGCTGCCGGGTGTGGGACCCGGCCGCGCGGCGCGGCTGCTGGAGAGATTCGGCTCGGTGCAGGCCGTGGCCGCGGCCACCGCCACCGATCTTGCCACCGTCGACGGAATTGGGGGAACCACCGCGGCAAAAATCCGCTGGGCGCTGGAAGAACCGCCGGGCGGGACCGGCATGTAGATTTTAGCCGCGAGCCGAAGAGAAACCCGGATTGTTGCTCGTGGGTGCGGGGGATGGCTCAGGCTCCGCCGGCGGACGGCGTCCCGGCAGCCGGCGGACGCAGGGCCGTGCGCAAGGCCAGCACCGCGCCGCCGACCGCGGCGGGAACTTCACCGGCCGGGACAGGAATGTCGCCCCCGTCGGGATCACCGTCCGCGGCCACGGCGCGAATGAAGGCAAAATGCGGCTGCAGGTCCGAGCGATTCTCGGCGCCGCGCCAGGCTTCCTGCCACAAATCGAGCACGCGCAGAAAGCCCAGGCACCAATCGGAGGCGCCCCCTATGTCGTTGCTGTCGGGATCCACCTCGAAATCAACCGCGAGTACCGGGTCACCCGTATCCCGAGCCGCCTCGAGATCGGCCGCGATTTCGTCCCGATAGGCGTGGATGCATTTCTCGGTCGTCAAGGCGGCGCGTGTGCCGGTGACCGGGGGCGGGTCGCCGGCCCAAACTTCCGCCATGAACTGGCTGGCGGAAATTTCCGTCGGACATACGGCGAGCGCGGTCAGAAAGCCGCTGAGCGCCTCGAAACTCCCCGCGCCGGGAGGTTGGTCCCACAACAACTCGCGCAACCATTCCGCCGCGCTCATCTCCTCCGCCTCGGGCTTCACGGGCAGGATGTAGTGAAAGCCGTCCGGGCCGAGCCTGGCCGTGAGGATGCGCATCACGCGGTCGATGCGCTCGTCGTCGTCGTTCGGCCCCGCCACGAAGAGCGGCTTGCCATCCCGGCCGTAGGTGAACGTCTCCGGGCAGTCGCGGGCGCTGACGCCGCCGAAGGCCCTTCGCGCTTTCTTGTAGTCGCCATGGGGCGCGAAACCAAGCGCCTCGGCATAAGCCACGGCGCCCTCGACCAGCTTGCGCGCACACGCCGGATGGATCGCCAGGCGGTCGGCCGGGGGAATGAGGCGGTCTAGCTCGTGCCGCCAGTCGATCTCCGGCATTTCGGTGGCGAAGGCGTCCTTCACGCCGAGACAATGCAGATCGACCAGAAAAACCCCCGCTTGCAGCCACCCGGCGTCGTCCGTGCGCGTGATGGTCACATAAGTCACGCCGTCCCCTTGAAACCCTTGTTGGGTGAAAGCCTCGTAGCGCATGGGTCGTCGCGGACGTGCGAAAGCTGAAAATGTCCGAGGCGCAGGCCGGCTCACAAGCGGAATAATTGCCGGATGCTCGTTTCGGTCGGAAAGGCAATGCTGTGGCGGTGGCGTTGATGACGACCGCAACCTGGCAAATGCCGTTTCAATCAACCGGCAAAACCTCGACACCATCCGGCGGAAAATCGCCTACGAGTTCTCCGGCACTGGGACGAGATTGAACCGCCGTGAGCCGCGGAAGCGGTGGGCGCGAAAGCCGCGCTCATCAGGTTTTCGCGAGGCGCGAAAACCTATGCGGTCACGACCGGGCGTTCATCCGACGGAGATGCGCCCGCCACGGATCTCGATCCAGGGACGCCGGCTCAAATTCGAGTCGGCCAAAATAACGGCCGGCACGTTCGCCCAGCGTGCTTTTCGCCCGCAACTGAACATCGAGAAGCTCACGCACCAACTCGGACTCGGTCTTGCCCGTGGCAGCTGCGCGGACGCGCAGGGCCTGGCGCTGCGCGGCGGGCAGCCGGATGGTCAGCGTTTCCGTCATGCTGGCAGTGTGGCCGGCGTGAGACAAGAAGCCAGACATTGTCGGGTTTTCGCTTTTCAAAGGCAGAACCACGGCAGAGCCGTCACGTGATCGTGCAGACGGAGCGGCGCTTGGCAGCGGCAGATGATGTAGCCGTGTCTGGCTCGTTTGGGATGTTCCCCCAGAAAGGTCAGCAAGTGCCGCGCGTCGGAGGATGTCGGATGGTCCGTCCATTTCACCTCGATCGGGGTGAGTTTGCCCTCGCGCTCGATGATCAAATCGACCTCGGCGCCGGCTTTCGTGCGCAGGTAATGGAGTTTGCCGGCGCCCAGATATTTCAGCCGCTTCCAGAGTTCGATGCCCACCCATTGCTCGAAGACGGGGCCGGGATTCCCCAGCACGGCGGCCGTTTCAAGCGGCAGTTCGGCGGCGGCGTGGCGTACGCCCACATCGAAGAAACAGAACCGCCCGGTGGAGAGCAGGCTCTTGCGCGGGCTGCCCGTAAATGCCGTCACCCGGAAGCCCATGAACATATCCTCCAGCAACTGGTAATAACTCTTGACGGTCGGCAGGGTGACACCGGCGTCTTTGGCGATCCGGGCATAATTGAGCATCTGGCCCGACTCGGTGGCAGCCAGCTGCAAAAAACGGGCGAACACGGCCCAGTCTTTGACGAGCGCCTCGCGGCGAAGTTCCTCCTCCAGATAAACCAGGCAATATGACCGCAGAAGCTCCGCGCGCAGATCCGCCGGCGCAGTCGCAATTCCGGGAAGTTCGCCGAACGTCATGCGATCCAGCAGCGAAGCGTGTGGAAACCATGGCTCGGTCACGCCCGTCGCCGCCGGCAGCGGCAGCGGCGAAGTGACGGGTCTTTTAAGGCTGCCGCTCTCGGGGAACGCCCGCTCGGCCGCGATAAGCGGGTAAAGGTGATGCAGAAGGGAGCGCCCCGGAAGCAGGTTCGCGCCGGTGACGCGAAGCTTGCGGGCGGAACTGCCGCACAGCACGAACCGCCAGCGTTTCTTGTCGCTGTCATAGAGATGTTGGACAGCGTCGAAAATGGAGGGAACGCTTTGGGCCTCATCAACAACCACGAGGGAGGGCGACTTCCTGCGCTCCAAGGCCCGGCACAGACCGATCAATTGGTCCGGATGACGAAGGTAGTCCGATCGCACAGCGGGCTGTGAAAAATCCAGCCAGACGGCGGCATCGGGCAGAAGTCTTCTGAGAAGCGTGGACTTGCCCGTCTGTCGCGCGCCGAAAACGATATGAACGTACGGGGCGGCGAATTTCGTCGCCCAAATGGATTCTGTCCAACGACCAAACATATGGAACACCTTATAATCGCCCGACTAAAATAAAGTCAATGATAAGATTGGTTCGGCAGATTTGATGTCATCGGAATGTCCTTTGCCTTGGAGGCTTCAGGTTTTCGCGAGACGCGAAAATCTTGTTTCGACGTGCGGAGTGTCGGGCAATGCGCAGAATGCAGCGTGTGAATCCCATTCGAACAACTGTGCGAATTGTGGCGGACGACCGGGAGAATGCCGGCGGCGTGATCGAGGCTTTGCGCGGGATGGACGGGGTGACGATCGAGGTGCGGCGGTTGGCCTCGGGAGATTTCGTCGTCGAGGATCGGTTCACGGTGGAGCGCAAGGCCCTGGCGGATTTCGCGCAGTCGGTGGTGGATGCGCGGCTGTTCAAGCAGGCTGCGGCGTTGGCGGAGGGTTCGCGGCGAGGCATATTGATCCTGGAGGGAAGGTGGCCCGATCTGCACAGCGAGATAAGCCGCGAGTCCCTGCAGGGCGCATTGATCACCGTGAGCGTGTTTTACGGGCTGGCGGTTCTCCGGTCGCTTGATGCAGTGGAGACGGCGCGGCTGCTGGTCTATTTGGGACGACAGGCGCAGCGATTCGCGCGTGGCGCGCTGCCGCGGCCGGGTTATCGACCAAAGGGCAAGCGCGTGCGTCAGCTTTTTCTGCTGCAGGGGCTGCCCGGAATCGGACCCGGGCGGGCGGCGCGTCTGCTGGAGCGCTTTGGGTCGGTGCAGGGTGTGACGGTGGCCACGGCCGATGAGCTGGCGGCAATCGACGGCATCGGCGAAACCACTGCAGCAAAAATCCGCTGGGCACTCGAGGAACCGCGCGGCCGCTTTGACGTTTAGGTTTTCGCCGCAGGCGAAAACCTCACTCGGCGACCTTGAAGTCGGCGAAATTCCACTTGGGCTTGCGGCATTCGACGGCGATTCCGTTGAAGGCGTTGATCTCAACTTCGGAAAAGAGCAGGCCGCCGTTTCGGGCGCTGCGCGCGGCAAACTCGGCCTCGGGCTGGCCCGGCAGCGTGCAGCCTTCGTTGCCGTGGCCGAGAATGTCGGCGATGACGGCTTTGACGTTGGCGATCTGGTCGCGGCCGAGCGCGAACGCGCCGGCATTCATCGCATCGGGATGCCAGACTTGGAAAAAGAAGCAACAGGTGTGCTTTTCCGCGGGCTGCTGGTCCCAGCGGTTGCGCACGGTGGGAAGCGAACCGCCGATGAAGGCGGCGACCAATTCGTTGATCAGGCCAAGTCCGTAGCCCTTGTGCGCCCCGAAGGGCAGGAGGTGTTTCGCCCGGGCCGGGTCGGTGGTGGGCGCGCCGTTTTCGTCGACCGCGGCGCCAGGTGGGAGTTGTTTGCCCTCGCGGGCGAGTTGCTGCACGCGGCCCATCGCGACCACCGAGGTGGCCCAATCGATGACAATCGGATAGCCGATGGCGGCGGTGGTCGGGAAACCCCAGGAGTGCGGGTTGGTGCCGAGCGTGGGAAACCGGCCGCCGAAAGGCACGACTTCGGCGACGGCCGCAGTGCAGTTGGTGTAGGCGATATAGCCCTTTTTTGCCGCGTCCATCACGTAGCCGCCGCCCCAGAGGTAGTGAAATGCATTATCGACGGAAACCATGCCGACGCCGTAGCGGTCGGCTAGTTTCATGGCCGCATCCATTGCCGCGTAGCCGGTGGCCTGGCCGAGCTTGCGGTTGGCGTTCCAGACCTGGGTGCCGCGAAAGCGGGTTTTGATTTTTGCGATTTTAGCGCGAGGCACGCAGCCCTGGGCGCCGCTGCCGAAAAGGTGATCAAGATGAAGCGCCTTGATCGCGTTATGGGTGCGGATGCCGTGGCGCGCGCCTTCTGCGCAGAAGCGCGCGGCGGCTCCGGCCTCTGCCGCCGAAAAACCGCGTTTCCGGTAGGCGGTGGCCACGAGCTCGTTGTGCTTTTCCTCGGGGACAACGTAAAAGGTCTCGGACATGGGAGGGGAAGGACTAAAGGACTACGGACAACGGGACTGCAGGACGGCGGATCACGGATTAAAGGAACCAAAAAACTGCTCAGCGAAGGGCGGCAAGTCGGTCGTCGGTGGTCCGTTGTCTCGTGGTCCTTTCTCAGACGACTTTCTTGATCGGCACCTCGGGATTAACCTGGGCGAGAGGCTTTTCGCCGTTCATCGCCAGAACGAGATTCTTCACGGCCGTTGTGGCCTGGCGGACCACACTCTCGAAAGTCCGGGAGGCGACGTGGGGTGTGATGACGCAGTTGGGCGCCTTGAGCAGCGGGTGGTCGGCGGGCGGAGGCTCCTGGTCGAGCACGTCTGCGCCATAACCCGCCACCTGCCCGGACTGCAAGGCGGCGGCCATGTCTGCCGTGTTCACGATTTCGCCCCGGGCGCAGTTGAGGATGATCACGCCCTTCTTCATTTTTGCGATGCTCCTTGCGTTGATCAAATCCCGCGTCTCGGGGGTGAGGTTCGTGTGCAGTGAAAGGTAGTCGGCGGCGGCGAACACTTCGTCGAGCGTGGCCGCCCGCGTCACGTCGTGGCGCTTCGCGAACCCGTCATCCCAATAGACATCAAAGCCGATCACGCGCATGCCAAAAGCGCGGGCGCGGATGGCCACCTCCTTGCCGATGCGGCCGACTCCGACGATGCCGATGGTCTTGTCGAGCAGTTCGTGGCCGGTTTTGCGTTTCCACCCCCCCTGGCGCGTGCCATCCGTCGCATAGAGGAAGTTCTTTTCGAGCGCAAGGAGCAGCAGAAAAGTGTGCTCCGCAACGGTGGTGTGATTGACCCCGGGGGTGAAGAGCACCGGCAGACTGAACTCGGTGGCGGATTTTACATCAATCTTGTCCACGCCGATGCCATATTTGCTGATCACCGCCAGCCGAGGCCGGGCTTTTTCCAGCACCCGGCGCGTGATGGCGTCGTCACCACACAGGAAGGCATCGAATCCCTGACCGGCGAAATCGAGCATCTGGGCCTCGCTCAGCGGCCCGCGGGCTCGGACGATCTCCCAGCCGGTGTCGGCCAGCAACCTTTGGTGCTCGCCGGGAGTGTCCTGAAAGGACGTGGTGGTAAGCAATATACGTTTCATGGCGGCGGACACAGAGGGATGATGTTCGCCGCCACGTCGGGAATCGGTCAATACTATACCTCGGCGAGGGGTGCCACCAACGCCTCGCTTCGCAATCTTAGGAGCAGACGCCGAAGTCCGCCTCCGCCAAGGCCGCGGCGGACACTTTTCTTTCCAATCCGAAAAGAAAAGTGGTGCGGGCAGACGGAATCGAACCGACGACACCTGCTTGGAAGGCAGAGGTTTTACCACTAAACTATGCCCGCGGCGCGTGCGGAAAGCGTTGTCCGTGGGGACACTCCGTCAAGCCTTCTCGCTTTTCTGAGAGAAAAGCGACGGACGGAGAAACCTGCCGGTGCCAGTGAAATCGCCGCTTCCGGCCGACCCACACGGGTACGGCGGCGCGGCGCAAATTATGGAGTTGCACGCGCGAGGCATCCGCACCATTAATCCATCACACTATGGCCCTCCTTTCGACCGCCCCTGTCGGCCAGTCTTCCTCGGGGCTGCGCCCGGCGCAACAGCAGAAGAAGAGTGATGTCCGCACGGCCCAAGCGCTGGCCAAACAAAAGGCACTCGAAAGAAAATCAAAGCGTTACAAGTTGCCGCTTGGTGAGCTGGCCATCTTTACCCAGCAGATCGCGTCCCTCCTGACGGCCGGATTGCCGTTGGTGCAATGCCTGGAGGCGTTGCAGGACCAAACCGAGGACCAGGTGTTCCGCATCATCATCCGGGACGTACGGAACGACATTTCCTCGGGCAATTCGTTCTCCGCCGCGGTCAAAAGGTTTCCCAACGCTTTTAATAACCTGTTCATTTCCATGGTCGAGGCCGGCGAGGCCAGCGGTGCGCTGGCCGAAATTCTGGGCAAGGTGGCCGCCTATTTCGAGGCGACGGTCAAGCTGACCAAGAAGGTCAAGTCGGCCATGACCTACCCGATCGCGGTCATCAGCCTCGCCATCGTCCTGGTCAACGTGCTGCTCATTTTCGTGATCCCGGTGTTCGCGGCCATGTTTGCAGACTTCGGCGCCAAGCTGCCCGCGCCCACCCAGTTCCTGATCGATTTGAGCGATTTTTTGAAGCACAACATCCACTGGCTCATCTTGGGCGGCGTGGGCGTCTGGTGGGCGGTCAAGAAATTCATTTCCACGCCCAAAGGGCGGCGGATGAAAGACAACTTCCTCGTGCGGGCGCCGATCTTCGGCAACCTGATCCATAAAATCGCCCTGTCCCGTTTCTGCCGCACCTACGCCACCCTCATCCGTTCCGGTGTGCCCATTCTGCGCACCCTGGAGATCGTGTCGGGTGCCAGCGGCAAGGTGCAGATCGAAGACGCCTGCAAGGAAATCTCCCAGCACGTCAGCCAGGGCGGCCAGGTGTCGGAGGTTCTCGCCATCAATCCGTTTTTCCCGCCCATGATGAAGCACATGGTGAAAGCGGGTGAAACGACGGGCAACGTCGACGGCATGATGGGCAAGATTGCCGATTTCTACGACACGGAGTGCGAAGCCACCGTGGCCGCGCTCACTTCGTTGATCGAACCGATTCTCATCGTGTTCCTCGGCGTCGTGGTCGGCGGCATTGTCATGGCCATGTTCCTGCCGATCTTCCAACTCGGCGCCGTGGCTGGCGGTTTGCAGTAGCATCCCTCAAAACCGGGGTGAAATCCCCGGTGTCAGGAGGTTTGAGTGGACCGTGCCGCCAGCCGGGGGCACGCCTCCGACAAGGATAACCTTGCGCCTGATGGCGTTGGGGTGTTTGCATGGAGGTTGCATTCCCTGACATGCCGTCCGTTCTAATTGTCGACGATCTGCTCTCGATTCACGAGATGCTCGAAGCGGTCATCCAGCCCACCGGCTTTTCGGCCGCGTTTGCCACGGATGGCGAGAAGGCACTCGCCCGTTACAAGGCCGAAAGGTTCGATCTCGTCCTGGCGGACATCGACATGAAGCCGATGGACGGCATCGCGCTGCTCAAACAGCTTAAACTCTACGATCCCGCCTGCGTCGTCATCATCATGACGGCATACGCGAGCACGGAAAGCGCGATCCAGGCGCTCAAGTTCGGGGCCTTCGACTATCTGCAGAAGCCGTTCAAGGTCGATGAACTCATTACCACGCTCAAACGCGGCATGGAGTTCCATCAGTTGAACCTTGAGCGCGCCTCGAGCTCGCCGTTGCCCGGCGTCAAATCCGGCGACATCGAGGGCCGCCTTGTCGGCCAGAGCCCCAAGGTGAAAAAGCTCGTCCAGCGGATCAAAAAGCTCTGCGCGGTGCGGACGCCGGTCCTGCTCGTGGGCGAAAGCGGGACGGGCAAGGGAATCGTGGCGGAAATCCTCCACGCCGCCAATCCGACCGATGCGCCGCTGGTCCGCATTGATTGCTCGCTCAGCTCGGACCGGGGCTTTCGCGAGGGTCTGTTGGGCGAGAACGGGGCGGGCGGCGCCTGGATTCAGCAGGCCAAGAACGGCACCCTTTACCTCCAACACCTGCAGAGTCTCCCGCTGCCGATGCAAAAGGAGCTCGTAAGCGTGCTCCGCAACACCAGCCACAATTTTCGTCTGGTCTGCGCCACGGTGGAAGATTTGGAGAAGCTCACCGACGAAGGGCATTTCAACGACGAACTTTTCTACCGCGTGGCCTCGCTGCCCGTGCTGCTTCCTCCCTTGCGGGAGCGGATGGACGACCTGCCCGCCCTCATCAAACATTGCGGCCGCAAAGCCGCCAATCCCCTGTTCGACGCCGGCCTCGTCGAATTCACCGAGGACGCGCTGGCGGTCATGCGCGCCTATCACTGGCCGGGTAATCTCCTCGAACTCGACCAGGTGGTCACCAAGATCGTATCGACCACCGAAACGCGGGTGATCACCTCCCAGCAACTTCCGATGCGCCTGCGCGAGTTGAAACACTGGCCGAGCCTCGCCGAGTTTCTTTCGGGACAGCAAAAACAATACGTCGATATGGTTCTGCACGCCTGCCACGGCGACAAGGTCAAGGCGGCCACGGTGCTCGGCATCGACGCGAACAAGCTCAACTGAGGGCCCCCGCCCGCGCCCGTTCCGCGTCCGGCGCTCCGGCGAACCATGATGATGGGGCCCGGACGGTCGGGAACGATGTGGGGCGAATCGGATGGCACACCGTGCGGCCGTTGGGTCAGTCGGGTCCTTTCCCGCTTGCGCCGCCTTGGGGCGGCCCCAACCCTCACGAGCGTTCACGTTCATGCCCAAACGCTCGGATATTGAATCCATCCTCATCATCGGCGCTGGTCCGATCGTCATCGGCCAGGCTTGCGAATTTGACTACTCGGGCACCCAGGCCTGCAAGGCCCTGCGGGAGGAGGGTTATCGGGTGATCCTGGTCAATTCCAATCCCGCCACGATCATGACCGATCCGGAGTTTGCCGACGTGACCTACATCGAGCCGCTGACGGCGGAATTCCTCGAAAAAATCATCGAAGCGGAGAAACCCTCGGCCTTGCTGCCCACGCTCGGCGGCCAGACGGCGCTCAATCTTTCCATGGAGCTGCACAAGGCCGGCATCCTCCAACGGCATGGGGTGGAGATGATCGGGGCCAAGCCCGAGGCGATCCGCAAGGGCGAGGACCGTGAGGCATTCAAGCAGTCCATGATCAAGATTGGTCTCGATATTCCGAAATCGATGACCGTCCACTCCTCCGAGGAGGCGCGCCGCGCCGCCGACTACATCAGCACCTTTCCCCTCATCATCCGTCCCTCGTTTACGCTGGGCGGGCAGGGCGGTGGCATTGCCTACAATCGCGAGGAGTTTGAACAGATCAGCGCCAGCGGCCTGGAGACCTCGCCGGTGCATGAAGTGCTCATCGAGGAGGGATTGCTGGGCTGGAAGGAATTCGAAATGGAAGTCATGCGGGACCACAAGGACCAGTGCGTGGTCATCTGCTCCATTGAGAATTTTGACCCGATGGGGGTGCACACGGGGGACTCGGTGACGGTGGTGCCGGCGCTGACCCTCACCGACAAGGAGTATCAGGTGATGCGCGATGCGTCGTTCGCGGTGATCCGTGAAATCGGGGTGGAAACCGGCGGGTCCAACATTCAATTCGCGATCCACCCGCGGACGGGCCGCATGGTCGTGATCGAGATGAATCCGCGGGTCTCACGCTCCTCGGCGCTCGCCTCCAAGGCCACCGGTTTCCCGATTGCCAAGATCGCGGCCAAGCTTGCGGTGGGCTACGCGCTCGACGAGCTCAAGAACGACATCACCCGGCTCACTCCCGCCAGCTTCGAACCCACGATTGACTATGTCGTCACGAAGGTGCCGCGATTCACCTTCGAAAAATTCCCGGACGCCGACGCCACGCTCACCTCGTCGATGAAGTCCGTCGGCGAGGCGATGGCCATCGGTCGCACTTTCAAGGAGTCTATCCAGAAGGCGCTGCGCTCGTTGGAAATCGGAGCGTGCGGTTTTGGCGGTGGCGGCAGGTCGGGCGGCGACGACGTTCCCGAGGACAAGGTGATCAAACAGAAGCTCGGCACCCCCAACGCCGAGCGGATCTTCTTCATTCGGTATGCCTTCAAGGCCGGTTACACCGTCGAGCAGATTCACGACCTGACGAAGATCGATCCGTGGTTTCTCCATCAACTGCGGGAAATCCACGAGATGGAGGATCGGTTGAAAAGCCACACCCTGGCCACCGTGGACCCCGGGCTGCTGCGCCGCGCGAAGCAGTTCGGCTTTTCGGATGTGCAGCTGGCCCAGCTGCTCAAGAGCGATTCTTCGGCGATTCGCCGGCACCGCGAGCGGAATGGCATCCGCACCACCTTCCGCCTGGTCGACACCTGCGCGGCCGAATTCGAGGCATTCACTCCGTATTATTACTCCTCGTACGGTGATGAAAACGAAATCATCCCGTCGTCCCGTCGCAAGATCATGATCCTCGGTGGCGGACCCAACCGCATCGGCCAGGGTATCGAGTTCGACTATTGTTGCGTCCATGCCTCGTTCGCCCTGCGTGAGATCGGCATCGAGACCGTCATGGTCAACTCCAACCCGGAGACCGTCTCGACCGATTATGACACGAGCGACCGGCTCTACTTTGAACCGCTGACGCTGGAGGACGTGCTCGAAATCTACCAGCAGGAGCATTGTGATGGCGCAATCGTCCAGTTTGGGGGGCAGACGCCGCTGAATCTCGCCCTGCCCCTGAAACAGCAGGGCGTGAACATCATCGGCACGTCGCCGGAAAGCATCGAGACTGCCGAGGACCGCCGGCTCTTTGCGGCGATCCTCGATCCGCTCAAGCTCCGCCAGCCGGCCAACCGGACGGCGCTCACCGAGGATGAGGCGCTCCGTTTCGCCCATGAAGTCGGTTTCCCGGTACTCCTGCGCCCGTCGTTCGTGCTGGGCGGGCGCGGCATGTTCATTGTGTACAAGGAGGAGGAGATGAAGGCGGTCGTCCGGCAGGCCTTCGATGCCATGCCCGGCCGGCCCGTGTTGATCGACAAATTCCTCGAGGATGCGATTGAACTCGATGTCGACTGCATCAGCGACGGAACGACAACCGTCATTGGCGGCATGCTCGAGCACATCGAATACGCCGGCATCCATTCCGGCGATGCGGCCATGGTGCTGCCTCCCCATACCCTTTCCAAGGCGATGCTCCAGACCGTGCGCGAGGCCACCTACGCGCTGGCCGGCGCGCTCAACGTCATCGGCCTGATGAACGTGCAATACGCGATCAAAGACGGCCAGCTCTACGTGCTGGAGGTCAACCCCCGCGCCTCGCGCACGGTGCCGTTCGTGGCCAAGGCCATTGGCGTGCCGCTGGCCCGGCTGGCGGCGAAGGTCATGACGGGCCTGAAGCTCAAGGATCTCGGTTTTGCCCGTGAGCTCACGCCGAAGCACTGGTGTGTCAAGGAGGCGGTGTTTCCTTTTGTCCGGTTTCCGGGCGCGACCATCACGCTCGGCCCGGAGATGCGGTCCACGGGAGAAGTCATGGGCCTCGACGACGATCTCGGCATCGCCTTCGCCAAAACCCAGGCCGCGGTGAAACCGGGCCTGCCGCTCGCGGGCAATGTGTTTCTCAGCGTGAAGGATGCCGACAAGCCGCGGGCGATCAAACTTGGCCGGCAGCTCGAAGCGCTTGGGTTCGTCATTTATTCCACCAGCGGCACCGCGCGCAGCCTGCAGGAACACGGCGTCAAGGTGAGTCTCCTGGCCAAGATCGACGAAGGCCGTCCCAACGTGATCGACCTGATCAAGAACGGCCAGATCCAGATGATCATCAACACGCCCTCCGGCATGCTGCCGCGCAAAGACGAAAACAAAATCCGCCAGGCCGCCTACGCCCACAGTATCTGCATCATGACGACCATAACCGGCGCCGACGCCGCGTTGAACGGCATCAAGGCCTTGAAAATGAAGCGGGTCGGCGTGCGTCCGCTGCAGAAGTACATGGGAAACGTGGTCTGATCCACGGGTCCGCGGATGGAGACGCGGCATCGTGCTTGCCGCGGTCCGCCCGGACTGGAACGATTGCGCCATGCCCGCCTCGTCGCTCATCGCCCTGCTGCACGGCCCCGACCAGCCGGGATTGGTCGCCAAGACCGCTGGCTGGATCTACGCCCGGGGCGGCAACATCCTGCATGCCGATCAGCACCGCGACATGGAGGCGGGGATATTTTTTCAGCGCATTGAGTGGGAGTCGGCCTCGGATCGGCCGGAAGGTGACGCGGTGGAATTCAGGCAATTCGCCATCGGATTGGGCATGAACGCCAAGGTGGTCCTGGCGTCACATCGACCGAAAGGGGTGATTTTCGTGTCCAAGGCCGACCATTGTTTCCACGATCTGGTGCTGCGCTGGCGGGCCGGGGAGTATGCCTGCGAGTTCGTCGGTGTGGTCTCCAATCACTCCGATCTGGCGGAGGTGGTCCGGCATTATGGGCTCTCCTTTCATCACCTGCCGGCCACACCCAAGACCAAGCCGGCGGCCGAGACGCGTCAGCTGCGGATCCTGCGGTCGGCGGAAGCCGAGTTTGTGGTGCTGGCGCGTTACATGCAGATCTTGTCCGCTGATTTCCTGAAAAAATTTGGCCGGCCGGTGATCAACATTCACCATTCGTTTCTGCCGGCATTTGCCGGCGGCCGGCCCTACCATCAGGCGCACGAGCGTGGAGTGAAACTGATCGGGGCCACGGCCCATTATGCGACCGCGGTGCTCGACGATGGTCCGATCATTCAACAGGACGTGGTCCGCGTGACCCACCGGCACAGTGTCGCCGATCTGGTGCGCAAGGGGCGCGATCTGGAGAGACTGGTCCTCGCCCAGGCGGTGCGCTGGCATCTTGAGAACCGGGTGCTGGTTTACGGGCGCAAGACGGTAGTGTTTGATTAGGGCGGCGCGGGATTTTGCCTTGAGGCACCTCTACCCGCGACCCATAGTGCGCGGCTTCCATGAACCGACCGCCTTCCGAAAAACCCCCGGCGAACAATCTGCCGGCCGCGCCGCACGCTGAAAACACCCCGGCCGCGCCTGATTTTGACGAGCAGGTCCGGACTTTTTGGGAAAAGAATCGCAACTCCCTCCTGACCGTATGTGTCGCCGTCATCCTTGCCATTTTGGTGCGCGGCGCGTGGGACTGGCAGTCCGCCCGCCGCGAGGCCGGGATTCAGGCAGCTTTTGCGGCGGCGACGGCGCCGGAAAAACTGCGGGCCTTTTCCCGCGACCACGTCGGCCATCCGCTGGCCGGGGCCGCCCACCTGAAACTGGCCGATGATGCGTATGCCGCGGGCCGGTATGCGGAGGCGTTGAGTGATTACGAAAAAGCCGGTCCAGCCCTGCCCGATACGCCTTTTGCCGCGCGGGCTTTGCTGGGCAAGGCCATGTGCCTCATCCAATCCGGCAAAGACACGGACGGCATGGCCATTCTCAACCGGCTGGCGGACGATGCGACGCAGATGCGGGCGACGCGATGTGAAGCCGCCTACCACTTGGCCGGGCTTGCCCTGGCCGCCGGCAAATACGACGAAGCGACCAAACGTGTCGACCTCATCATGCAGCTCGATTCCGGGGGATTGACGAACCAACGCGCCTCGTGGGCGCAGCTCGCCATGTTGCTCCGCATCCGCATCCCGGTCCCAATGGCGCCGGGCGCGGCGGCGCCTGCCGGCCAAAAGGGCGAAAGCACGCCCGCGGCCTCCATCAAACTGCCCGGCTCTTGAGAAAGAGCGCCGCATCCAACCCCTGACGGATCGGATTCTCAGTCCGACGTTCCGCCACCGGCGGCGGGCGGAGCCTTGGGCAGCAGCCGGGCGATAACCGCCAGCAGTACCACCACCACCACGGCCAACATGCCCCAAAACAGAATGGCGGCCCGGCCGCCCAGCACGACCGATTGGATGAACGATGGTTCCTTCAGCGCCACTTCGGGGTCGAGCCCGGGCGCGGATTTGTCGGCCTCGAGCAACTGCGCACCCACCAGACCTAGGTCATAGCGGGGCGCCGCGACCCGGGCCTGGCCGTAATAGAGGGCGATCGGCACATCAATCCCGACCTGGAACAGCAGGCGGGTGACACCGTGGTGTGCGAGTACTTCTCCCAGCCGGATCGGCGGATTATCGCCGTTGTCCGTTTCAAGCCAGAGGGTTTCGGTCTCGGGATGCTGGTTCAAGCCGATCGAGAATACATTCACCCGTCGGCCGGGCGTCTGGCTCCAGCTGGCCTGACCGAGCCAGCGGCGGTTCGTGTAGCCGCGATCATCCGTAATTTCCTCCCACAGACGCACCTCGCGCTGAAAAAGCGGCGTGGACACCGCCACGGTCAGGCGGATGAGCGGCAGATGCGGGTACGGCAGGACGAGCCGCCAGCGGCTCATCGCCGGGTGCTTTGGATCGGACACGGCCGTCGCACTCACCGCGATCGTGCGCGTCAGGCTGGAATGTTCGACGACAAAAGGGATCTGGCGGTCATCGCTCATCAAACGCAAATCGCCGAGATCGCGCCGGGCACGGGCGAGCACGGCCGGATCGAGCTCGAGTTCTTGCACGCCCGCCGCGTTCGGCCGGACGGACTTGCGAAAACCCCACGAGGCGACGTCCAGGGTGGTTCCCAAGGCGGAAATTTCCGGCAGCGGTTCACCGGGACGATAGGCGGGATTCGCGCCCAGGAGGCCCGGCACCGGTCGCGCGGGAGACCGGTCGGCCAGGTCGGCGGCCAGGGTGCTCACATCGTAACGCGGCGCCTTGGCCCGCGGGTTGCCTACATAGAACGTATGATTCCCGACGGTTGTGGCGTAGAATACAACCGAAACCAATCGACGTCGCGCCGAAATTTCGTTCAAGGCCAATGGCGGGCTGTCGCCATTGTCGACACTGAGGATCAATTCGCGCTGGCGCGTGACAAAATCCGCGGGCAGGCGTACGGTCTTGTTGGAGGAGGGGGCAGCGACCGCGGCGCGCGCGAGGACGCCCTGGCCAACCACCAGTTCGCGAATGGATTCATTTTCAAAGACGCGCTGCACAATTCGCACGGAGCGGTCGAACACCGGTTCGGGCGTGTTGAAATCGAGCGCGGAAAGCTGCAGATGGGCCCCTGGCAGGACGAGAACCAACCGGGTCTCTCCCGTCATCTCGTCGCGGGCCCCAAGGCGCACGGTGACGGGTTCGGTGTCGTCGGAGCGGATGCGCTGGGTGACCAGCATGATGCCGCGCAGCGTCACATGCGTGCGGCCGAGACGGTCGAGCGTGACCCGGAGGTAGGGACAAACGCCGGCTGGGATGGCCAGTTGCAGCGCGCGCAATTGACCACCCCGGTCATAAACGGGGAGGTTTCGTCCCAGCGTGCGCCAGGCGGCGCGATCCTCCGAGGCTTCGACCAGGGCCCGGGTGAGAAAACGCTGCGGACCGGCATCCAGCTGCAAGGCGGTGATGGGGTCAGTGGTGCCGGTTTCAACGACAAAAACCGTGGCGGCGTCCTCCACGCTGCTGCTCAGCGACCTCGGCTCGCGCAAAACCGACCGGCTCGCGCCACCGCGGTCCACCGTATATGCCACCTCCCTGCCCGCTGGGTCGACGACGCGAAGATC
>Ga0156277_10095_pt1 | contig 18955 bp, 20 predicted proteins | sample RifCSPlowO2_12_FD_107926 | JGI IMG/M metagenome (GOLD analysis project Ga0156277, IMG submission 107926) | Verrucomicrobia bacterium RIFCSPLOWO2_12_FULL_64_8
CCCCGCCTTCGCCACGCCGGAACGATTCCCGGAGGCAGACCGCGTCATCGTCGCCCGGCCCGACGACGCCGTCGATCGCCTGGCGCCCGATCCCGCCGCCGCCGCAGTGGTCATGACCCATCATTACCTCCACGATGTTCCGCTCCTGCGGGCGCTGCTGCCACGTCCGCTCGCCTATCTCGGGCTGCTCGGACCACGGAAACGCGCCGAAAAAATCCTGGCTGATCTTGGCGCGAACGGCCTCAAGGTGACACCCGAGATGACGGCGCGCCTGCATGCGCCGGTGGGACTCGACCTCGGCGCTGATCAGCCGGAGGAAGTCGCCCTTTCGATCCTGGCCGAAATCAAAGCGGTGCTGTCCCGCCGCGACGCCCGGCCCCTGCGCGAACGCACCCAGCCGATCCACGAGGATTTGGCCGCGAAAAATCTTCATTAGGATTTTTTCGGAGTGATATTATCCGTTTCTTGTTTTTTGCCGCAAAAAGGCGCAGAAGGCGCAAGAAGGGTCACGCCATGAAAGACCCTATCTTCCAACTCTGTGATCAAATCCGCGAGACCAGCTTCGCGTTGCATCGTCACCTCCGCCACGGCCACGTCGAAAAAGTCTATGAGAACGGGCTTGCAAATCGTCTCAGAAAACAAGGCGTGTCTGCCATTCAACAGCATCCGCTGAACGTGTTCGACGAGGACGGAACGCTCTTGGGTGAGTTCTTTGCTGATGTATTCGTCAACCAAGAGCTCATCGTGGAACTTAAGGCCGTCCGTGCGCTTGCCGACGAACACGTTGCGCAACTACTTGGTTACCTTCGGGCGTCGCATGTGGAACATGGACACCTCATCAATTTTGGTGCGCCCAGACTTCAGGTTCGCAAATACGCTCTCTCGGACGCTGTCTGATTTTTTTGCGCTTTTTGCGCCTCCTTGCGGCCACCTCCTCTGGTCTCACTTTGACTGCGGCCTCATCGCGGCCATTCCCCTCCATGCCTTTTCAATCGCAGCCGTTCCGGTTTGGTGCCGTCATTCTCGCCGCGGGCGCCTCGACGCGCATGGGCGAGCCGAAGCAGCTGCTGCGCATCGGAGATCGCACGCTATTGCGGCGGGCCATCGATGCCGCGCTCGCCTCCGCCGCCTGGCCCGTCGTGGTTGTGCTCGGGGCGCACTTGGAAAAAATCCGCCCCGAATCGGCCCGGCTGCCGGTCCTGGTCGTCGAGAATCCCGATTGGGAGGAAGGTCTCTCCACGTCGATTCGCGCGGGTGTCCGGGTGCTGGACGCGTTTTCGCTCTCGCTCCAAGCCGGCGTATTCGTCCTTTGCGACCAACCTTGTCTGTCGGCCGGGGTCTTTGCGCAACTGGCCGACGTGCACAGCCGCAGCGGCAAAACGATTGTCGCCACCCGGTATGTCAGCCCCGGACCGGATCCTGGCGGAGGCCACCTCGGTCCCCCGGCGCTCTTTGCCCGGCGCCATTTCCACGAACTGCAGGAACTGCGCGGGCTGGGAGGGGCCAAACCGCTGTTCGAGCGCCATGCCGATGCGCTGGCCGCCGTGACGCTACCTGAACTCGCCGTCGATCTCGACACTCCCGAGGATTGCAAAAAATTTTTCGCCACGACCACTCCTGCCCCCAAAAAAATCTGAATCGCCGCCGATGAACCCAACGCGTCTCCCTGTTCTCTCGCTCGCCTTCCTTGTTGCCGCCTCTTTTGTTGTTGGCGCGGTCGACAAAGAGAAACTCAAAGCCGAGCTCATCAAGACGGACACCGATTTCAGCCGGCTGGCGCTGGAAAAACCCACGCATGAGGCCTTCCTCGCCTACATGGCCGAACGCTCCACCAACCTGAATACGGGCACTCATACGCGGGAGCAATACCGCGCGGCGACCGCCGCCGGCTCCAAAGGCGGCCGGCTTGTTTGGACACCGCGTTACGCCGACGTGGCCGATTCGGGCGAACTCGGCTACACTTGGGGCACTTGGGATTTCACCGCTACCGGACCCGACGGCCAGGAGCGAAAGAGCCAGGGGTGTTACATCACCGTCTGGCGTAAACAGGCGGACGGATCATGGAAGTTCGTCCTCGACGGCGGCCCCGCCCTTTCCGTCGAGGCGGTGGCCAAGCTGCTGGAGAACCTCAAACGGCCCGCAGGTTAGGGCGTGTCTTCAAACCGGCTTTGTCGTTCTGAACGAAGTGAAGAATCCAATCCAATATCGCCGAGGCTCGCTGCGACGACCAACTGGATGCTTTGCTGCGCTCAGCATGACATACCTTAAGAAACAGGTTTGAGGACACGCCCTAGAATCCTTGGATCCCAAAACCGTGTGCAGACCCCGACCCTTCGCGGTAAACAAATCAGGTTTGGGGGCCGAGGTCTTTTGGTTGACGCGGGCACCCAACCTTTTTTTGACCGAGTCCGCGAGGCGGACGACAGGCGAGGCGCGCGCGGCATCCCGCACCAACGCAAAAACCACCGTGGCTCTCACGCCGCGGGTATGGTCGGAGGCGGCGCCTCGCCAGTAACTGCCTCGCCCGTGGTGGCGTGAGGTTCACCATGAAACGCACAAAGAACGGCGGACAGCTCCGACGTGCCGCGGCGGCCCCACGGGCGGTACTGACGGTGTGGGCTTTGGGCGCGCTGGCCGCATGGGCGACCGACGCCCGGCCGGCAGTCGAGCCGATCGACTGGAATCGCGCCCGCGAATTGAGGCAAAAGTCGCAGCAGGGCAGTATGCTGACGCCGGACGAGCAAGCTTATCTACGACGGGCCGTGGACGAGCGCCGCCGGGGAGGCGGCCGGGGTCAGACGACGCCCGGCGCCGTGCCCCGCGACCGAACGGGGCTGGTTCCGCTGAATGAAATGACCGGCGATCGGCAATACCAAGGGCAGGACGGCGGACTTTATGGCGGCGGACGCAATGAGCCGCCGCCGGCCCACGCCCAGGCGGCGTTGGCCGAGGCCGCGCGCATCGTGCCGGTCGATGCCAACGGCAGACCGGCACGCGACGGTCGGATTGTCCTGTTGTCCGTCGGCATGTCGAACACGACACAGGAGTTTTCCCGTTTCCAGGACTTGGCCGATCGCGACCCCGAAAAGGCGCCATCCGTCGTGATTGTCGATGGCGCGCAGGGAGGCCAGGCGGCCGCACAGTGGGCGGCTTCGCCGGACAGCCGCGTCTGGCAGACCGCCGCCGCGCGTCTCAAGGCGGCGGGTGTCACGCCGGATCAGGTGCAGGCGGTTTGGCTCAAGCAGGCGAACATCCGGCCCACGGAACCGTTCCCGGCGCACACCCGAAAACTGGAGGCCGACATCAAGACCATTCTCCATCTGTTGAAGGAGAAGTTTCCCAACGTGCGCATCGCCTACCTCTCAAGCCGCATTTACGCGGGTTATGCGAGCACGCCATTGAATCCGGAACCGTACGCCTACGAAAGCGCGTTCGCGGTGCGCGAACTGATCCTCAACCAGATCGAGGGCGGCGCGGATCTGAACTACGACCCGGCGAAAGGCGAAGTGCGATCGCCGCTGCTCCTGTGGGGTCCCTATCTCTGGGCCGACGGTGTCACGCCGCGAAAAAGCGACGGCCTCATGTGGAAACGCGAGGATCTGCGCGAGGACGGCACCCACCCCAGCGCGACGTCCGGCCGCGACAAGGTGGCGAAGCTGCTGCTGGCGTTTTTCAAGAGCGATCCGACGGCGAAACGCTGGTTCGAGCGCCCACCGGCTGCCGGAACCCGATCGTGAAGCACACTGCGATATCCTTGACCGGGACTCTGCTCGGCAAAAACCCAATCTATGGGAGCCTGGCTTCCTCGACCCTCTTCGCTTGCGCCGCCCTGTAGTCGTCCAGAGATTTGCGGACCTTTGCGTCGCCCAGGGCCAGAATGGCAGCGGCGAAGAGCGCGGAGTTCACCGCGCCGGGCTTGCCGATGGCGAAGGTCGCCACGGGAATCCCGCCCGGCATCTGCGCCATCGAAAGCAGGGAATCGAGCCCCCTGAGCGAGGCGGACTCCATTGGCACTCCCAGCACCGGCAGCGGGGTGAGCGCCGCCGCCACCCCCGCCAGGTGCGCCGCCCCGCCGGCGCCGGCGATCACGATCTTCAAGCCCCGCTCGCGGGCGGTTGTGCCCCAATCATACATGAGCTTGGGCGTGCGATGCGCACTGATGACGCGCTTTTCATATGCGATGCCGAGCGCGTCGAGCGCCTGCGCCGCGTGCTGCATCGTCTCCCAATCCGACGCGCTGCCCATGATGAGGCCGACCAGTGATTTTGCCATAGGCTCTAGGCTGTAGGCGATAAGCGACAGGCTCGGCAAACGAAAAGGCAGGGCGGGATCGCCGCCCTGCCTCGGGTACAAGAAAAATGGTCCGACACCTCAGATCAACGACACACCCTTCGGCACTTTCACGATCGTCGTGCCGGCAATCTTGTCGTGCCACGACTGTTTTTCGCTATCGAAAGCCGTCCAGATGAAGCCCAAGCCAATGATCACGAGCGAAAGGAATCCGGCCAGGGCCCGCACAATGGCTACACTCCAATCCACCGGGCGATCATCCAGCCGCACCACTTTTAGACCACAAATGATCCCGCCGATGGTCGTGCCCTTTAGCGCCCACAAAATCACGCAGTAGGCCGCAAAAAGCAGCAGGAAAAAGTTGTCGGGACCGTGGAGCAATTTGGCCGCCACCCCAATCAGGATGGCATCAAGGAGCGACGCCACCAGGCGGAGCCAGAAACCGACCCGAGGCAAGGTGACCGCGGATACGATCGGCGGTTGCGGCAGAATCGGGTGAACCGGTGGAGCCATGGCCGCGCCGACGCCTGAATCAACGACTCCGGTGACCGGATTGGCGCCCGGGAGAGCGGCCGACACGCCCATGGCGGCCATGGCGGGAACCGCCGGCACGGCCTTGGTTCCATTGCGGCGCATGCCGAGGACGAGCGTGTAGATCACCATTCCCAGCCCGAGGACGCCGTTGAGCACCAGGATCACAAACGCGAGCACGGGCACGAGGTACAGCAGCATCATGAAAACGCCGCCGATCAGCACTGTCACCACCGCTTGCAGGTGGGAGGCCTGGCCAAACAAGCCGGTCAGACGCCGGCCGTACCACGACAGGACCGCGGCGCGCCCGAACAGCTTCGCGGCAAACAAGGCGACGCCAAGAACCGGAATGACCAGCACGCCGACGCCGGTGATCGCCAGCAGAACGATGACGAGGGGCAGCGCCAACATCGTGAGCAACGCAGCGAGGATCGTGTACCCTGGTTGCTGCTCAAGGGTTTCCGCGCATTTTTCGATGCCGCCCCGGAAAAACAGCGCCAGCAGTGCATAGAAACCGAGGAAGATCGCCGCCACACCCCACGCCCAAGCCGTGCCGCCGGCAAACGACAGCAGGCGGCCCTTGAGCAGCGCCGAGGTCACCCACGCGTACAACCAGCCGAATTCGGGAAAGTGCTTCCCAAATGAGACCGATTGCACGGGCCCATGCACCACCGCCTGCGGATCGCGCCGCAGTGCACCACCCACCGTGACGATCTCGCCTTTTACGTCGGCCTTCGGGCCGAGCTCGACATTGCCCATCACGGCGACAACCTCGCCGCCCACCGGCCCGTTGATGTAGACGCTGCCCATCACGGCCACCACTCCGCCTCCCACCGAACCGTTGACGGTGGTCTTCCCGAATATCGATACCGCTTCGCCCCGCACCTCGCCATCGATGGTGGTGCTGCCGAAAATGGTCACCGCTTCTTCGACCGTTTCATCCTTGGCGACATGCGCGTCGCGGCCGAACGAAACCATTTCGTTCCCGGAGCGACCGTGCCGGCGTTCGATTTTTTTCTTTGGGGCCTCCTGTGCCTCGGGTTCGGCCGGCGGAGCCGCTTCCGTCGTGTCTTGGTCGAGTCGGCGCAGTTCGTTCTTGGGCGGCGCGGCCTCGCCTTCTTTGGCCGCTCCGGCGGGAGCCACCGGTGCCGCCGGTTCCTCGGCCTTGGCGGCCGACGCCGGAGTGGCGGAAGGCGAATCGACCGCGGCTGGCGGAACTTCGGCTTTGGCCGGTTCATTGGTGGCCGGCGGAGTTTCGGCGGCGACCGGTTCGACCGCCGCGGGTGGCGCAGAATTGTCTGTTGGCTTCGCGGAATCGGACGGCGGCACGGATTCAACGCCGCGGGCGGCGGCAAATGCCAGACTCAGGGCGATCACGGCGCTCCAAAAATATCCGGAGGGTTTGCGTTTCATGACAGGATGCAGGTTGAACGGGATCAGGATGAGAAGTTAGTGACGAGCCCACAGGGCGCGGTAGGCGGCGGCTCCCAGTCCGAAGAGCATGGCGTACGCGGCGGCCACAAATGCGATGGCGCCGTAGAGCCAGAGGGGCGGGATGTTACGCACCACCACCGCGCCAATATCGAGCACGGCGCGGAACGCACCGAGAGTGCGCGCTCCGAAGTCAAACCACGAACCGAACGCTGTGGTAAACTGGGCGGCGTCAAAGCCAGCCTGTACGTAGACCACGGCAAAAAGGACGAAATTGGCCAGACCGCCGCTGATAATCAGGAATGCGATCCGGGCGCCCAACGGCCAATAGGCGTAAGACTTGTGCCACCACGGAATGGATGCCTGGCGCGCGATCTCAGCCAGCACGCGCGCCTCGAGGGTGGCGGGGGCCTTGCGCAGCGGCAGACTGCGCAATGCCGCGTGCACCGTTTTCTCAAGTTGCTCTGGGTTCATGCGATCCATGGGGAAGGGATGATTTGGAATCAGGCTTCGAACTGCTCGTGGCTGGCGCCGCTTCGGGCGAGCACCTTCGCCAGCGCCTCGCGGCCGCGCAGGATGTCGGTCTTTACCTTGCTGAGGGACACTCCCAGCCGCCGGGCGATATCCTCGTAAGACATGTCTTCAAAATGAAAAAGAACGAGCGCCACCCGCTGGTGTTCGGGCAGCTTTTCCAGCGCCTGCTCGACCCAGGCGCGCCGGTCAGCCTGGTTGAGCCCCTCGACGAAATTCGCCGTCGATGCGAACTCGACCGGTTGTTCCTCTCCCTCGTCGTCATCGCGCCGCGTGATCTCGGAGAAAAACCGCCACCGTTTGCGATACCGCTGGAGGTGGTTGATGCTGAGGTTGGTCGCCACGGTCTTCAGCCAGCCGCCCGCCGTCGGGCTGGTGCGGAGGTTATCCCAGTGTCCGTACGCTTTGAGAAACACCTCCTGGGAGATGTCCTCGGCGTGCGCCTCGTCGCCGAGGAGCCGGACCGCCGTCGTATAGACCATATCCTGGTAGTTGTGCATGAACGTCGTGAAATCGACCGGGGCTGTCATCCCTTTCTGGGTGGCTTGCACTGGTGAATCATCGTTCATGCCCAAAACACCGGCGGGAGGCCGAAAGTCGCAGTAATCACGACTCCCGCCGCCATGGCATGCGCGCCGCGGCGTTGGTTCGTTCGTGCCAGAACCGCCCTTCCCTGCCAAGCGGATAAGCCCCGTCGGACCAACCATCTGCGAAACCCTCTATCACGGGCGTCAGGCCGTGGTGTGTCGCGGCGATCCTTGCCAACCCGGCGGTCCGGTGAGACTCTTCCCCAACCTTACCCATGCCAGCATTTCTGCCGCCCGATTCCGAGGTCGAGGCCGCCGTCCGCGCGAAAGGCGAAAAAATCTTCGCTTTGATGGAGGTCCATCCCGCGCCCGGGATTTTTTCCAGGAAGGGGGCTTATGCCCGTCTCATGGAATGGTCGATGCGGGATCCCGCCTTCAAAACGCAGCTATTCCGGTTCGTGGACGTGCTGCCCACCCTCACCTCCTCCACCGAAATTGTCCGCCACCTCCAGGAATATCTCGGAGACAAGGCCGTCGAGCTTCATCCCGCCCTGCGCGGGGGGCTCGCCGCGGCCTCGCTCGCCCCCGTGTTGGTGGCCGGCCCGGTCAAGGCGCAGGTGCTCGACATGGCGCGGCAGTTCGTCGCCGGCGAGGGACCTGCCGACCTCGTGCGCCAGCTGCGCCGCAACGCGAAGCTCGGCTTCGCCACCACGATCGATCTCCTTGGCGAAACCGTGGTGAGTGAAAGCGAGGCCGACGGGTTCCTGCGCCGCAACCTCGAGGTGCTCAACCTGGTCTCCGCCGCGCTGCGCGAGGAGCCGGATCCCGGTCACAGCGACCTCGGCCCCGCCGGTCCGCTGCCCCGGTTGAATCTCTCCGTCAAGATGTCGGCTCTCACCCCCGAGGTGCACCCCGCCGACCCGGAATACAGCCTCGCCGCGCTCAAGCGCCGTCTGCGCCCCATCCTGCGCCGCGCGGCCGAGGTCGGCGCGTTCATCAATTTCGACATGGAGAGCTACAAATTCAAGGACCTCACCCTTGCGCTCTTCCGATCGATTCTCGAGGAGGACGAATTCACCGTCCGGCCCGCCATGGGTATCGCCATCCAGGCTTACCTCCGCGATGCCGAAACGGATCTGCAATCGCTCATTGCCGGGGCCCGCGACCACCGCCGGCCCGTCACCATCCGCCTCGTCAAAGGGGCGTATTGGGACCATGAGACGATTCTCGCGAAGCAACGCGGCTGGCCCGTTCCGGTCTGGTCGCACAAGGCGGAGAGCGACGCGAGTTTTGAGAAACTCTCGGCGCTGCTGCTGGATCAACGGGACCTCGTCGAAGCGGCCTTCGCCACGCACAACGTGCGCTCCTGCGCGCACGCCATTGTCCAAGCGGAAATCCGCGGCCTCGATCCGCGCGCCTACGAATTCCAGGCGCTCTATGGCATGGCCGACGACCTCAAGGCGGCGCTCCGTGAACTCGGCCATCGTGTGCGCGAATACTGCGCGGTGGGCGAGCTGTTGCCCGGCATGGCCTATCTCGTACGCCGGCTCCTCGAAAACACCTCCAACGAGGGATTCCTCCGCGCCCGCCACTCGGGCGAAGCTTCGCGTGCACAGTTGCTCGCCAATCCGGTGGAAATGCTGGGAGCTGGAGGCGGGAGACCGGAGACTGGAGACCGGGATACGATCGATCTTGGCCGAACGTCGCCACTCCGGCCTCCGGCCTCCGACCTCCGGTCTCCGGTATTCCGCAACGCGCCGGGCACCGACTTCAACCTCGCGGGGAACCGCGACCAACAGCGCGCCGCGCTCCAGGCTTTCACCGCCAGCCAGCTGGGCCGGCGGTATCCGCTTGTGATCAATGGCCGGAAAATCTCCGACCGCCCGTTTTTGCCCTCCGTCAATCCCGCCCATCCGGAGCAAGTCGTCGGATTCTGGGCGAAGGGCACCATCGCAGACGCCGACGCCGCGGTGGCCGCGAGCGTGGCGTATTTTCCGAAATGGCGCGCCACGCCCGTCGACGATCGCGCCCGTTTGCTCGAGCGCTCCGCCGATCTCATGGAGTCGCGTCGCTTCGAAATCAACCCCCTCCTGATCCTCGAGGCCGGCAAGCCCTGGGTCGAGGCCGACGCCGATCTTTCCGAGGCCATTGATTTCTGCCGCTTCTACGCCGGTGAAATGCGCCGGCTCGACCGGCCGGTGGTCACGCAGCGGGTGCCCGGCGAGCATTGCACGCAGACGTGGACGCCCCGCGGCGTCGGTATCGCGGTCGCGCCCTGGAATTTCCCGCTCGCGATTCTCACCGGCCTCACCGTCGCGCCGCTCGTCGCGGGCAACTGCGTCATCATCAAGCCGGCCCGCCAGACCTCGATCATCGGCGCATTCTTGATGGACGTGTTCGCGGAGGCCGGCGTGCCGCCGGGCGCCCTGCACTACCTGCCCTGCTCGGGCGCCGACGCCGGAGCGCATCTGGTCGCCCATCCGCAGGTCGATTTTATCGCGTTCACCGGATCGCGCGCCGTGGGCTGCGGGATTTGGGAAACCGCCGGGAAAACGCAGCCCGGCCAGCTGAACCTCAAGAAGGTGGTCTGTGAGATGGGCGGCAAGAATGCGCTTGTGATCGACAACGACGCGGACCTCGACGAGGCGATTCCGGCCGCGCTTTACAGCGCCTTCGGCTACGCCGGCCAAAAATGTTCCGCCCTTTCGCGCCTGATCGTGCTCGAGAAAATCCACGATCGATTTGTCGCACGCTTCCTGGCGGCGTGCCCCAGCGTGTCCGTTGGCGATCCCGCGTTGCCGGGCACCGTCGTCAATCCGGTGATCGACGGCGCCGCGCAGCGGAGCATCCTCGGGTATATTGAACGAGGGAAGAAGGAGGCGCGGCTTGCCTGGCAGGCGACCCTGCCGCCCGATCTGCTCGCCAGCGGCGGCTATTATGTGCCACCAACCGTGTTCGTCGACTGCCGGCCCGATCACGTCATCGTGCGCGAGGAGATTTTCGGGCCGATCGTCGCCATTTTGAAGGCGAAGGATCTCGACGAGGCCTTTGCGCTGGTGAACAGCGCCGACTATGCGCTCACCGGCGGCATCTTCTCGCGCAGCCCGCATGCGCTCGAGCGCGCGAAGCGGGAGATGCTGGTCGGCAACCTCTACCTCAACCGCGGCATCACCGGCGCCGTTGTCGAGCGCCATCCCTTCGGCGGCTTCAAGATGTCCGGTGGCGGCACCAAGGCCGGCGGCCGCGAGTATCTGCAGAACTTCCTGTTTCCCCGGGCGATTGCGGAAAACACCCTTCGCCGTGGTTTCACCCCGCCGGATGAATGACTCGGCGTCCGTGGCGACCCTTACCCGGCTTTCGCCGCCCCGCCTCGACAACCCTGCCCGATCCGGCATGCTCGCCGGCGTGAACAAGCTTTGCACCTTTGGCGGAGCGGCTGTCGGCGGCTACGGCGGCTGGTTTCTGGGCCAGCAGTTCGGCTGGGGCGTTGCTTTCCTGCTCAGCGCCGTCGGCAGCATTGCCGGCGTCTACCTCGGCTGGAAGCTCGCGCAGCGGTTGGGTTGAATCCCGCTGGGATTCTTTGCTTCGCGCAGAATGACCCGGGGCAAATTCGTGTCCATTCGTGGTTCCCGACCGATCTGTATTCGAGCCACCTGTTGTAGGAGACAAGCTTGCTCTTGTCTCGCCGTAGCCTCGGCGAAGGCGGACGCAAGCGATACTTCAACGCCGTGACCGACGAATCGCCTGCAAGCAGGCTCCTACACTTTCATGGTTTGGATTTCGGTCACCTGCCAAACGATTCCGGCTCAAGGCACAATCGGTTTCCCTTTTTGGGGCACCCTGCTCTCCCGCCAAAGCAACGCCGTCGCGACGAGAACCAAAAGAGCCGCTCTCACCAGACTCGCGATCAGCGCCGGCCGGCCGGCGTGGCCATGGCCAAAGCATCCACACTCGATATCAAGGCCGCGGGCCACACCCGACGCGAGCGCACTCAGGAAGACGAGGCCAAGGCCGGCAAGCAGGCTCAGTGCGCCCAACCGCGTCTTTGGCCAGAGCACGCCCAAGCCGCTCGCGATTTCCAGCCATGGCAGATACAACGCAAGCGCCGCCGCCAGCGGAAACGGCAGCAAACGGTAGTTGTCGATCGCGAGGGCGAATTCACCGGGACCCAACGCCTTGACGACGCCGGCGTAGACGAACAGCGCCGCGAGCGCCAGCCGCGCGCCCCGCGCGATCAACTCCGCCGCTTTTGCGCCCCCAGCCATGCGTTCCATCCTCCTTTCAATACCCAGATGCCATCGATTCCCGTGTCGCGCCGCAGCCGCCGCGCCACCGACTGGCTGAGCGCGCAGCCCTCATCGTTGCAATACACGACGACACTGACGCCGGGCTGCCAGACCTGGAGCACCTCCGGCAGCTGCCGCTCCCATTGTTCCTCGGCGAGCCAGACAGCGTTCGGAATGTGCCGTTGCTGGTAGTCAGCCTCCCGTCGGGCGTCCACCCAAAGCACGCGGCCCTCCCAATGCCGGGTCTGTTCCAAGGTCACCTCGGGCATCGACATCAGTTCGCGCGACCACGCCGGCCGGCGCGGATGCAACGCCGCGGCCACCAGCGCCGGCAACAGGGCGATCAGCAGAAGCGCGCCAGCCTGCTTCATCGTCCGCCGGATTATCGGGGCTACATTACTCATCGCGAAGTCGAATCCAGGTTAGCCGCAAAGAGGCACATAAGGCGCAAAAGGCCCAAACTCACGCACTCATTTTGCGCTTCTTGCGCCTTTTTGCGGCCACTCAACCACCTCTACTTCACCGCCGCGTAGACCACGAACACTTGCAGTTTGCCGACCACGGCGACGTTCAGGCGGATGACCGCCTCCTCGCCGGTCTTGGTCTCCTTGGGTTTGACCCGCAGCAGAAAGTGTCCGGATTCTGACCCTCGCTCCATCCTCACCTCAAAAAACGGATTGTTGGACTGGAATTCCTTTAACGCCACCTTCGACGGCTCGGTCACCTTGATCTCAACGCTTTTCCCCTCCGGCGATTCGCCCTCCCGCCAGAGCAGAAACCGCGGCGTGATCACCAACGGCTCGGGAACGTCGACCACTAACGCGAGTTTCACGGTCGGGCGGGCTGCCTCGTCGGTCGTGACGGTGATGAACTTAGCCTGCGGGCCCACCCGGCCCGTGAGGTCGACCTCCGCGCGGATTTCGCCGGATTCGCCCGGCGCATAGACCTCCTTTTCCGGCTTGGCGGCGACGCAGTCGCAGCTCGGCGCGACAGAAACAATGCGCACCGGCTTTTCGCCCGCATTGCGAAACGGAAATACCACCACGACGGATTCCTGCCCGATCTCCGCCTTGAGCCGCACGTCGGTCGTCTTCCACTCCAGCGCGGCCTGGCACCACGTCGTGCCGGTGATCAGCAACATAGATGCGATCCAGACTCTCACGCCTCCAAGCTGAAGCATCGGCCCGTCACCGCCAGCCGATTTTGCGTTTGTGTGATGAACTCCTGCCCTCCGACTGATCAAAAATAAACCGCGCCGCCGTCCGGATGCGTTTCAATCTGCGGCGGGGTCCCGCTGGTCCGGCAGGCGGAGCGCCCGGTCTCGCGGTTCTCTTCCCAGTAATTCAAGCCGTTGATGTACTTCCACGAAAACCACAGCGCGTAGTGCCACGGATGGTCCTCGGGCTTGCAGTTCGTCAGGCTCACGCCGCCTGCAGCGGAAACCGGGTGAAAGAAGGGTTTGCCCTTCTGTGGGTCGAACGAGAACCGCCAGAGGTCGTGGCCGTCGGAGGTCCACGCGATGGTGGTGTCGTCGCGCTGCCATTCGGCGCGGAGCGCGGGCGTCAAAGCCATCCCGGTGAGAAGAGCCGTTCGGATAAACCACGAATGAACACGAAGAGAAACGAATGTAAGCGGGGCGCTTGCGGCTCGGGAGTAGGAGTTTCCTATCAGCAGGTCCAAAATGGTTCCCCCTTCTTCGTGTTCATTCGTGTCCATTCGTGGTTAATCTCTCCCCTCGCCCGCTTCACGCCTTCATCAGCCGCAGGGCGCCGTACGGGGCGCGCTCGGGCCGCGACAGCATCGCGTTGGCCTGGGCGTCGTTGACGAAGCGCTCGGCTTTTCCGTCCCAGGTGAGCGGCCGGCCGAGTTTCATCGCGATCCAGCTTAGGAGGCACGCGTTGTTGGCGCAATGCGCGACGGGCGCGGGGGCGAGCGACGTCCGGCGCGACCGCACGCATTCGAGCCAGTTCCGGTGATGCGAGTTGCTGGCCGGAAAATGCACGGTCAGCCCCTCCGGCTCGAGCAGCTTTGGGTCGCTCGCGTCGAGCGGCTTCAAGTCCGTGGGTTTCAACGCCGGGTCACTCGAAGTGACGGAGGCCTGTGGGTCGCGCGAAACGAAAATCCAGCCATCGTCGCCGATCCACTTGATGCCGTTGGGCAATTTGTCTGACACGGTCAGGATCACCCCGCCGGGATAGGTCAGCTCGACGTGGTAGGCGCCGTGCACGTTCCAGATCTTGTTCGCGGGAATCTCTCCGCGGCCCTCGATCCGCGTCGGCGCGCCCAGTTCCATGTCCATGCCCCAGTGCGCGGTGTCGAAGTGATGCGCGCCCCAGCCGGTGATCATACCGAGGCAATAGGACTCATTGCGCAGCCAGCCGGGCCGGCTGTAATCGGCCTGCGGATGCACCCTTTGCTCGGTGTAATAAACCGGCGGGGTCGGACCGAGCCAGAGGTCGTAGTTGAGGTTGGGCGGCACCGGCTGTTCGGGATCATCCGGCGCCGTGGGGTCGGTCGGCAGGCCGATCTCGACCTGCTGGAGGCGGCCCACCCGGCCGCTGCGCACGCATTCGTACGCCTTGCGGAACTGCTGGGTTTCACCCCACGAACGCTGCTGACTGCCCACCTGGAAAACACAGCGGGACTTCGCACCCGTCGCGCAACAACACGCCCTCGGCGTGCGTCATCGTGAACGGCTTTTGCAGATAGACGTCCTTGCTGGCGAGGACCGCCCGGAGCGCGACCTCCGCGTGCTGGTGGTCGGGCAGACTGACAACGACGGCATCGATATCCTTGCGGGCGACGAGCTCGCGGTAGTCGCCAAACGCGGCGATCTCGGGCGCCGTAGTGCCGGCTTCCGCGTAGAATTTCTCCACGAGTTTGCGCCCCTCGCCCAAGCGCTTCGCGTCGAGGTCGCATATGGCCACGATGTCGGCCAGTCCGGACCGGAACACACCGGGCAGGTCGTGTCCGCGGGCGATGCGGCCGCGGCCGATGTGGCCCACGCGGATGCGCCTGCTGGGCGCGGACGCGCCCAGCAGCCGGGCCGGGATGACGAGCGGCGCCGTGAACACCGCGGCGGTAGCGGCGGTTTTTCGCAGAAAATCACGGCGGGTGAGGATCGCGCAACCAGAGCGGTGATTTTTCATGGGAGGGAGGTTGCCCATGGGTCTTTCGTCAGATTCTTCAGTCGACCGCCCTCAGATCTGCCGGTTGAAATCATCGACCACCCGTCGGATGGCGCGCGTGTGTTCCGGCGTGCTGCCGCAGCACGAGCCGACGATGTTCACGCCGGCCGCCAGCACCTCCGGCACGGACCGGGCCATGTCCGCGGGAAGCTGCTTGTACACCGCCTGGAGGTTTTCGAGCACGGGCAGACCCGCATTGGGCTGCACCATGACCGGCAGCGCGCAATGTTCGCGGTAAATGCGTGCCACCATGGCGGCCCCCGCCATGTCCATGCCCGTGCCGCAGTTCAACGCCACGATGTGCGCGCCCCGCCCGGCCACAAACTCCGCCGCCTGTTCCGGCGAGACGCCCATCATCGTTTTGTAGAACGTCTGGTCCATCGACAGATCGTAGGCCAGCGAGGCGATGACACAAGGCGCGCCGGCGGCGAGGGAGGCGTCGATCGCGAGACCCAGTTCCTCGAGCGACGTCTGGGTCTCGATGATGACGGCGTCGACGCCGGCCTTGACGAGCGCGGTGGCCTGTTCCTCGAAGGCGGACTGCGCCGTCTCCACCGGCAGATCGCCGTAGGGCTCGAGCAGCGCGCCGAGGGGCCCGAGGTCGCCGAGCACGAATCCGGGCCGGCCGCCCAACGCCTCGCGGGCGAGGCGGGCGCCGGCACGGTTGATCTCGGCCAGCTCCGCCTCGTGGCCGTGTCGGCGCAGCATCACGCGGCTTCCGCCAAAGGTGTTCGTGATCAGGCAATCGGCGCCCGCCTCGACGTAGCGCCGCTGAATCGCGCGCACGCTTTCGGGGCGGGTCAAGTTCCAGGCTTCGCCGCACGAGCCTTGTTCGAGGCCGGCGAGCATGAGCTGGGTGCCCATGGCGCCGTCGCACACGAGGCGGCGCGCCCGGAGGGTCTCAAGGAGGGTTGGCTTCATCACCAGCCTGAATATTTCCTACCGCGGCCAAGGCCGCAATAAAAGGAATGCCTGACCATCAGACAGCAGAATCACACGAAAATCCACCTTAGCCCGTCATTCGGAGCGAAACGACGTGCCGGAGTGGAAGCGCAGGGTTTCTGACCCTGCAATTCCCGCCGCTCCCGCCGCGCGCCACGGGCAACGCCGGGAATACCAGATTTTGCGAGCTGTTTTATGGTTTTCTTGCAGCGCCCACCGCCTTCACCGCCGCCTGGAGATAACCCAGTGCATAGGCCATGCCGGCATGCCACGGGGCCCCGCAGGCCATCTGCGGTGTGTGGTCGGGAATGATGACACCATCAAAGCGGTTGCGGTGGAGAATCTCGAGCACGCGGAAAACGTCCACGTCGCCGTCGTCGATGAACGTTTCTTTGTAGTCCGGCACCTTGCCGTTGACGTTGCGGAGATGGACATAGCCGAGCCGCTGCTGGCGGCTGTACCGATCGACGACGTCGTAGATGTCGTCGGGCCCCTGCGGGATCATCTCCGCCAGCGTGCCAATGCAGAATTCGAACGCATTGGAGGGACTCGGATTGAGGTCGATGACCTTCTGGTAAAGGTGCGGCTGGTACACCAGGCGCGGCTGCCCGCGCATGGTCGGCGTCGGCGGGTCGTCCGGATGCAGGGCTAGCTTCACCCCGGCCTCCTCGGCCACCGGCAGGACCTCGCGCAGAAATTCCTCCAAGCGGCGCCACAACTCATCGGGCGTGGTCGGCGGCGCCGTGCCCGTGGGGGCCGCGGCATCGTAGACCATGTTCCAGACCATGCCGCGCGGCATGGGAAGATCGAACGGTCCCTTCATTCCCACCGACGGCGCGCCGCCGCGGGCGTATGCGCCCGTGGTGCGGCCCGCGACGCCAGCGAGGCTGAAATTGTAGCCCATGATCGGAATTCCCGCCTGGCCGAGCCGGCGGATTATCGTCTTCACGTTTTCGAGCTGCGCCCGTTTCTTCGGGCCGTCGAGGAGGACGTCGTGCCAGTGAGCGGGGTCGAAATTCTCAATCGCCTCGAGCTTCAAGCCGGCATTTTCCACCTCCCGGCGCAGTGTGGTGAGTTCGTCGAGCGACCAGAGTCGGTCGGGATCTCCGGCCAGGCCCCAACCCCGATCGGCGCCGGTGGGCTGGTTGTCCTGCGCGCCATGTCCGGCGCCGCGAAAATAATCCACGAGGTGCGCCACAATGTGCGTGGCGCCTGCCTGGCGCGCGAACTGGAAGTTCTCGCGCGTGAGCATGTGCTTGTAGAGGCCGAGGCCGAGTTTCATTGCCAGAGCAGCGAAGCCACCAATTCATGCTTATCGACACTAAACCCGGCCTGGTCCGCTCATTCTCCGGCCGGCTCGATGTGCACGGCCACATCGGTGACGGCGAGCGACGCCTGCACGAGGGCATCCTTCACGGCGTGGGCGATTTCGTGCCCATCGCGCACGGTCAGCGCGCCGTCCACCTGGACATGGATGTCCACCAGCAGGCTCAACCCGCTCTTCAGCACGCGACATTTCTCGATGTAATGGACGCCCCGGACGGTGCCGGCGACGCGTCGCACCTCCGCCTCCACCTCGGGGGCCACGGCGGTGTCCATGATTTCGCGCAGCGCCGCCCGCAGGATGTTCACGCCGTTGGCCGAAATGATCACGCAGGCCGCGAGCGCCGCCCAATCATCCGCCTCCTCATAACCCGGCCCGCCCAGCACCGCGATCGCGATCCCGATGAACGCCGCGGCCGACGTCAGCGCGTCGGACCGGTGATGCCAGGCCTCGGCCTGCAGGCCGGTGGCGCGGTAGCGCTCATTCACCCTGAGCATGCGCCGGGACATGATCTCCTTTGCCGCCACCACCAGCGCCAGCAGCGGCAGCGTGAGCCAGTGCGGTGCGTGATGGGGTTGGAGAATCTCCTGGATGCTTTGCCAGGCGATGCCGGCCACCGCTGAGAATATCACCGCCGCAATAAGCAAACCCGCCAAAGCGGAGGCCTTGCCGTGTCCATACGGATGATCGGCGTCGGGCGGACGAGCCGCGATGCGAAACCCGCCCCACACCAGGGTCGAGGAGAGCACATCCAGCAGCGATTCCGCGGCGTCCGCGATCAGCGCATAGGAATTCCCCAGGACGCCTCCGGCCAGCTTGACGACGCCCAGGACCAAGTTGAGCACGATACCCCCCGCAACAAATCGCGCGCTGTGCAACGCTCGCAACCTGACCGTGAGATGAGCGGGGGATGGTTCCATGGATTGGATGACACTTATCCGGGAGCGGTCGCGGATGCCGATACCGACGCTGTCAGAATGATTTTGGCGGGCGACCCGCCGGCATACAAGCCTGCCCGCCGGCGGGTACCGTCCTATTTTGTCATTGCGAGGAGTCCCGCTGGGCGGGACGACGAAGCAATCCATCTGGATCGCCGCCGCGTGCTGCGCACGCCTCGCGATGACAAGGGCAAATTGGGACACTGCCCGCCGACGGGGTTGACCCGTCTCACACCGGGTCTCATGTTAGCCCCGGCATTTTTTCTCATGGCCGGCATGCAAACCGCCATCTCGACCGATCCCGTGAAGCAGTTCTCGGTGTTTACCGAGAATCGCGTCGGTCGCCTCTACGACCTGGCTTCGCTGCTCGCCGCCCGCGAGGTGCACATCATGGCCATCACCGTGCTCGATACGACCGACAGCGCGATCGTGCGGCTGGTTGTGGACGATCCAGACAAGGCCCGCGAATTGATGAAGGCCAACGCCTATCCTTTTGCGGAATGCGATCTTCTCGCGGTGGAGATCGCCGGCGAGACGGATCTGAAAACCGTGCTCGCCGCGCTGTTTGAGGCCGAGATCAACATCCACTACGTCTACTCATTCATCAAACGGCCGGACGGCCGGTCGGCCCTCGCGCTGCACGTGGAGGACGCCGATGTCGCCACCCAGACCCTTAATCATCGCGGGCTCCGCGTGCTTTCACAGCGTGACATATCGCGGTGACCGTTAATGTGTGGCGCGCTTGGGCCGGACGAGATCATGAGTCGCGTGCCACCTTTCGGGCGTTTTTCCCGAAGGTGGGTCACTATTTCTGCCCGGCCATCCGCTCGCCTTCCCCAAAGCGGATGCCGGTAGGCTGGCCATACCCGTGCATCTCGCAGACCGCATCTGCCTCAGGCAAACCGGGTATAACCAACGCTTCCGGGAACATTAACGCAGCCTCATCATGCGTGTATATCGCGGAAAT
>Ga0156277_10754_pt1 | contig 18145 bp, 14 predicted proteins | sample RifCSPlowO2_12_FD_107926 | JGI IMG/M metagenome (GOLD analysis project Ga0156277, IMG submission 107926) | Verrucomicrobia bacterium RIFCSPLOWO2_12_FULL_64_8
CTGCGCCAACAAACCGCGGACCATCCGGGCGGCGTGTTCGTCGCCCGAATGCTCGCCCGCAACGAGCAGCAAATCGACGGACCCGCCGCCGGGCGGAGGAAGGGGAAATGGACGTGGAGGTGAAGCCGGCATCGTCTGGTGGCGCGCGACCGCTGGGCGCTTGCTCGTCATTCTGAGTGAAGCGAAGAATCCAGAACGATGCGAGCTAGCTGAGTCATGATGGATTCTTCGCTCCGCTCAGAATGACAAGGGTAGCAAGCCCGCCTTGCGTGCTTCTCGGGTCTCTCGTGGTGGTGCTCCTCACCTCCGCGCCTTCCGGATCTGGTCCGTGATGGCGAGGGCCACTTCGAGCGCGCTCTTGCCCAGCGCCGCACCCACCTTGGGCTGCCGCGCCCGGGCGACGCTGTCCACGAAATGCGCCAGCTCGATCGCCAGCGGTTCGCCCTTTTCGAGGGGAATCTCGTGCACCGGGATGGTGCTCGCGTCCCCCGGTTTGGCCAGTCCCACCTTCAGCTTCAACCCGTAGGCGATGATGTCGCTTTTCTTCACGAGGTGGCCCTTCTGGTTCATGAAGTCGAGCGACAGGTAGGCATTGTCCTGGAACACGCGGATCTCCCGGTTCTTCTTCAAGCTCATGCGGCTGGCGTTGAGCACCGCGACGGCGCCGTTTTCGAACTGCAGGCGCGCGTTCGCGATGTCCTCGGTTTTCGACAACACGCTCACGCCCACGCTGTCGATGCGCGCGAGCGGCGACTTGACCAGCGCGAGCACGATGCCGATGTCGTGAATCATGAGATCGAGCACGACGCCAACCTCGGTGCCGCGCGGCTGGTAGGGCGCCAGGCGTTCCGTCGTGATGAATTGCGGGCGGCTGACCTCCTTCTCGAGAAACGCCATCACCGGGTTGAAATGTTCGACGTGGCCGACCTGGACGACACACCGGTTTTGTTGCGCCGCGGCCAGCACCTGCTCCGCCTCCGCCAGGCTCGCGCACAGCGGCTTCTCGATCAGCAGGTGGCAGCCGCACCCCAGAAGTGGCAGCGCGACTCCGGCGTGCCGGTCGGTCGGGACGACCACGCTCACGGCGTCGCACGCCCCGCCCATTTCCTCCAGCGTGGCGAAGCGGCGGCAGCCGTGCTGTGCGCAGACCGCGGCCGCCCGGGCGTCGTCAATCTCACAAACTCCCGCGAGTTCGGCTCCGGGCAGCGCGGCATAGATGCGCGCATGGTGCTGGCCGAGGGAGCCAACGCCGACGACACCGCAGCGCACGCGGCCGGGCCCGCCGCGGCCGGTTTTGGGTTCTGCGTTCGGAGTTCCGGGTGGCGGCATGCCCAATCAGCGCAGGGACACGGCAAGGATTCAACCCTGAACCCGGAACTAGGAACCCTGAACCTCCTGCAGCACCCCGTCGCGCAACCGCAGCCGCTGGGTGCATTTGGCCGCGTGGGCGGCGTTGTGCGTCACCAGCACGAGGGTCGCGTGCTGGTTGGCGCAGGCGCCGAGGAGCGCCTCGATGACGCCGTCGCCCGTGCGTTCGTCGAGGTTGCCGGTCGGTTCGTCGGCGAGGAGCACGCGGGGCTGGTTCATGAGGGCGCGGGCGATGGCCACGCGCTGGCGCTCGCCGCCCGACAGCTGCGACGGCAGGTGCGACGCGCGATCGGCCAGACCTACGCGGGCGAGCAGCGTCCGCGCCTGCTCGCGCTCGGCCGCGCCGACGCGACCGAGCATGCGCCGCGCCATCAGCACATTGGCCAGCGCGTCGAGTTCGGGAATGAGATAGTAGGCCTGAAAGACCATGCCGAGGAAACGCGCCCGGCAGTCGGCCAGCGTGTTCACGTCCAGCCCGGCCAGCGACTCGTCCTCCCACGCGATTTCTCCCTCATCCGGCGCATCGAGACCCGCCAGCAGATTGAGCAGCGTCGTCTTGCCCGAACCCGACTCGCCCCGGATGCTCGCGCTCCCGCCCGCGGCGACAGCCAGATCCGCGCCCCGCAGCACCTCGATGACGCGATCGCCACTGCGGTAGGACTTCCGCAATCCAGCGGCGGTCAAGACCGGCGCGGCGGCATGGTCGGTTGGATTCATCGCCGCTCCCCGCGCCTCCCGCCGCCCGACATCCCACGCCCGATTGATGGAACGCAGGCAGGGCCGCCATGCCGTTCATCCCCTTTGTTTTGAACACTGGTCATTGGAAGTCGGGCGTTCGAGGTTGAGCGTTCGCCGGGCCGGGCGCGGCGGTCATTCGCTGCGGAGGGCCTCCACGGGTTTGAGCCGCGCGGCCCGCCAGGCGGGCAGCAGGCCGGCCAGGGTGGCGATGACGATCGAACTGGTGATGATGATGGCGAGGTCGGTGGGCGGATAGGTCACCGGCATCTCGGCAAACATGTAGGCGCTGCGCATCGCGGCCTCGCTCTGAGTCAGCCGCTGGAAGGCGTGCACGATTTCATTGCGAAACGACAGTCCCAGCAGCGCCAGCAGGATGCCGAGCACCGTGCCCGTCAGCCCGATGAACAGGCCCTGGAGGCAGAAGCAGGCCGCGACCTGCCGGGGTTTGCCGCCGAGAGCGCCGAGCAGCCCGATCTCGCGGGTCTTGCGCACGACCGCGGTGAGCAGCGAGCTCATGATCGCGAACGAGGCCACCAGCACGATGAACAACAGCACGAACATCAGGATGTTCTTCTCGAATTGGATCACGAAGAGGAAGTCGCGATAACTCTGCAGCCACGTCACCGCGTGGTGGGATCCGCCCACCGCCTGGTTGATGGCCTCCGCCGCCTCATCCATATCGGTGCCGGGCTCGAGGCGCACGCTGACGCCGTGGGCGCCCGTGCCGAGCCCGTAAAGCTCCTGCATCAGCCGCAGGGTGCAGAGCACGGTATTGGCGTCGACCTGGTTCCAGCCCGTGGCGAAGATGCCCGCCACGCGCAGCTCCCGCGGCAGCACCACCTCGTCCTTTTTCAGGCGCTCCAACAACAGCGGCGAATAGACGTCCACGCGGTCACCGCGGTGAACCTGGAGCGCGGCGGCCAGCTCGGAACTCACGAAAACCGAGTCGTCGTCGAGGTCGTCAACCCGACCGGAAAGCAGGAACCGTTGCAGCGGCACGACGCCCCCCTCGCGAATGGCATCGATGCCCCGGATGATAGGGAAGGCCGGCCGGTTGCCGGCCTGCAGCATGACCATGCCGTGGGCATAAGGGGCGACCGCCGCCACACCCGGCAGGCCGCGAACTTTCGCCATGACCGCCTCCTGGTCGTACATGATCCCGCCCGTCTCGATGCGGATGTGGCCGTTGGTCTCGACCACCTTCCGCCGGATCTCGTCGCCAAAACCGACCATCACGCAGATTACGACGATCACCACCGCCACTCCGAGCGTGACCCCCAGAATCGAGGCCGCGGTAAAGAACGCCAGCCGCCGCCCGGTCGGGAAGAGATGTTTCAGGGCAAGGTAAAGATACCAAGGCATGGGAGTTAGCCGCAAAAATGCGCAAAAGGCGCAAGAAGGCCACCAGACAATTCTTTGCGCCACAATCCATAAAAGTGTTGTTTTCTTGCGTGCATTTTCTCCGACCGCATTGGAGTCCAGATTCTTTCGACGCAGAGGCCACGGAGTTCAGATCGAGGTCACAGAGCATTCCCTTGTCCTCATTCCCTTGTCTCTCCCTTACCTGCCGAAGGGACAGTGGAATGGGGACAAGGGAATTCGTGCCCTCTGTGTCTCACACCATTTCCCTTCGGTTGCGGCGGAGCCGTGCTGGGCCTCTTTGCGGCCATCACCTCAATAGAAGCTTCACCGGTCACTCCGGATCATTTTCCAAATGTATTGGGTGGAGTTGGCTTCTCGCGGATCGTCCGGATGATTTTGGGGTCGATACCAAATTCTTCAGCAATTTCTTCGGATGATTTCCCTTTCATCAGTGCCTGCTTGATTCTCTCCTCGCGGCTGGTGATTTCGTTCGTTTCGGGGCGCAATTGCGGAAACAGAATCACATCGCGGATGCTCTCGGCGCCGGTGAGCAGGATGCAGAGCCGGTCGATGCCGACCCCCATGCCGCCCGCCGGCGGCATGCCGTGCTCGAGGGCCAGCAGGAAATCGTCGTCGATTTTCTGCGGTTCGCCGCCCGCCTGGTGCTCGAACATCTCGCGCTGCGCGAGCGGATCGTTCTGTTCCGAATAGGCGGGCGCTATCTCCAGGCCGCCGATGACGAGTTCGAAAACGTCGAGGGTTGACGGATCCTCGCGATTCACTTTTGCCAGCGGGCAGAGTTCCTTCGGCAGATTGAGCACAAAGGTCGGCTGGATGAGGTTCGGCTCGATGCGCTTGGAGAAGATTTCCTGGGTGATCTCGAAGTCCTCCCACTTCGGGTCCACGGAGACACCCAGCTTTCCGGCGGCCGCCGCTTTTTCCGCCTTGCTGCGGTTGAACCATTGCGGGTCGCCCGTTTCGGCGGTCACGAGGTCCTTGTACTTTGCCTCGCGCCATTCGCCGCCGAGGTTGATCACCTGGCCGGAGTCCGGGTGCTTCACCTCGAGGGTGCCCAGCACCTCGCGCCCCAGCGTCGTGACGAGATCCTGAATGAGGCCCATCATGCCGCGGTGGTCGGAGTAAGCCTGGTAGACCTCGAGCATGGTGAACTCGGGGTTGTGTTTGCGCGAGAGGCCCTCGTTGCGGAAGTTGCGGCCGATCTCGAAGACGCGGTCGAAGCCGCCCACGAGCAGCCGTTTGAGGTGCAGCTCGAGCGAGATCCGCAGGAAGAAATCGCAGCCGAGCGCGTTGTGGCGGGTGGTGAAGGGCTTGGCGGCCGCGCCGCCGGCGACGCTCTGGAGAATGGGCGTCTCCACCTCGATGAACTGGCGCGCCTCCAGAAACCGGCGGATGGCGGAGACGAGACGGCTGCGGAGCAGAAGGCGGCGGCGCGACTCTTCGTTGACGATCAGATCGAGGTAGCGCTGGCGGTAGACTTGTTCGGGGTCGGTAAGGCCGTGCCACTTCTCGGGCAGCGGGCGCAGCGCCTTGGCCACCAGGACAAATTTATCGACCCGCACGGTGATCTCGCCGGTCTTGGTTTTGAACAGCATGCCCTCGGCGCCGATGAAATCCCCCAGGTCGAGCTTCTTGAACGCAGTGTAGGCCGCGTCGCCGACCGCATCCTTTTTTACGTAGAGCTGGATGAGCCCCTGCTGGTCGAGGATCTTCACGAACTGGCTCCTGCCCATGTCGCGAAAGACCAGCAGGCGGCCCGCGACCTTCACGGGGACCGTGTTGTCCTGGCCCTCGACATGGAGTTTTATCGCCTCGGCCGAAAAATGGGTGGGCGTGAAGGCGGCCCGGTACGGGTCGGCGCCCGCGGCCCGCAGGTCCTGCAGCTTTTTGAGCCGCACCGCGTGCTGGTCGTGGGAGATGTCGCTGGGAACGTCGCTCATGAACCGCGACGGTGTCGCACGGGGGCGCGCCGTGGGCAACGGGAAAGTTCAGACCGGGCCGGTCACGCCATCCGGCTTGTCCCCCATCCGCGCTTGCGCCGGCGCACCGCACCCCCTAGCCTCCGGTGCTTCCCGTGTCCGACCTTGTCATTTCCATCGTCGTGAGCGCCTGCCTCGGTGCGCTGGTCGGACTGATCCGCCAGTGGAGCGACCAGATGTCCGCGCCGGGCAACGAGCCCGATTTCGGCGGGGTGCGCACCTACACGTTTTGGGCGGTCCTGGGCTGCACGGGGGCGTACCTCAGCGGCAAATACTCTCCCGCCGTGCTCGCGGTCGTGCTCGTCGTCGTCGCGGCGCATATCACGGCCCTCCACTTCCGGGTTTCGGCGGGCCGACGGCCGCCCGGCAGCACGACGTTTGCCGCCTCCCTGCTCACCTGCCTCCTCGGCGCGCTCGTGCAAACCGACCAGACTTCGGCGGCGGTGATGGTGGCCGCCATGACCGCCGTCCTGATCGGCCTCAAGCAACCGATCCACGCCTGGACCCGGGCGTTCACCGCGGCCGACATTCGTGCGACCCTGCAGTTCGTCGCCATCTCGGGCGTGATGCTGCCGCTGCTGCCCAACCACGCCTATGGTCCCTTTGCGGCGTTCAATCCCTACTCGACGTGGTTGATGGTGGTGCTCATCTCGGGTCTGGGTTTCGCCGGTTACATCATGATGCGGCTGCTGGGCGCCAAATCCGGTATCACGATCACCGGTCTGGTCGGCGGACTGGCCTCGAGCACCGCCACCACCCTCGCCTTCAGTCGTCGCAGCCGCGAGGACGCACCCCTTTCCGCCAGCTACGCCCTGGCGGTCGTGCTCGCCTGCACGGTGATGCTCATTCGCATCCTGGTCGTCGTGGGTTTGCTCAACACCCAGCTGACCGCGACCCTTTTCGTACCGTTCCTGCTCATGGCGCTCCCCGGCGTCGGCTTTGCCGTCTGGGTCTGGGTGTTCCACCGTCCCGACGAGATCGCCGTGGACACACCGCAGCTCCACAATCCCCTCAGCCTCGCCATCGCGATCAAGTTCGGATTGATCTACGCCGTGGTGGCCTTCCTCGTGAAGGCGGTGATTGCCCTCGAGCTGCGCGGTGGACTGCTTCCCCTCAGCTTTCTCTCCGGCCTGACCGACATGGATGCAATCGCGCTGATGATGGCCAATAGCCGGAACGACGGAACGGTGGACCTTTTGCCCGCCACCCGGGCGGTCATAGTCGCCGCGCTGGGCAACACCGCGATGAAAGCCGGCTTGGCGGCCGCCTTCGGCTCGCCCGCCCTGCGGCGCCAGGTCGCGATCGTTATGGCGTTGACCGGCGGCGTCGGCTTCGCGTGTCTGTGGCTGGTTTGAGATCGTCGCGCCGCGCCTGATTCCCGCGGTACACCGCTCCCGCCTTTGAACGCTCCAGCCGCGCGCCCCGTTTCGCCGCCGGTCCGCACCGGTCGGGCGGTGTTGCTATGCGGGAGCCTGATCGTCATTGCCGGGCTGGTCGCTTATCGCAGCTCGCTGCAGGTCCCGTTCCTGTTCGACGACCAGCTGGCGGTGGTGGCTAACCCGTCGATCCGGCGGCTCTGGCCTCTGACCGACGTGCTGTCGCCGCCCCAGACCGCCGCCGGCGCGGTGGGCCGGCCGCTGGTCAACCTCTCGCTCGCCGTCAATCACGCGCTCGGCGGAATGAACCCATGGAGCTACCACGCCTTCAATCTTGCCATCCATGTTCTGGCGGGCCTGGCGCTTTTCGGCCTCACCCGGCGCCTGATGCCGCTCGCCGTTGGCCGGCACCTGCTTGCTCGCGCCGCAACGGCGGAGCTTGCGGACGATAAATCCCGACGATCAAGCCATGAATCGCCCGCCAGCAGGCTCCTACAGGACCAAGCCACCGCGCCGGCCCTGGCCAACGCCCTGCTCTGGACCGTTCATCCCCTGCAGACCGAGTCCGTGACCTGCGTCATCCAGCGCTCCGAACTGCTGGGCGGGTTGTTTTATCTGGTGACGCTCTATGGCTTTGTCCGGGCAGCCGGGTACGGGCAGCCTGGTGGCAGCCGACGTGAGGAGGCTGAACGAACCGGCCTCGTCACCTCCGTTGCCACGTCCGGAAAGCGCTGGTTGGTGGTTTCGTGGCTGGCCTGCCTGCTGGGGATGGCGGCCAAGGAGGTCGTGGTTTCCGCGCCGCTGCTGGTGCTGCTCTGCGACCGCACGTTTTTCGCCGGCACTTTTCGTGAAGCCTGGCGGCGGCGGCGGCGCTATTATCTGGCGCTGGGTTCAACGTGGCTGCTGCTCGGATTTCTGGTCGCCCATAACGCGCAGCGCGGCGGCACGGCGGGATTCGGCCTGGGCGCGAGTCCCTGGCACTACCTGCTCACTCAATGCCGCGCGCTGGTCCTCTACCTGAAGCTGTGTCTCTGGCCGCACCCGCTGGTGTTGGATTACGGCATGGGGGTGGTTCATTCGCCCGGGGAAGTGTGGTGGCAGGCGGTGGTACTGCTGGCCCTGCTGGCCGCCACCGTCTGGGCGGTTGTCAGGAAGCCTCCGGTTGGTTTCCTCGGCGCCTGGTTTTTTGCGATTCTCGCGCCCACTTCGAGTGTGCTGCCGCTGACCACGCAGACGATGGCTGAACACCGCATGTACCTGCCGCTCGCCGCGGTCATCGCGCTCGTAGTCGCGTGGATCCATGCCCTCGGCCGCCGGCGCAGCCTGGCGCTGTACCTCGCCCTGGCGGTGCTGTTGACCGCGCGCACCGTGCAACGCAACCACGACTATCGCACCGCGCTCGCCATCTGGGAGGACACCGTGGCGAAATGGCCCGACAGCGCCCGCGCGCGGACGAATCTCGCAGTCATGCTCTCCAACGCCGGTCGCGACGCCGAATCCATTCCCCACCACGAGGCCGCGATCCGCCTCGATCCCACTTACGCCGTCGCGCGCTACAATTACGGACTCACGCTGCTCCGCCTGAACCGGCCGGAGGGGGCGATCGCCCGCTTTGCCGAGGCGTTGCGGCTCAAGCCGGACTATGCCGAGGCGCACAACAATTGGGGCGGCGCGTTGCTTCACCTCAACCGCCCGGACGAGGCCTGGGCGCATTTCGAGACCGCCGTGAAGCTCAACCCCGACGAACCTCGCGCCCTGTGCAACCTCGGCGCGATGTTGCGGCGCGCCGGACGGAACGACGAGGCTCGCGCCAGCTTCGAAAACGCCCTGCGGTCCGACCCGGATCAGCCCGACGCTCACATGAACCTCGGCGCGGTGCTCGCACAGGCTGGCCGGATCGACGAAGCGATCCGGCATTTCGAAGCCGCCGCACGCTTTTTTTCGCAGAACGCCGATCTCCACTTCAACTGGGGTTCGGCGTTGCTCGAGGCCGGCCGCAATGCCGAGGCCATCCGCCAGCTGGAGGAGGCGGTGCGCCTCAATCCTGGCGACGCGCAGGCGCGCGCCATGCTGGACGCCGCGCGACGCCCGCGGTCTACGCGCGCTCCCGGCGGAAACCGTTGAAAATCTGATCCATGCCCAAGCCGTCCCATCCCCGGACTTCCGACCGCGGTCCGCTGCCGCTCTCCGGCATGAGGTTGGCGGGTGCGCTCGTCATCGCCCTCGCCGGCCTGATCGGTTGGCACAACAGCTTTTCGGTCCCGTTCCTCTTCGACGACCGCTCCGCCATCACCGACAACCCTTCGATCCACCGCCTCTGGCCGATTTCGGCCGCGCTGTCACCGCCGCTGACCGCCGCCGGCGCAGTGGGCCGCCCGCTCGTCAACCTGACCCTGGCTGTCAACTACGCCCTTGGCGGCACAGACCCCCGCGGCTATCACGCGCTCAACCTCGCCCTCCACGTTCTGTCCGGCCTGCTGCTCTTCGGCCTGATTTGGCGCACCCTGGCTTGCAGGAACCTGCTGGCCTGCTCCGCGGCCTCGGGGCCGGCCGGCGGTGATTCGATTTCCCCTGAAAGCAGATTCCCGTTTGGGCCCACGTCTTTCGCCTTTGCCGCCGCCCTGCTCTGGACCGTCCATCCGCTGCAAACGGAATCGGTGACGTGCGTCATCCAGCGCTCGGAATTGCTCGCGGGATTGTTCTACCTGCTGACGTTGTATGGTTTTGTCCGGGGAGCGGAGCCGCCTCGCTTCGATAGCAGCCGACGTAAGGAGGTTGAAACATCCAGCCTCGTTACCTCGGCTGCTGCTGGAAGAAAAACCTGGCTCGTGATTTCGTGGCTTGCCTGCCTCCTCGGCATGGCCGCGAAAGAGGTGATGGTGTCGGCTCCGCTCCTCGTGTTCCTCTATGACCGCACTTTTGTCGCCGGAAGTTTTGGCGGGGCCTGGCGCCGCCGCCGGGCGTACTACCTCTCCATGGGTGCGACCTGGTTGTTGCTCTGGTATCTCGTCGCGCAAAACGCGCAGCGCGGCGGTACGGTCGGACTGGGACTGGGCGTCAGTCCGTGGCACTACCTGCTGACCCAGTGTCGGGCCATCGTGCTTTACTTGAAACTGTCATTCTGGCCGCACCCGCTGGTGTTTGATTACGGCACGGGAATCATCACCTCCCTTGCGGATGTCTGGCAGCAGGCGCTTGTCCCGCTGGCCCTCATCGGCCTCACGGTCTGGGCCGTCATCCGAAAACCGCCCTGCGGTTTTCTCGGAGTGTGGTTTTTCGCCGTCCTCGCGCCCAGCTCCAGCGTGGTGCCGCTCATCACCCAGACGATGGCCGAACACCGCATGTACCTGCCGCTGGCCGCGGTGATCGTGCTCGTGGCGGCCGTCCTTTCGAGACTGGCCGCAGCCGGGTCGGCGGTCGTCCGCCGCCTGGCGATGGTGTTGTTCCTTGTGTCCGTCCCGGCTCTGCTCGCGCTCACGGTCCGGCGCAACCGTGATTACCGTAGCGAAACCGCGATCTGGCAGGACACCATTGCAAAATGGCCCGGCAACGCCCGGGCCCACACCAACCTCGGCACCACGTTGTCCGACGCCGGCCGCTACGGGGACGCCGTGCCGTATTTCGAAACCGCCGTGAAGCTCAATCCCGAGGATGCCACGGCCCGGTGCAACCTGGGGACGGCGCTGGCGCGCAGCGGCCGTCGCGCCGAAGCGCGGGTGCAGCTGGAGGAGGCCCTGCGGCTCCGGCCCGATTTCGCCAAAGCTCACCTCAACCTCGCCTTGACCCTGGCGGAGCTGGGCGAGGTCAGCGAGGCGATCGGGCATTACGAGTCGGCGGCGCGCCTCCAGCCGGATAACGTGGACATTTGGTTCAACTGGGGCCTCACCCTGCTCCAAGCCGGTCATGTCGCGGAAGCCGTTTCCCGCCTCGGGGAAGCGGTGCGGCTCGCGCCCGGCGACGCGCAGGCGCGGGCCGTGCTGGACGACGCCCGCCGGTTGCTGCCGGGGAGCCCCGGCGGCAGGTCGAGTCCCTGACCGGTCGCGCAGCCCGCTCGGGCAACGGGAGAAGGGCATGCCGGGCACAGCCTACTCCGCTTCCCACCAGGCAGAGTTTCATCGCGACCCTTCGGATGGACGGTTGGGAATCTTGCTCGTCAATCTCCGTTTTCTCCGTTTCCTCGTGTAAAAATGATCTTGCGCAAACCGACGTGGCTGCGGGCGAAACTTCCGGGTGGACCCGGCTATCTCGCCGTGCGCCGGCTGGTCGAGGAGAACCGGCTGCACACGGTCTGCGAGAGCGCGCAGTGCCCCAACCTCGGCGAATGCTGGGCGCGCGGTACGGCCACGGTCATGATCCTCGGCAACATCTGCACGCGCTCCTGCACCTTCTGCGCCGTGCAGACCGGCAGGCCCACCGAACTCGATCTCGGCGAACCGGCGCGAGTGGCCGAGGCCGTGGCGCGGATGAATCTGCGCCACGTCGTGATCACCAGCGTCGCCCGCGACGAGCTGGCCGACGGCGGCGCCGCCGTTTGGGCGGCGACCGTGCGCGCCGTGCGCCATCGCAATCCGCGCACCGCCATCGAGGTGCTCGTGCCCGATTTCAAGGGCCGGTTGGAGGACGTCGATACCGTGCTCGGGGCGAAGCCCGACATTTTCAATCACAATGTCGAGACGGTGGAACGTCTGCAAAAGCCCGTGCGCATCCAGGCCCGCTACGATCGCAGCCGCTCCGTGCTGCGCCACGCCAAGAGCCACGGCTTCACCACCAAGACCGGCCTCATGCTCGGCATCGGCGAGCAACGCGACGAGATCGAGCGCACCCTGCGCGACCCGGCTGGCGACGGGGTCAATATTCTCACTCTCGGCCAGTATCTGCAGCCCACGCCGCAGCACCGGCCCGTAGACCGCTGGGCCCCGCCGGAGGAATTCGCGCACTGGAAACAGTTCGGGCTTTCGATCGGCTTCGATGTGGTGGAGAGCGGGCCGCTCGTGCGTTCGAGCTACCACGCCGACGAGCAGTCGCTGAAGTTCACCGGCGAGGAGCACCTCAACTCCGCGAACGCGCTCGCCAGTGCGTAAGACAAGACGCGACCGGATCCGACACTAGTAACGTATTACGTTACAAACCATCCGCGGCGCCGCCGTGTGAAAAAGTTCGCGGGTCGCCCTGCCCGGGAAAAATCGCCGTCCAACCGGCGGGAAACATGCGCCAGTCGCGGATCGCCGCGCAGGCGGCTTGGAATGCGGCCGCGCCGCGCCCCAACCGCTCGCGATTGTGGTCGAGATCGAAACCCACCGGTGGATCCCCGCGGGTGGCGCCCGGTTCCGGATAACTGAATGGCTGTCCGGCCTGGTGGCGCAAAAAACCACCGATCGCCGTCTCATCCGGTCGGCGCCGGTACACACAGGGATGTTCCGGGTTGGACACGGGCCGGGATGGTACCCGCGGGCGCCGGCATGTCGACGCGGCGTTTGCTGAGAAGGTGGGCCGCCTCGAACCATCGTGGAGGGACAACCTCCCGGTTGTCCTCAGGGCGCGCAGGAGCGCGTCCCTCCAAATGGCCGGCAAACCGACCAGGAATTTCTTTTCGTGTCTTTCGGGTGTTTCGTGGTTAAATTCCTTCCATGAAAACCCGCCGTGAGATCGTCGAAAACTGGCTGCCGCGCTACACCGGCGTGCGCCTGTCCCAGTTCGGCGACCACATCCTCCTCACCAATTTCCAGCACTACGTGAAGCTCTTCGCGCAGTGGCACCGTGTGCCCATCCACGGCCGCGACCGGCCGATGCCGAGCGCGACCGCCGGCCGCATCACCATCATCAACTTCGGCATGGGCAGCGCCACCGCCGCGACGGTCATGGACCTGCTCAGCGCGATCAAACCCAAGGCCGTGCTCTTCCTCGGCAAGTGCGGCGGCGTGAAGCATCGCGCCGAGATCGGCAACCTCATCCTGCCCATCGCCGCCATCCGCGGCGAGGGCACGAGCGGCGATTATTTCCCGGCCGAGGTGCCCGCCCTGCCCGCGTTTGCCCTGCAAAAGGCCATCTCCGCCAGCATCCGCAGCCACGCGCGCGACTACTGGACCGGCACGGTCTACACCACGAACCGCCGCGTGTGGGAGCACGACGAGGCCTTCAAGAAATACCTCAAGCGCATCCGCTGCATCGCGGTCGACATGGAGACGGCCACGATCTTCATGACCGGCTTCTACAACGCGACGCCGACGGGCGCGCTGCTGCTCGTCTCCGACCAGCCGATGATCGCCGAAGGCATCAAGACGATGGAGAGCGACCGGAAGGTGGACGAAAGGTTCACGGCGATCCACCTGCGCATCGGCATCGACTCCCTGAAAGAGCTGATCAACAAGGGTCTGACGGTGAAACACCTGCGGTTCTAAGTCGCGAAATTCCCACACGAAGATCGTGAAGATGCATTCACTGATGGAGAATGCCGCCGGGGTAAATTTGGCACCGTTCACTTTGAAACAATCCAAGCCAAACACCATGAAGACAAAGAGCCTCGCTGGTTCCCTCCTCGTGACCGCGGCGATTTGGACATGCGGTTGCTCATTTTTGCGACAATCCGGCACCGAAATTGCCGAACCCGGCGAAACGAAGGTGCGCCTCGATCAGACACCCGTGGCGGCCCGCCAGACGATCGAGCGCGAACTGGTTGGCGCGCAACTGGAGGACATCGCCTTGGAGAAACGGCAGGGCAAAACCGTTTACGAAACGGACATTATTCGCGACGGGCACAAATGGGAACTCGTGGTTGGCGAAGACGGGCGGATCATCTCGAAGATTCAGGAGGGCGGCGCCGCGGAGGAGGAATCCGCGAAACCACGCCGTTGGAGCCGGATGTCAGCCACAAGTATTTTGCCCCCGGCCTGGGCCTGATAAAGGACGACGATTTTGAATTGGCGACAAAACCCTAGAAGCGAAAGGGATGAGCCGGGTGCTGCGGGCTGCGACATCGGCGATCCGAACTCCAGGACCTCCAGTCATCGACCGGACAAAATGCCGCCGGACAACATCACTGGAACGTCCGCCCCGCCGCGACGGGTTGCGAAAACTTTTGCCCGCCCCGGCGGGAATGGCTAGGAGATTGGCAGACTTTGGGTCCGACTAACATCATGAAGATACTCATTGCTGACAAACTCTCCCCCAAGACCATCACCGCGCTCGAGAAGCTCGGCGCCCGGGTCACCGTCAATCTCGAGGTCAAGGAAGACGAACTGGCCCGGGCCCTCGGCGACACCGAGGTGCTGGTCGTCCGGTCCAAGCGGGTGAAGGCCGGGGCCATCGCCGCCGCGCCGCAGTTGAGCCTGATCGTGCGGGCCGGAGCCGGCGTGAACACCATTGATCTGCCCGAGGCCAGCCGCCGGGGCATTTTCGTGGCCAACTGCCCGGGCAAAAATACGGACGCCGTGGCCGAGCTGACCATCGGGCTGCTCATCGCGGCCGACCGCCGCATCGCCGATGCGACCGCCGACCTTCGCGCCGGCCGGTGGCGCAAGAAGGAGTATGGCAAAGCCGCCGGACTCAAGGACCGCACGCTCGGCATCATCGGCCTCGGAGCCATCGGCCTCGCCGTCGCCCGGCGGGCCCAGGGCCTGGGGATGAAAATCACCGCCTGGTCGCGGCGCCTGACGCCGGCGAAAGCCGGGGAACTGGGATTCGGGTATTGCGCGACGCCTCTCGAAGTCGCCGCCCAGGCCGATGCCGTGACGGTGCACCTCGCGGCCAAACCGGAAACCAACCGGCTGATCGGGACGGAGTTTTTCAACCAGATGAAGCCCGGCGCCATTTTTCTCAACACCGCGCGCGGCGAGATTGTCGATACCGGGGCCCTCCAAGCGGCCATTCGGGACAAAAAACTGCGTGTCGGACTCGATGTGTTCGCCGGCGAACCCGCCGGCGGCGAGGCGGAGTTCGCCGACCGCGAACTGGCGGCGATGGTGACCGGCACGCCGCACATCGGCGCGTCGACCGAACAGGCGGAGGAGGCGATCGCCGAGGAGGTCGTGCGCATTGTGAAAGCCTACCGGGAAACCGGCAAACCGGACAACGCCGTCAACCTGCGCCAGAAATCCACCGCGGTGACCAGCCTGGTGGTCCGGCACCACAATCGTGTCGGCGTGCTGGCGGGCATTCTCGACGAACTCCGCAACGAGGGCGTGAACATCGAGGAGATGGAAAACATGGTCTTCGAGGGCGGCCTCACGGCCTCATGCACGCTCCGCCTCGACCAGCGCCCCTCCGATGCGCTGATCGCCAAGGCGCGCGCAAATCCCAACGTCCTCCAGGCCTTCGCCACCTCCTGAGGGCATCCGCGGACAGCAGCCGCAACGCGGCCAACTGAAGCCGTTCGCCGGTCATCCCGGAATCAATCCCGTCTTCGCGATGGCGCGACGGTGGCGGCACGCGAAGGCCGGCGGGACGGCGCTTATGCCATCCAGGGGCGGGCGCGGCCGGCTTGCGCGACGGCCCTGAGCGCGGCGTCGGCGATGGTCGTGTTCTCGACGACCTGGAAATCGAACATGCCCACGCAGATGAAATCCGCGCCGTTTTCAAAGCACCGCTGAAACGATTGCCGCGGATGATACGCCCCGGCGGCGAGGACCTTGAAGGCGATCCAATCCGGCCTTTTTGGCCGGACCATCGGGGTTCACCCCGCCACGATCAAAGCCTCACTGTCTGGCCTTCCCGAAAAGAGCGATCCGCGGCGAGGACGATCCGCAGGCTGTCGATTGCGCCACGGTGGTGCTCGCTGAGATCGCCGTCATTCCGGATGGCGTCCAGGAGCACCTGCTGCTCACGACGGCAAAGCTCGTCATGGCCGGGTTCGTCCGACACATCGACCCATTCGTCGCGATGGACGAACCTGCCGGCGGCATCGAGATCGGCGCGGTGCACGAGCAGCGACTCGGTCTTCGTATGCGAATTGACATCGGAGGATTTTCCGGTGCCGGCCGCGGTCCGGGCGATGATGCTCACGCAACCTTTGGGGCCGATCACGTCCTTCACGAAGAAAGCCGTCTCGCTCATCATCGGCCCCCAACCCGCCTCATACCAGCCGACGGAGCCGTCGGCGAACGTGACCTGCAGCTGGCCGTAGTTCACCTGGCCGGGCGTGATCTCGTCGCTCAGGCGGGCGCCAATGCCGCTCACGGTCACAGGACGCGAGCCGGTCATGCGGCACATCACGTCCACGTAATGCACTCCGCAGTCGACCACGGGGGAGGTGGAGCGGAGCAGGTTCTTGTGCGTCTCCCAGTTGGCGCCGAAGCTTTGCTGGTTGAGATTCATCCGCATGACGAGCGGCTTGCCCAGCGTGCGGGCGAGTTCGGTGAACTTCTTCCACGAGGGGTGGACCTGCAGGATGTAGCCGACGACGAGCTTGCGCCCGAGGCGCTGCGCCAGGGCGATGACACGCTCGCCATCGGCGATGTTGTCGGCGACGGGTTTTTCCAGGAAGACGTGCGCGCCGGCCTCGAGCGCCGCCGCCGCGTAGGCCGCGTGCGTTTCGGAATACGTGCTGATGCACACCACGTCGGGTTTGGTTCGCGCGAGGGCGTCGGCATAGTCGGGGAACTCCGCGTAGCGGCCACCGAACTCCGCGTTGAGTTTCCGGCGCGAGGCGGCGCCACGCGCGACGAGGCCGACGATCTCGAAATCATCCGCCATCTGATGGTAGGCCCGGGCGTGGGACGTACCCATGTGTCCACAACCGGCGACGAGTGTGCGAAGTTTGGCTGGCATGGGAAAAAAAGCGTCGGGATTCAGCGCCGCCGGGCGTCAGGGGAGATCATGGCGCCGGATTCGCCGGCGGTTGACCATGGATGCGGCGGCCGGTTTTTCAAACAGGACTCACATCGTCCGGATGACGCGCCGGTCGCGGTCATACGTGGTTTTCCGGCCCGTTTCGTATGATCGCGTCGCCATCAGGCATGCGACCGCATGTTGGTAACCGGCGTCGATCGGCGCGTGCGGTGTGTCTCCGGTGCGCATGCATTGCAGCCAGTCAAGAAAGTGATCAGGGCGCTCGACCGGCGTCACTTCCGTTTCCCCGTGGATCGAGGCATCCCGGCGCGGACCACCGTCGGCGCTGCAGGTGGGCGCGTTCAAATTGTCCAGCTTGAGAACGCCTTTGTCGCCGTAGAAATGGCGCCTGCTCCCGGAGCGGTTGCCGAGATTGTTCGAGATGCTCAGCATGAATCCCTCGGGATAAATCCACGTCGCCTGCACGCAGTCCGGCGCGGTGAATTTATGTTCGTCGTTCCACGAGAAGGTACCGCCGGCACAGATGCAGGATTCGGGAAACGTCGCCCCGGTGATGTAATGGACGGTATCAATGAAGTGAGACCCATATTGGGGAATGGGTCCGAGGGAGAATTCATAATAGCCATACCACGCCTCGAATAGATCGACGCTGAACGGCCGCATCGGACGGTCGCCCAGGAATTCCTTCCAGTCCGTGTCCTGCGCCTTCACGTTCCGGCCGAGGTATTGATACCAATAGGGCCGGTCCGTGTTACGGCATTCCTCGATGCGCGACAGCCGGCCGAGCGCGCCGCTTTGGAAGAGTTGGCGGGCGCCGACGATGCCGGGCAGACTGCGGAGCTGCGTGCCGACCTGCACGACCGTGCCCGCTTTCTTCACGGCATCGACGGCGCGCACGAGCTTGTCCATTTCGTTCGCCAGCGGTTTTTCCACATAGATGTGCTTGCCGGCGCGCGCGGCCGCCTCCAGCTGCGTCGTGTGATGATGGTCGGGCGAGGCGATCATCACGGCGTCGATGCCATCCAGCGCCAGCAACTCGCGATGGGAGACGCATTGTTTCGCCTCACGCCCGAACCACTCCTTTACCTTCGCGGCGGCCTGCTCGCGCGCGACGCGCCAGGGATCGCAGACGGCGACTATCTCGAAATTGGCCGCCTGAACGTGCTTGTAGATGGACTCCATGTGCATATTGAGCCCCCGGTTGCCGCACCCGATGATCCCGATGCGGATCCGGTCATTGGCGCCGACGGATCGTGCGCGCTCCGCGGCGCTGAGGACCCCGCGAGAACCAAGGGCCGCCCCCACCACGAGACCGGCGGAGGTTTTAAGAAAGTCCCGACGCGGCATGGGTGGCGAACCGACGGAGAGTGGTTTTGAGGTGTTCATGGCATAATGGGACTTCATTTTTTCAGTGGGTGCAGTTCGATGCCGCGGAAGTAAATCTCGGCCCCCTCGGACTGGAAAAGGATCCGGCCTTCCTGGACGGATAAATCCCTTCCCTCGTTCACTTTCACGCCGTTG
>Ga0156277_10999_pt1 | contig 16291 bp, 14 predicted proteins | sample RifCSPlowO2_12_FD_107926 | JGI IMG/M metagenome (GOLD analysis project Ga0156277, IMG submission 107926) | Verrucomicrobia bacterium RIFCSPLOWO2_12_FULL_64_8
CCTGTGGCAGACATCGGTATTCTTCGGGCTGCTGGCCGCCATCCTCGTCTTCGCCAATTGGGGACGGTCGGAGGCAAGCGGAGGTTTTTTCGCCGCCGTGTTTGCCGTCAAATGGTGGCTGACTTCGATTTTTGCGGCCGGGCTCGGGTTGGTGCTATGGCGCTGGTTTGCCCTCTCGCCGGTGCGGCTCGGCGTCACGGCGCTCGGCATTGCGTTGATCGCCGTCGTGTTGCCCGATCATCCGTCGGCGGCGTTTTTCGCCGGGATCGCGGGTCTGGCCTGGGCGACCGCTGGGCGCGGGGGCGAAGCCGGCGAATGGTTCGAGCAATCGTGGGGCTATGCGAAGCAGATCTTCCCGCTCCTGCTCGGAGGCGTGCTGGTGGCCGGTCTGTTCCTCGGCCGCCCCGGTCACGAGGGACTTATTCCGCCCGACTGGGTGGCGCGATCGGTCGGAGGAAACTCTCTCGCCGCGAATGCCTTTTCCGCGGTGGCCGGCGCGCTGATGTATTTTGCCACGCTCACGGAAGTCCCGATTTTGCAGGGTCTCATTGGCAGCGGAATGGGGCAGGGGCCTGCACTTGTGCTCCTGCTGGCCGGCCCGGCCCTGAGCCTGCCGAGCATGATCGTGATCAACTCGGTCATCGGACCGAAGAAAACCGCCGCCTATGTCGGCCTCGTCGTTGTGCTCTCGACCTTCGTCGGCTGGGCCTACGGCGCCTTCACCGTATGAACTCCCATCACCTCATCGTTCTCGCGCTGGCCGTGTCGTCGCTCGAAGCGGCCCATGGCGCGGATGCACCCGCCCTGACGCTCGACGATTGCTTGCGCGAGGCCCTGTCTGCGAATCACGCCGTGCTCGTGCGCGGCGCCGAGGCGGGTGCGGCGAAGGCCCGCTCTGCTGGCGCGACCGCCGCGCGGCGGCCGCGTTTTTCCCTGCAAGGCACGGCGCAACACACCACCGACCCGCTTCGCGTGGCGCCGATCACGGCCAACAACCAGGCCGGCGTTTTCGCCCGCGACACCTGGCAACTATCCGCCGGCGTCAGCGTGCCCTTGTTCACCGCGGGCCGGCTTGTCGCGGAAGAGGAGGCCGCGCGCCTGCTCGCCGGGGCGGCGTCGGGCGATCTCGCCTTCGCCCGGCAGACGCTGGCGGTGCGCGTGGTCGCGCTTTACGAGGACGCGCTGGCGGTGCGCGCGGTCATCCAATCTCTCGATCAGTCCCGCACCACGCTCGCGGCGCAACTCGAGCGGATCGATGCCCTGCTGCGCCAGCAAAAGGCTGCTGAGGTCGATCGCCTGCGCGTGGCCGTGCGTCTGGCCCGCGTCGAACAGAGCGCCATCGAGGCGCGCAGCCGTCGGGAGATTGCGCAAGCCACGCTCGCCGTGCTCATGGGCCGCGATCCGGCGGCGAGTTGGGAACTGGCCGGCGAATTGCCCGTGCCGGTCGCGTCGCCGTCGATTGCCGCTAGCGCGTTCGAAGACCGCGCCGACGAATCCGCCGCACAAGCCCGCGCCGCCGCCGCCGCGAAACAGGAACGCGCCGCCCGCGCTGGCTGGCTGCCTTCGGTCGACGCGGCCGCGGCCTGGGGCCCGCGATCCGATTTCGACGGACGCGAAGACTACACCAGCGGGTTCGTCGGGGGGACGCTTTCTTGGAGCATCTGGGACCTTGGCCGCACCGCGGCCCGCGTCGCTGAGGCGCGCGCCACGAACCGTGCCCGTGAGGAGGCGGCCAGCGAGACAACCCTGCAACGCCGGCTCGAGCTCGCCACCGCGGAAGCCGGTGTACGCTCTGCCGCCGCGCGCATCGATGCCTCGCGTCTCGCGGTCGAGCAGGCGCGCGAAAGTCTCCGCATCGAGCAGCGCAAATACGACCTCGGCCAGGGCACGATCGTCGACGTGCTCGACGCCCAGGCCGCCGCCGTCGAGGCGGAATCGCTGCGCGCGCGGGCGCTGGCCGATCACGCCATTTCACTCGCGTCCCGCGATTTTGCCACCGGTCGCGTTTTCACCGCCACCGCCGACTCACCCGCACTGCGCGCCGATCCCGCCGTCAATGCCACTTCGACCGCGAGCACCACACCATGAATCACACCATCCGTTTTCGCTTTGCTTCCGTTGCCTCCGCCCTGGTCATGGCCGCTTTGTTCGGCGGCTGCGGCAAGGACGCCGCCAGCGCCGGCCAGTCCACGCCGCCGGCAGCGGCGGTGACGGTGGAATCCGTGGCCGCCGCGCCATTTCGCGAACTGCTCGCCGTCACCGGCACAGTGGAACCGACGACGGTGGCGGGGCTCGCCTCGCAGGCCGAGGGGCCGGTGCTCGGCTGCCGCGTGCGCGAGGGCGACCTCGTGACTGCGGGGCAGGAGCTGCTGCGAATCGGCCGGCAACTCTCTGCTGAGGCGGCGCAGTCGTCCGCGAGGGAAGAGTTGCGCAGGCAGGATCAGGAGTTTCGCCGCACGGAGGCGCTCGTCGCCGAAAAGGCCGTGGCGGCAGACCTGCTCGATACCGCGCGGGCCGCCTTGGAACGCGCCCGCGCCGCACTGGCTCAAGCCGAACAATCGGCCGGCGACTATTCGATCCGCGCACCGTGGGCCGGTGTCGTCTCCCGCGTGCGTGTGGCCGATGGCAACTACGTGGCGCCGCGCACGCCGCTGGTGGATATCTACGATCCCACGAGTCTTGTGCTGCGCTTCGCCGTACCGGAGGACCATGCCTTTGCGCTCACCGCCGGCGGGCGCATCCAGACGACGTTCGACGCGCTGCCTGGCCGCACCTTCACGCTCGACATCGTCCGCGCCTATCCGGAACTGGATCGTCGATTGCGCACCCGCTCGTTCGAGGCGGCGTTGCCGGCCGAAGCCAGCTTCGCGCCCGGGATGTTTGCGCGCGTGCGAGCGGTCCTGCACGAGGTGCCGGCGGCATTGACCGTGCCCGTCGACGCCGTGCTCGGCGACGGGGCCACCCGATTCGTTTTTCTTCTCGTCAAGGGCGAGGCACTGCGCCGCCCAGTGGAAACCGGGTTCGAGCAGGACGGCCGCGTATGGGTGCGCTCGGGATTGCAGGCCGGTGACCGCGTGATCGTCGGTGGCGTCGAGCGCGTGAAAGACGGGGCCGCCGTGCGCCTCGAAGGCGGCATGCCCGCCGCAGACAAGGCCACACCATGATCCGCTCGGCCATCACTTGCCGCGTCTCCACGGCCATCCTCGCGCTGGGTCTGGCGATCTTCGGCGCGCTCAACCTGCGCACGCTGCCGGTGGATTTCCTGCCGTCAGTCAAGTATCCACTGATCAAGCTCTCGATCGCCTGGCCCGGTGCCACCCCGGACGACATCGACCGCAATCTCGCCGATCCCATTGAGCGCCAGATCGCCTCTGTGGACGGGTTGGACTACCTCACGTCCAGCGCGCTCGAAGGGCTCTACCAACTCGACGTCAACTATCGCTACGGCGTGAACGTCGACGTGGCCTACCAGGATACGCTCGCCGCCTTCGCCCGCGCGCAAAAGGACCTGCCGACCGACATCGATCCGCCGGTCATCATCAAGGCCGATCCCTCGCAGCTCCCGATCGTGCAGGTCGCGTTCGAGTCCGACCGCATGGACCTCACGCAACTGCGCACGTGGATCGACAACTGGCTCACGGATCGCCTGCTCGCCGCCGGCGGCGTGGCCGCGGTCGATGTCGCGGGCGGGCTCGAGCGTGAGATCCGGATCCTCGTCGATGACGGGAAACTCGAGAAACACGGCCTCAGCCTCGAACTCATCGAGCGCCGGCTGCGCGAGGAAAACGTGCAGCGTCTCGGCGGCCGCGTCACCGGCCCCAACCGCGAAACGATCGTGCGCACCCTGGGCGAGTTCATCGACCTCGAAACCATCCGCCAGATCGTGCTCGTGCGCGGCGACGGTGGCGCGCGTATCCGCTTGAGCGATGTGGCCACGGTCGAGGATTCGCACGAGGAGGTCCGGCTGATCACGCGGCTCGACGGACGTCCCGCCGTGAAGGCCAACATCATCAAGCAAGCCGACGCCAACACCGTCGTGACCGTGCGCAACGTCGAGCGCCGCCTCGCCGAGCTGGCGCCCGCCTTTCCCGCCGGGCTCTCCTACAAGCTCCTCGAAAACCAGGCCGACTACATCACCGACTCGATGAAGGGCGTGCGCAACACCGCACTTGAGGCACTCGCCCTCGTGGTGTTGGTGCTGTTTGTCTTCCTCGGCAGTCCCCGGCAGGTGCTCATCATCGGCATCGCGCTGCCCTTCGCGCTGCTGGTGAATTTCTTCGTCATGCGGCTGGCTGGATTTTCGCTGAATATCTTTTCGCTCGGCGGACTGGTCATCGCCATCGGCGTGCTGCCCGACGCCTCGATCGTCGTGGTGGAGAACATCACGCGTCGGCGCGGTCTGCGCCGGGGCGATGCGCCCGCCACGTTGGCCGAAGCCGGCACCCGCGAGGTCGGCGGCGCGATCCTCGCCGCCACGATCACGTTCGTCGCGCTTTTCGCGCCATTCCTGCTCGTGCCCGGCATGATCACACTGCTGTTTCGCGAACTCGTGCTCGTGGTGCTTGGACTGATGGTCATCGCGGGCGTCGGCGCGATCACGGTGACGCCGATGCTTTGCGCAGCCATCCTACGCGCCGGGCATCGCGAGGATTCGTGGAGCGAGCGGCTCAACCGCGGACTGCAACGTTCCTACGGCTGGCTGCTCACGCGCACGCTCCGCCACGGTCTGATCACGTTACTCATTTTCGCGGGACTCGCGGCGCTCGGTATCGTGCTCTTCAAGCAAGCGGGCGCTGAGTTTTTCCCCGCCGTCGATGACGGCCGCATCGTCGTGAAAGTGCGCATGCCCGCCGGTACCGCACTTGAGCGGCTCGACGCCATCAACGCAAAAATCGAGGCGCTTGTGCGCGGCGACACGCGCGTGCGGAGCATCTTCACGCTCACCGGCGGCGCCGTGCGCGGACTCTACACGTACAAGATCGGCAACGAGGGCGAGGTGGACATCGAACTCGTGCCGCCTGGTCAACGCGACGTAACCACGGCGGAGTTCATCCGCGAGCTGCGTCCGAAGGTGATGAAGCTCCACGCTCCCGGTGCGACGCTGGCCGTCAGACAGGCGCAGATGCGCGGCATCCGCGCCGAGGGCCAAGCGGACATCGAGGTCGAGATCAACGGCTCCGAGATCGACACGCTGTTCAAGCTGGCCAACGACATCGCCGGACGCCTCCGCCAACGACCCGAGCTGACCAACGTGTATGTGTCGCTCGATTATTCAAAGCCCGAGTGGCAGGTCGAAATCGACCGCACTCGCGCTGCCGAGCATGGGCTCACGGTCGCGGCCATCGCGGGCTCGCTGCGCGGCTACATCGGCGGCGATGTGCCTACTCGCTATCGCGAGGCCAGCGATCTTTACGACCTGCGCGTGCTGGTCCCCGAGCGCAGCCTGCGCTCGCGCTCCGACGTCGAGAATCTCATGCTGACCACCCCGGCCGGCGACCCCGTGCGCCTGCGCGAAGTCGCGGCCGTGCGTGCCGCCACCGGGCCCGTCGAGATCGTGCGCCAGAACCAGATCAAGCAGGTCATCGTGCGCTGCGATCCCCTCGGCGTGGATCTCAGCACGGCGCAATCCGCCACACGCACCGCGCTGGCCGACGTCACCTGGCCGGCGGGCTACAATTATTCCATCGGCGGCAAGGCCCGGCAGATGGCGGAGATGCAGGGCGTGGTGAAAAGCATCCTCGGGCTCTCGGTTTTCTTCTCATTCATCGTGCTTGGCGTGCAGTTCAACAGCCTACGCCTGCCGCTGGTGATCCTGATCGCAGCCCCGTTCTGCCTCACCGGTCTCGGTTACGGCCTGTGGATCGCCGGGCAGCCGTTTGGCGCGACTGTGATCATCGCGGCCATGATCGTGCTCGCAGCCAATGTCATCGACGGCGTGTTGCTCATTGAGACTGCCGAGCACCAGCGCGCCGCCGGGAAGCCGCTCTTCGACGCCACCCTCGAGGCCGGACTCAGTCGGCTGCGTCCGCGCCTCATGACGGTCCTGCCCGCCACGCTCGGTTTTGCACCGCTGGCTTTCGCCCTTGAGGAAGGCGGTGAGCTGCTGCGGCCGATGGCTGCGGCCGCGATTGGCGGACTGCTTCTCAACGTCTTTGTCGCACTGTTCCTCGTACCGGTGCTCTACACCTTGTTCGCTGGACGCACCGTCCGCGCGTTCGCACCTCCGGACAATCCACCAAACCCATGAAAAGAATCCTCATCCTCGGTCCTGGTTGCGCCAGGTGCCAGAAACTCGCCGCGGTGGCGGAAGAGGCCGCCAAGGCTCTCGGTCTGGCCTACGAACTCGAAAAGGTCACCGATCTCAGGCAGATCACCGCCTTGGGGGTGATGTTCACCCCCGCGCTGGTCGTGGACGGGACCGTCAAACTTGCCGGACGGGTGCCGTCGGTCGAAGACATGAAAAAGCTGCTCGCCTGACGCCGCCCACGATGAATTCCACCGTTCCAAAATGCTCGTGCAGTTGCAACGAAGACGCCGGTCCGCCCGCGCTCGTCTATGCATGCTCCGGTGCCGCTGACACCGGTGAGATTGCGGATCGGGCCGCCCGCCGGCTCGATGTTGAGAATACGGCCTGGATGTCGTGTCTCGCCGGCATCGGTGGGCGCGTGAGCGGCATGATGGCCAATGCCGGCGCCGCGCCCGCGCTGCTCGCCATCGATGGCTGTCCGCTCGACTGCGCGAAGAAGACGCTCCAACTCGCCGGATTTGCCAACGCGCGCCACATGCGCGTCACCGATCTCGGCTTCAAGAAAGGCAAGACCCCCGCAACACCCGAAGCCGTCGCGCGAGTCGTGCTCCGCGCCCGCGAAATGCTTCGCTCCGCATGAAAACGCCATCGTTTCCCATTCTCGCCGTGACCGCCGTACTTGTCGCGCTGATCACCGGTTGCAGCCGCAAGAGCGAAGCCTCTGCCTCCGCTTCGGCGTCCGCGGTTCCGAACGGGACTGCGAACGTGTCGGCGCATCCGCCGGCCTCTGCTCCAGCAGCGTCGGCGGAACAACGCGCTCCGGAAAAACGACTCCCGTGCCTCATGGACATCGGCGCCGGCACGTGCATCCCGTGCAAGATGATGGCGCCAATCCTCGAGGAGTTGAAGCACACCCGTGCGCATCAGTTCGAGACCGAGTTTGTCGACCTCAATCACAGGCGCGACGAGGCCATGCGCTACCGCATCCGCGTCATTCCCACGCAGATTTTTTTCGAAGAGAACGGCCGTGAACTGTTCCGCCACGAGGGATTCATCTCGAAAGAGGACATCCTCAAGACTTGGGCGGGCCTCGGTTACAAGTTTGACCGATGATCCCCGAATCCACCCGGCGCGGCTCCGTCGCAATCGAAGAGGGAACAAGAGGTTGCTGGCCGCAAAGAGGCGCAAAAATCGTCTCCAGCTCCGGCGGCAATCGTCCGCGCGCCTATAGGCGCGATGGGGACCCAGTTGTAGCGAGCGGATCTGTTTGTGCCTTATTGCGGCAAAAACTCAGCTCATGCTCGAATCGATCTTCATCAACCTGACCGAGGCCGTCTCCGGCGCGCCACACATCGCGCTTGTCGCCGCGTTCGCGTGGGGAGTGTTGAGCATTCTACTCAGTCCCTGCCACCTCGCGAGCATTCCGCTGATCGTCGGGTTTCTGCAGGGCGATGGCGCACACGAGGTCTCCACGCGCCGTGCGGCGGGGCTTTCGATCTTGTTCGCCCTCGGGATCCTGGTTTCCATCGCGCTCATCGGTGCCGTGACGGCTGCGGCCGGCCGCATGCTCGGCGATCTCGGTCCGTGGGCAAATTACGCGATCGCCGCCGTGTTTTTCGTCTTCGGCCTGCATCTGCTCGACGTGCTGCCGCTGCCCGAAAGCTGGGGCGCCCACCCGTCGGCACCACGGCGCGGGCCGTGGGGCGCATTCGTCTTCGGGCTGGTCTTCGGGCTCGCGCTCGGCCCCTGCACCTTCGGGTTCATGGCGCCGGTGCTGGGAGCGACGTTCGGCGTGGCGGCCTCCGCGCCTTTTCTTGCGCTCGGTCTGCTCGGGCTTTTCGGGCTCGGGCATTGCGCCGTCATCGGATTGGCGGGTGTTTCCACCACTTGGGTGCAAAGCTGGCTGGCGTGGCAGGGCGGCCACCCCGGCGCGAAATGGCTGCGTCGGATTTGCGGGCTCCTCGTTCTTGGCGCCGGCATCCATCTCGTGCTCCAGGCGCGTCAGGGATGAGTCTTGATAAAGTTGTGTCTCCGGGGCGGATTGAATCGACGTCCGCCTGAAGGGGATCAGACCGGCTTATCCGATTGCGGCAAGTGCCGGAGGGACAGGCATCTTTGCGGGCTTGTAACACCGCCGCCGTATTTTCGTAACATACCGCTGCCATAACTGCCGGTTGCGCGCGGTCCAGCCGCAGCCATGAATCCGTCGGTAGGCCTTAACCATCCGAAAGAATCATATCATGATCAAACCTGACATCAAATGGCCGGCCCTGCTTTGCGGGCTGGCCCTGGGCGCCAGCAGCTTGTTTGCGCAAGACAGCGCGGCATTGCTCAACGCCCTCATCAAAAAAGGCATCCTGACCGACGACGAGGCCAGGCAGATCAAGGCCGACATCGTCAAAGACGAGGCGAAGAAGGATGTCGCCACCTCCGGCGGCAAATATCTCGACAAGCTGATCCTCAGCGGCCGGTTCCAAATCCAGTTTAACGAGCTGGACACCGACATTAAAGGCACCAGCACGGACCCGGCCTTCACGGAGCATTTTTTCCTGCGCCGCATATATTTTGGCGCCAAAGCCGTGATGGGCAACGGCTGGTCCGGCAATCTGAATTATGATTTTGCCGGCACGACGTTCGACGCCGCTTTTGTCCAATGGAAACAGAGCGACCAGTTCGTGCTCGACATTGGCTTTCGCAAGGTGCCGATCGGTCTCGAAGAGTGGTACACCTCCAGCGGCAATCTTCGTGCCATCGAGCGTTCGCCCGCCACGCGCTTCTTCGTCGAAGGCAACAACGGCCGCCGGCTCGGCGCCGGCAGCTACCGCACTGGATTGTTCCTGGGGGGCAAAAATCCGAGCGGACTCTTTTATAATGTGGCCGTGACCAATCCCGAGCGCGATGAGTCGGGGGCGGGAGTCATCAGCAGCGGCAACACGGCGAACAACAATGTGTCGTATTGGGGCAATCTCGGCTTCAGCGGCAACGCAGGCGAAGGCACCCTAACGCTCAGCGGCTCGATCGGTGTCCTGCCTCACCAAGGCGGCAAGACGGTTGGGTTGGGCGACGATCTGACGGTGTACAACGCCTTTGTGGAATATGCCCGCAGCCCCTTCGATCTGCAGTTGGAGTATTTTGGCAGCAACAACGACCATGGTGTGTCGGCCGCCACGGATTCGAAAAGCTGGGCCTGGTCCATTCAACCCGCCTACCGGGTGGGTGATATCGAATATGTCGGGCGATACACCTATGTCGATTCCGATGGGCGCGGCCTGAACACCGGTGATCTCGTCCGCTCATCGCCCAGCGGCGGGACCATGGACAAGCTCTCGGAGCTGTACCTCGGTATCAACTACTATATCCGGGGCAACGACGTAAAGTGGCAGGTGGGCTATATCCTCGGACAATCGAAAGACACGGTGACCGGCGGTTCTGGCAATGCCGATGTCAATGGCATCCGGTCGCAAATGCAGGTGAACTTCTGAACCCTTGATCCGGCGCGGCCGCCGATTCGCGGGCCGCCCGCCACTTTCCACTCACTGCCCAAAACCATTCCATCCTATGAACAAAATCCTGCTTGCCGGCATCATCAGCCTCCTCAGCGTCTCCGCCGCCTCGGCCCAAATGCTCATCAATGGCGCCGGGGCGACTTTCCCTTATCCCATATACTCGAAGTGGTTCGACGCTTACGTGAAGGTCGATCCCTCCGTCCGCTTCAATTATCAATCGATCGGCTCCGGGGGCGGCCAGAAGCAGATCCTGGCGGAAACCGTCGATTTCGGCGCCTCGGACGGCCCGATGTCCGATGGGAATCTCGCGAAGGCCCCCCGCAAACTGCTCCATATCCCCACGGTGGCGGGCGCCGTGGTGGTGAGCTACAACGTGCCGGGCTTGTCCAAGCTCAAGCTGGATGGTCCGACCTTGGCCGACATCTTCCTCGGCAAGATCACCAAGTGGAATGATCCGCGCATTGTTGCCCAGAACAAAGGAGCTTCCCTGCCGGGCCAGGACATTGTGGTGGTGCATCGTTCGGATGGCAGCGGCACGACCTATATCTTCGTCGATTATCTGAGCCACGTGAGTGATGAGTGGAAATCCAAGGTCGGCACGAACACCTCGGTCAGGTGGCCGACCGGCTTGGGCGGCAAGGGCAACGAAGGCGTGGCCGGCCAGGTCAAGCAGGTGCCCGGTGCCATCGGCTATATCGAGCTGGCCTACGCCATGCAAAACAAGCTGCCTTACGCCGACATGAAAAATTCCTCGGGCCATTATATTACGCCGTCGCTGGATTCAGTGACCGAGGCGCTCGCCACCGCCACCATCCCGGACGATTTCCGGTTTTCGATGGTCAATCCCCCCGGAGCGAAGTCCTACCCGATCGCCGGCGCGACCTGGCTGCTCGTCTACCAGCACCAGAAGGATTCAGCCCGCGGACGGAAGCTCGTCGAATTTCTGAAATGGGCCTACGTGGAGGGTGAGAAGATGGCCACCTCTCTCGATTACGCCCCGCTGCCGGAAAACGTCGTCAGCCGGGTGATGCGGCGGATCGACGAAATCAAATACTAGGAGATTTGACTCGCGGACTCCTGCCCTGAGGGCCAGATATTGCCGGGCGGAAAGCACCCAGCTTTTCCGCCTGGTTTTTTCTTCGACCATGGCTACCCCGACTGCGGAGATTTCTCCCGGACCAACCGCCGCCGCGCTTCCCCCGCCTTCGCGATTCGGGGACCGGGCATTCCGCGGTGTCACCCTGCTGGCCGCGTCGGCGATTGGCCTGCTTTTCTTGTTGGTCACGTATCTGCTTCTTCGCGGCTCCCACCTCTCGCTCACCAAATTCGGTTGGAAATTCCTGGTGGCTTCAAGTTGGGACCCGGTGACCGAGGAATTCGGCGCTTGGCCGTTCATTTACGGAACGATCGTATCTTCGGTGATTGCATTGCTGATCGCCGTGCCCCTGAGCATCGGCACGGCCATTTATCTTACCGACCTGGCCCCGCGCTGGTTGCGCCAACCGGTCACCTCCATCATCGAGATGCTGGCCGCCGTGCCGAGTGTCATTTGGGGTTTATGGGGAATCTTTGTCATGGTGCCGTGGTTGCGCGATCACGCATTTCCCCTGCTGAAAACCCATCTCGGCTTCCTGCCCTTGTTTCAGGGCCCGATTTACGGCGTCAGCATGCTCGCCGGCGGCATCATCATCGCGATCATGATCCTGCCGATTGTCACCTCGGTTTCGCGTGAGATTTTGCGCGCGGTGCCGGATCTGCAACGCGAGGCCGCCTACGGCTTGGGCGCCACCCGCTGGGAGGTCACGCGTATCGCGGTGCTCAGCTATGCCCGGCGGGGTCTTATGGGAGCTGCGGTGCTAGGTTTGGGCCGCGCGTTGGGCGAGACCATGGCGGTGACCATGGTGATTGGCAACCGGCCGGAGATCTCCAAATCGCTCTTCGCGCCCGGGTACACGCTCGCGAGTGTCATCGCCAATGAATTCACCGAGGCCACGACCGACGTTTATTTGCACGCGCTGTTTGAACTTGGCCTCGTGTTGATGGGGGTGACCATCTTGGTCAACATCCTCGCCCTTTTGCTCATCAAAACGGTCGAGACACCCGGCAGCCGGAGGGCCTGAACCGTTGCCTTCTTTTCATGTCGAATCGCTACGATCGTTACCGCAGGTTCAAGAGTATGGCGATGAGCGGCGTTTCGGTGTTGTGCGCCCTTTTGGTGATATCGCCGCTTGCCTTGATCCTCGTCCATCTGCTGCGGGAAGGGTTTGGGGCGCTCAACGGGGATTTCTTCACGCAGCTGCCGAAGCCGGTGGGTGAAGCTGGCGGCGGCATGGCCAACGCCATCATGGGCACGCTGATCCTGCTCGGGTTGGCCACCCTGATCGGGGTGCCCGTCGGTTTGCTTGGCGGCATCTATCTTTCCGAATACGGCGGCGACCGCCTGAATGCCTGGATCCGTTTTGGAGCGGACATCCTCAATGGCGTGCCGTCGATCGTCTGGGGCATGGCCGCTTACGCGCTGGTCGTCGTTCCATTCAAGACTTTTTCGGCCTACGCGGGGGGACTGGCGTTGGGGTTCATCATGATCCCCTTGGTCTTGCGCACGACCGAGGAAATGCTGGTGCTCGTGCCCAACGCCTATCGCGAAGCCGCGCTGGCGCTGGGCATACCGCGGTGGAAGATCATCGTGCACATTGTCCTGCGGACGGCGCTCAAGGGCATTGTCACCGGCGTGCTCCTCGCGCTGGGCCGCGTGGCCGGCGAAACCGCCCCGCTGCTTTTCACCGCGTTTGGCAACCGCTTTTGGAGCCACGATCTCGCCGAACCCATCGCCGCGCTGCCCCTCCAGGTTTTCACCTATGCCATCTCACCATATGACGACTGGCACCGTCAGGCCTGGGCGGGGGCACTGGTACTGATCTTTCTCGTGTTCTGTTTGAGTGCGGGCGTTCGCCTCCTCTCCGCCGGCCGAAAGGAACGGGCGCCCGGCCAATGACTTCCGCATCCAGAACCCAAGATCCATCCATGAGCGCCAACGAACCCACCGGCGTCACGCCGGTCAAGCTCGTATCCGCCTTTCGGCCGCCGGTCACAACGCCAGGGACCGGCCAAAGCGAGGTCGTGTTCGACGTTCAGGATCTCAACGTCTTTTATGGTCCGCGACAGGCTTTGGTCGACGTATCACTCCGGATCACTGGACGCAGTGTGACCGCGATCATTGGTCCCAGCGGGTGCGGCAAGTCCACGTTTCTGCGCGTGCTCAACCGCATGCACGAGCTGACTCCCGGCACCCACCACACCGGCCGAATCCTGCTGAAAGGGCAGGAGCTGTATGGCCCGGAGGTGGACGCGACGATCGTCCGCCGTCGCGTGGGCATGGTGTTTCAGAAATCCAATCCGTTTCCGACGCTGTCCATCGCCGAGAATGTGCTCGTCGGTCTACGGCTCAATGGCGTGCGCGATCGGGCCTTGCTGCGGCAGCGGCTTGAGGAATCCTTGCGTCTGGCCGCGCTCTGGGACGAGGTGAAGGATCATCTCTTCCGCCCAGGCACAAGTCTCTCCGGCGGCCAGCAGCAGCGCCTGTGCATCGCCCGGGCCATCGCGGTGCGGCCGGAGATTCTGCTCATGGACGAGCCCTGCTCCGCCCTCGACCCGCTCGCCACGGCGAAGATCGAGGAGCTCATCCACGACCTGAAGAGCCGGTACACCATCGTCATCGTCACGCATAACATGCAGCAGGCGGCGCGCGTTTCGGACCGCACCGCCTTCCTTTACCTGGGCAAGCTCGTCGAATATGACGACACCCGCACCATCTTCATGAACCCTGCCAACCCCCAGACCGAGGCCTATGTCTCCGGTCGCTTCGGTTGAATCGCCGCCTACTCCCATGCCCCCGGAAACAATCAAACGATTCTTCGACGCCGAGCTGGAGACCTTCCGTTCCCAGCTCATCCTGATGGGCGAAAAGGCCATCACCCAGGTGCGCAATGCCATCCAGGCTCTGGTCGACGGCAATGCGGGCATGGCCGATCAGGTCGTCGCCGCCGATGACGAACTCGACCAGCTCGAAATCAGGATCGACGACGAGGCCGTCCGCTACATGAACCTGCGCGCGCCCATCGCATCCGAACTGCGCCTGGTCATCGTGGGCATGAAAGCCAGCCACGATCTGGAGCGGGTGGGAGACGAGGCTACCAACATCGCCAAGCGCGCCGTCAAGCTCAGCGCCGAGCCACCCCTCAAACCGTACGTCGACATCCCCCGCATGAGCAACATCGCCTTGGACATGCTCCGCGACGCCCTGGACTGCCTGCTGCATGGCGACGAGGCGAAAGCCATCGCGGTCTGCAAGCGCGACGCCGAGGTCGACAACATCAATCGCCAGCTCTACCGCGAACTCTCCAGCTTCATGCTGGAAAAGCCCGAAACCATTTCGCGCGCGATCGAGCTGATGTTCATCTCCAAGTCCCTCGAGCGCATCGCCGACCACGCCACCAACATCGCCGAGGAGACGATCTTCCTCTCCAAGGGCAAGGACGTGCGCCATACCGAGGAGCTCAAGAAAAGTGCGGCGGTGACGGAGTAGATTCGTTGAAGGCGCGGCGCCTCGGCGCGCGGACCTGGCGGTTTCGTTTGTTATTTCGAGGTCATCCTGACCCCGCAGTCACGGGGGAAGGATCCAGTAGGACCCGGTTTGCGAAGATCGGATGGATTCCTCGCTGCGGTCAGAATGACATTCCGATTAGTGTCGGTGCTCTGCTGGATATCAAAGGCATCGATGTGGCACGGGCTTCCAGCTCGTGATCGAATAAAGCGAACCATCGGCTGGAAGCCGATGCCACTCAAGCTGACGAAGACCTCAGGCCGCCTGGAGGTGGGGTGCGTTCTGCCGGCCAACAGAACGCGCCGTGGATCAATGGTAGATTTCGGCGGCTCAAGGATAAGCCGCCCTACCTCTCGCACCCGCAAGTTGCTGAAGGCGAGCGGCTAGTCCTTCGAAAACACGGTTCAAAATAACCTGCGTCCGAACGCCGGCCCGTGCGTCTGCATGAGAACGAAGGAAATTCTTATGCAAACCACCGAACAGGATTCCGTACGAGAGAAAGTCAGGGCGCGCTACGGCGCCATCGCCGGGGAGGCGGATGCCGCCATCGAGCCGGGAGGATGTTGTCAGCCCGCCGGTTCGACCGCCAAAGCTTCAGCAACGGCGGAAGCCACGGCCAAGGCGGGTGCGTCCGCCCAGGGATGCGGCTGTGGTTGCAGCACCGACTACGCCGAAGAACTCGGCTACACGTCCGAGCAGATCGCCGCGGCGCCCGAAGGCGCCAACCTCAATCTCGGCTGCGGCAACCCCATCGCCATCGCGTCGATCAAGCCGGGCGAGACCGTGCTCGATCTGGGTAGCGGCGCGGGCTTCGATTGTTTCATCGCTGCGCGCCAGCTCGCCGGTACCGGCCGCGTGATTGGCGTCGACATGACGCCGGCCATGGTCTCCAAGGCGCGGCGCAACGCGATGCGTTCGGGCTACGCCAATGTCGAGTTTCGCCTCGGTGAAATCGAGGCCCTGCCGGTCGCCGACGCCAGCGTCGATCTCATCATCTCCAACTGCGTGATCAACCTCTCGCCCGACAAACCCCGGGTGTTTCGCGAGGCGTTCCGCGTCTTGAAGCCCGACGGCCGGCTGTCGATCTCGGATGTCATCGCGCGGCGACCGCTGCCGGCGGAGTGGCGCGAGGATCTTGACAAATTGACGAACTGCGTGGCCGGCGCCGAGCAAAAAGGCGATCTTGAGCGTTGGCTGGCGGAGGCGGGATTCGCCGATATTCGCATCACGCCGCGCGACGGCTCACGGAAGGTCATCGATGAATGGGAGGAGGGAAAAAATCTCGGCAACTACGTGGTTTCGGCGATGATCGAAGCGAGGAAGCCATAAACCCAAACGGCACAATGGATGCAGGTCACAGAATCCACGGAGTCGTGGCAGGACAACACGGAGAAGTTCTTGGGAATGCCCGGCCGTCACGGCATGGACTCACTCATTCGGTGAAGGGGGAGAGGGTTGTTGCCCGAATCCAAGCGTCGGTGGCCTCGGTGCACACTTCAGTGAACTCGGTGTCGAACTGCCGGAATTAGGATGAATGCCACCGCTCCTCCATCCGGGTTGCCCGCTTCGCCGGCCGATTTCGAGGCCGGCGTGCTGGAATTCGCCGGCCGGCTGCGCGCCTTCATCCGCAAGCGGGTGAGCGATCCGAACGACGCGGAGGACATTGCCCAGGACGTGTTTCTCAAGGTGTTTCGTGCCCGGGGCACCCTGCGCGACGCGCGCAAGCAGGAGGCGTGGCTGTATCAAACCGCCCGCGGGGCGATCATCGACTACTATCGCCGTCGCCGGCCGTCCGAGGAAATCCCGGCCTCGCTCGCGGCCGAGGTGCATGAGTTCGACGAGGTGGGGGAACGGCTGCGGCGTTCGGTACGCCGTTTCCTCGCCACTCTCCCACCGCACTACCGCAAACCGCTCGAGCTGGCTGAGTTTCAAGGA
>Ga0156277_10531_pt2 | contig 15686 bp, 12 predicted proteins | sample RifCSPlowO2_12_FD_107926 | JGI IMG/M metagenome (GOLD analysis project Ga0156277, IMG submission 107926) | Verrucomicrobia bacterium RIFCSPLOWO2_12_FULL_64_8
GTGAGCGCGCCGCCGCAGTTGGAGACGATGAAGATGAAAAAGACGATGTGGAAGGCGCTGATGCGGATCTTGTTCATCCGGATGTAAGGGCGGATGAGCACCATCGACGCGCCGGTCGTGCCGATGAGGTTCGCCACCACCGCGCCGATGGCGAGGAACACGACGTTGTCGCGCGGCGTCGCCTCACCCTTCACTTTGAGGTGGATGCCGCCGGCCACGACGAAAAGCGAACCGATGAGGGTGATGAACGAGAAATACTCGTGCAGCGTGTGGACCACCACCGTCCCCGCATGGAGTTTGAAGAGGTAAACGGCCACGACCACCAATCCAAGTCCGATGGCCATATGCGGATAGTAATGCTCCCAAAAATGTTTCGCCTTCGCCGGGCTGAGCGGCATGACGGCGATCAGCGACAAGAGCAGCCCGAACGGGATGATGAGCGCCGGAGGAATGTCGCTCGTCGCCGAAGCGGCGGCGGCCAGCGTGGGTGCCAGATACATGCGGGTTGGCGATGGAAACCGTGTGCCACTCCTGGGTCAACGGTTCCGTGATTGGCGGAGGCTCCCGAACCGGCTTACAGGCTGGAAGCGATCGAGACCGAGGAGACGGTGAGGCTGCTGCTATATTCGGGTGGGCTCGTCGAGCGATGGGTGAGTCGCGGGGAGCCTAACGCGATGGAGCCGCAACCAAAGGAAGAGGTGGAGGGACGACCTCCGCGTCGTCCTTGCGACGGCCCGGGCGGAGCCGGGTCTTCCAGCGAATTTTTCGCGGCCTGCGAGGATTTTGTTCTATAGGACTACAAGACCATCGACCATCCCCAGGGATAAGGATCCGGCCCGGCGGTAAACGGCGAAATTGCAGGCCCAGCTTTCGCGGATTGGAGAGGCCGGCGACGCGTGCACGAAGATATCCTCCCGTTGTCGTTCTGAGCGAAGCGAAGAATCAAATACGATTACGGCCGACGTGAATCGTTTTGGATTTCTCGCATCGTTGCCAATGAACTGGTGGTTTGTCATCCTGAACGAAGTGAAGGACCCAGCGGGACAGGGCCGAAACACCGGGCGATATCCCGCTGGATGCTTCGCTACGCTCAGCATGACAGGCTGGACTGCGTTTATTGACGAACTCCACGCCAGCCCCTCGCGGTTTGCCTGAGTGTCTCAGAAGGTGTGGACAAAAAGGCCGGAGCGGAGCTTCGGCTCGAACCACGTGCTCTTGGGCGGCATGATCTGACCGGCATCGGCGATATCCATGAGCTGTCCGACCGTCACCGGAAACATTGAGAATGCCACGCCGCCTTTTTGCCTCACGCGTGCCTCCAGCTCATCCGTGCCACGGATGCCGCCGATGAAATCGACGCGCTTGCTGGTGCGCGGATCGTCGATGCCGAGGATCGGCGCGAGCAGCCGGTCCTGCAGCATGCTCACATCGAGCCGGGCCACGGGGTCGGCGCGCGGGTCGACCGGACACTGCAGTCCGTACCACCGGCCGCCCAGGCACATGCTGACGCGACCCGGCCCGGCGGGCGCCGGCGGGATGTTTTCCTGCACCCCAAACACCGCCCGCACCTTTTCGAGAAAAGCCGCCGGCGAATGCCAGTTGAGATCAATGACGTGCCGGTTGTAGGGAAGGATTTTCAACTCGCTGGCGGGAAAGATGACGCCAAGGAACCAATTATAGTCCTCTGCGCCGGTATGACGGGTATTGCGGTCCCGACGCAGCCGGGCGACACGCGCTGCACTGGCGGCGCGGTGATGGCCGTCGGCGATGCAGAACGCCGGCACTTTCTCAAATGCTCTCACCCACTCCGCGCCGCCGGCGATCCGCCAGACCGTATGCCGGATTCCGTCGGGCGCCATGAAGTCGTGCAGCGGTTTTCCCTTGGTCGCGGTGTCGATCAGCGAGGACACCGCCGACTCAGCGCGAAAAGTCAGCAGAATCGGCCCGGTTTGGGCGCCGAGCGTGTCGATCAGGCGCGCGCGGTCGTCCTCCTTGTCCCGCCGCGTCTTTTCGTGCTTCTTGATGAGCCCGGCATCGTAGTCCTCGACGTGGCAGACGGCGGCCAGGCCGCGCTGGCGGTGGGCGCCCATCTGCTGCTGGTAGAGATAGAGGCATGGTTCCGTTTCGCGCACGAGCACGCCGTCGCGCTGGAACCGGTAAAAATTCTCCCGCGCCCGGGCATACACGGCGTCGCAATAAGGATCGACGCCGGCCGGCAGATCGATTTCGGCGCGATCGACATGCAGGAGGCTGCGGGGCCGGCCGGCGGCGAGCGCCGCGGCCTCAACGGCGTCGACCACATCGTACGGCACGCAGGCGACCTCCGGAGCGTGTGGCGGGACGGGAACCAGACCCTTAAAAGCGCGAATGCGCATAGTTTTTCCGCCCAGCCCGGGCATTCGCCACCCCCGCGAGACGGCTCACCGCGCCGCAAACGTCCAGGCTGGGCGGAAAAACTACTTCTTGGCGGTCTTGGTCGCGCGCTTGAACTTTGTGGTGAACTTCTCGACGCGGCCGGCGGTGTCCACAAGGCGTTTTTCCCCCGTGTAGGCGGGATGCGAGTCCATCGTCACGTCGCGCAGCACGATGAAGTACTCGACGCCATCGATCGTCTCCTTGCGGTTGGACTTCACGGTCGACCGCGTAAAAAAACGCCGGCCGGTGGCGACATCATGGAAACAGACGTTGTTGAGCGAGGGGTGACCTTCGGCTTTCACGGCGAAAAATGGCTGAGATTTACCCCTGCCGCGCCTTGTAGCGCGGGTCGGTCTTGTTGATGACGTAAACCTTGCCGCGGCGGCGCACCACCTGGCAGTCCGGGTGACGCCTCTTGGCGGATTTCAGGGAGGAAACGACCTTCATAAAGGGCGACGAAGTGACCGGGGCGTCGTCACCCTGTCAAATCAATTGTCCGGTCGGGAGCAGCCGGGGGCGCATCTCAGTTTTTGCAGACCCACGGGCAGGATGCCCGTGCCACGTGGCATGGGCGTCCCCGCCCATGTCCAAAAACTGAGATGGGCCCAGCAGCCGGGTTCAGTTCTTCTCCAAATCCTCGGACTCGCCGGCCATGAGCCGCCACATCGGGCTGAGACCGCCGAGGATGGAGCGCCACAGCGCCGGCCCGTCGTGACGTTCGAGCATTTCGGCCTGCAACGGCGAGACAACCCAGGAATTGTGGCGGAGCTCGTTTTCGAGCTGGCCCTTGGACCAGCCCGAATAACCGAGGAACGCCCTCAGGCGCACGCCTTCCTTGCCCTGCAGCGCCCGGGCTCGGTCGATATCGATGCCAAAATAGAGCTTGAAGCCGCCCTCCAACGGTTCGGGCTGCCATGCCGCCAGGATGAGCTGTTCCGATTGCACCGGGCCGCCGCGATAAACCGGTATGCCGGCCAGGGGGCCGGCGGCAAACTCGCCGTTGAGGTCGCCCAGCTGCTTGTCGAGCGGCCGATTGAGCACCACCCCCATCGCACCGTCGTCGCCGTGGGCGGAGATCAGCACCACCGACCGGTGAAAATTGGGGTCCCGCATCGCCGGGTGCGCCAGCAGGAGGGAACCGGCGAGGATGGTCTGGGTTTTTCGGGGTTCGCGCATGGCGGTCGGAGGACTTGGACCACGGATGCAGCGTCAGAGTTTCGTCACCCGCACCCCTGCGTCCGCCAGAACCTGGGCCACGATCGGGTCATTGCTGTAGTCGTCGCGATATTTGATCTCGGCGATGCCCGCGGCTGCGAGGATTTTTGCACAGTTGATGCAGGGGTAATGCGTCACATAGGCGATGCAGCCTTCGACGCTGCTCCCGCGGCGGGCGGCGTCGGCCACGGCGTTCTGTTCCGCATGCACGGTCGCCTGCTCGTGGCCGTCGCGCAGGCGCGAGATGTGCGGCGTGCCGGGCAGAAACCCGTTGTAGCCGGCGGCGACGATGCGGTTTTTGCGGTCACCGCCCGTGACAATGACGCAGCCGACGTGCAGCCGCTCGCAATTGGAGCGCGAGGCGATCAGCACGGCCGTGGCCATGAAGTACTCGTCCCACGACGGGCGGTGGGAAAAGGCCCCGGCGGCACGGGTCACCTGCTCGACAGGATCGGTCGCACTGCTCATGTTTTGACCCTAGGGCGGCGAACGGGCGATGACGAGCCGGATGTGGCTGTGGCCGCGTCGGAAAAGCGGCTTGCCTCTCCCGCGGCGGATCGCCTGTACTGACGGGCTCACACCGATTCCGCGTCATGAAAAAATCCTCCCCCAACGCCACCGCCGCATTTCCCGCCCCCGAGATCGGGAAGGAAATGAAGGGCGCCGACTGCGTCGTTGAATGCCTGGTCCGGGAAGGGGTCGAGGTCATCTTCGCCTACCCCGGCGGCGCGTCGATGGAGTTGCACCAGTCGCTGGCGAAATGCGAAAGGATCCGCACCATCCTGCCCCGCCACGAACAGGGCGGTTCGTTTGCCGCCGAGGGCTACGCCCGCGCCACCGGCCGCGTCGGCGTGTGCATGGCCACCAGCGGCCCCGGCGCGACCAACCTCATCACGGCGCTGGCCGACGCGTACATGGATTCGGTCCCCATCGTGGCGATCACCGGCCAGGTCATGTCGAAGTTCATCGGCAAGATGGCGTTCCAGGAGACCGATTTTTACGGGATGACCCTGCCGATCGTGAAGCACAGTTACCTCGTGATGAACGTTCAGGAGCTGCCGCGCATCTTCAAGGAGGCCTTCCATCTGGCCCGCACCGGCCGGCCAGGCCCGGTCGTGATCGACATTCCCAAGGATTTGCAGCAGGCGAAACTCACTCCGGTGTATCCGCAGACGGTCGAGTTCCGCAGCACGTACGCCTCGGCCTCCGCCATGGCGAGTGATGAGCAGCTCAAAAATGTCCTGCAACTGGTGAGCGAGGCCAGGCGGCCCATGCTTTACGTGGGCGGCGGCATCATCTCGGCCGACGCGAGCCGGGAGCTGCGGGCGTTTGCCGAACAGGCCAACATCCATGTGGCCACCACTCTGATGGGCGTGGGCTCCTTCCCCGAAACGCATCCCCTTTCCCTCCAGTGGTTCGGCATGCATGGCACCGCCTACGGCAACTGGGCGGTGGACCAGTGCGACCTCTTGCTGGCCTGTGGCGTGCGATTTGACGATCGCATCACCGGGGACACGGGCAAGTTCGCGGCCCAGGCGAAAATCGTCCACCTGGACGTCGACGCCTCCGAGCACAACAAGAACAAACGGGTCACCTTGCCGATCTGCGCAGACGTCAAGCACGCGCTCGGGCGTCTCGCCGAGCTCATGGCGGTTCTCAAGTTCCAGGCGCCGGACACCAAGGAGTGGCACGCCCAGATCGCCAAGTGGCGGAACGAGCATCCCTTTGAGTACGACCGCCAGTCGCGCCACATCCAGCCCCAGGAAGCCGTGGCCGCGCTTTATGAACTGACGAAAGGCGAAGCCATCATCACGACCGGGGTCGGGCAGCACCAGATGTGGGCCGCCCAGTTCTACCGTTTCATGGAGCCTCGGCGTTACATCAGCTCGCTCGGCCTCGGCGCGATGGGTTTTGGCTATCCAGCAGCGCTCGGCGCCAAGGTGGCCTTCCCCGACCGGCAGGTGATCGACATCGACGGCGACGGCTCCTTCATGATGAACATCCAGGAGCTGGCCACCGCGAAGATCGAGAACATCGCCGCCAAGGCCATGATCCTGAACAATCAGCACCTCGGCATGGTCGTGCAGTGGGAGGACCGCTTTTACGGCTCGGTGCGCGGCAACACGATCCTCGGCGACGAGAACAACGTGGGAGGTCCGGACAACCCCACGGCGCTCTACCCCGATTTTGTACAGATTGCCGAGGGTTTCGGCGTAAAGGGGCGCCAGGTGATCAAGAAAGCGGAACTCAAGCCGGCCATCCAGGAGATGCTCGACCACGACGGACCGTTCGTACTCGACGTCGTCGTGCCCTACACGGAGCATGTGCTCCCGATGATCCCCGCCGGCCGCACCGTGAAGGACATGCTGCTCAAATAAACGCGCGGCGCGCGTTTATTTCTCGGTCATCACGTAGGCACCGTCCCAGTTTTCGGGCGGAGGCTTGTGTTCATATTGCTCGCAAATGGCAACGTAGACGAGAGACGGACTGGTCTTCACCCCCGGCGCTTTCCCGGGAATCAGCGGCTCCAGCTCCGCACTCTGGCGGAACAACTGCCTGGCTCCGTCCCAGTCGCGCCCGTAGTATTTCGTCAGCCCCTGTTCAAAGAGTCCGAGGCATTCGCGGGTCTGAGCCGTCACGTTTTCCTTGAGGCCGGTGACCTCATAGACCGGCACCGGCTGGGAGCGACCCATGACGACGATGCGTCCGAGCGGACGGAAGACGATGCGGTCGCCGCCGTGATGTTCGCAGTGCTGTTTGGTCGCCTCGGTGCACATGATATACACGCCCCAACTCTTGGCGCCCGACTCCATGCGGGCGGCGAGGTTCACGTTGTCGCCCATCATGGTGTAGCTGAAACGGCTGCGGCTGCCCATGTTGCCAATGATCGCCGGCCCGGTGTTGAGGCCGAGCCGGGCCCGAAGCTTGAACACGATGTCGGGCCAGCGATCAGTCTCCCCTTTCCATTTCTCCCGCAACTCGCCGATCTGCTGCTGAACCCGCAGGGTCGACACGCATGCACGGTAGGCGTGGTCGGGAAGCGTGATGGGCGCACCAAACATGGCCACGACGGCGTCGCCAATGTATTTGTCGAGTGTGCCGCCCTCTTCCTGAATGATGTCCGTGCATGCCGTGAGGTATTCGTTCATCAACTCGACGAGCCGCGCCGCCGTCATCTTTTCCGAAAAGGTGGAGAACGACTGGATGTCCGAGAAATAGGCGGTGATGATCTCCTCGTGGCCGCCGAGCTGCGGATCCTGGTTGGACTCGACCATGCGGTTGACCAGCTCCGGTGAAAGGTAGGTGCCGAACATGCCCTTGATCCGGCCCTTTTGCTTCTCCTCCTTGATGACCTGCCAGATCAGCGCGATGAAACTGGTGCTGAACGCCCCGCCGAGCGGGGCGGCCAGGGGCACCACCAGGTGATAATCGCGAAAGAACGTCAGGGCAAAATACACAAACGCGACGAGAAGCAGCACCGCGGTGAGCTTCGATCGCAGGCCTTTCGCCCCGCCGATGATCCAGAGGAAGCTGACCACCAGCGTCAGGCCGACCGTGAGCAGGAGGTCAACCGACGGCGGGGTGTGATGCAAGAATAGTCCGGACCGGATGGTCTTCACCAGGTTGCCGTGCACCCCGACCTTGGGAACCGGGCGGCGGTCAAACGGGGTGGGCGCAAGATCCTGCAGCAGGGAGTCCGTCGGTCCGACCAGCACGATGGCATCCTGGAATCCAGCGAAATATCTCTGGGCCTGGGCGCGGGCGCGCTCGTCCGGTGACTCGAGCTGCTCGTTGGCAATCAAAACGTCGGCGAGGCTGGTGTGCAGGTCATTGAAACTTCCCCAGGGGGCGAACCAGTTGGCTTCGAGCAGCTGCCGCTCCGTGAGCGGAATGTGCACCACCGCCCGGCCATCCGGCCGGACGAGGTCGATATGATCATCGGAAATCCGCACCGACTGTTCGTCGAGCCCCAAGTCCACCAGCACCAGGGCCAGGGAAAGGTGGAGGAGGGTTGGATTCACCGTGTGCGCGAACAGCGGAACCCAGCGCTGCACTTCATCGCCGCCATAGTCATAATCCACATCAATGAGACCGACCCGGCCCCAGGTGGGTCCGACCAGCGGGTATTGCGGCATTTCCGGAATGTCATTCTTCGTCCGGTCGCTAAATCCGCGGCGCAAAAGGGGAAAACTGCGGATGGCGTCCTGCTGGGTCACCGCCTGGCCCGTGGTATACTGCACGCCGAGCACGATATTGGGACAGTTCTTGATCACCCGTCCGAATGACAGGTTGCCCTGCATCTCCCGCTTGGGATCCACCAACTCCGAGCGCGCCAGCGCGGAAAACACAAAATCGAAGCCCACCGCCCGCGCGTGACCATGTTCGATCAGCGCCTGCGCCGCGAAGCCGAATTTTTCCCGATTCCACGGGCGCTCGCCGAGCGCCTGCAGCGCCCGCGTATCGACGTTGACGTAGGCGATCTTGACCGGCGCGTCGATCTCGCCCCGCACCCGGTAACGAACCTCCATGAGCGCATTCTCCAGCTTCTGAAGGCCGCCGGAATAGTTGGCGAGGCACCAAAGCAACGGGACGGGCGCCAGCAGGAGAAACTTCCAATCCAGGCTGATCTTGGATCTGGCCACATCCGGCAAGCTATGGCCGGCCGCGCCGAACGGAAGCAGATTTCATCCTTCCCCTTCGCCGCCGCGACCGCGCGGGCTGCACCAAAAGCGAAGCGCCCGGGCGCGGCAAATCGTATTCTTGGTCGGCGTTAGCCCGCTCCGCCTTCGCCGGGGGTCGTATTCGGCTGCGGCGGGGGGGGCGGAGGGGGCGGAGGTTCAGGCGGCGGCGGCGGGGAAATGACCACCGCGGCGGCTTCCTGCGCCGCCTGCGTGGCGGCGGCTTGGATCGCCTGCATGGCCTCATTCGAGATCGGTGTCGTCGACGTCACGGTCGGCGTGCCGACCACTTGACCCGTCGCATCGTTGATTTCGACGGTCACGGTCACCTCCTGGCCAAGGGGAATTTGCAAATCCGTGCCGGTCATACCCGTATAAATCACCTCGCCGTCCACGGTACTTACGGCGAAGAATGCCTGGCCGGTTCCGGTGGGCCGGAACACGATCCGGAAGATGGTGCCGCGAATACCGGCGGCGCCCACCGGGGTCTGCACCGAATAGGTGGAGGTGCTTTTCAGCTTCTTCACGTTGCCCACCAGCTCGCCGTAGGTGAGATTGAGCGCGGTGGTCGTCGCCATGGGTTCCTCGGTCGCGGCGCCCACGTTGATGGCCTGGCTGAATGGGTCGGTCAGATAAGTTTTGATCTCCAACCGCGAGTCGTCTCCCAGATTGATGGTCGAGGCATTGGAGAATACGAGGACGACGCTGGCTCCCTTGGCCGTGACCACGATATCGCTCTGGGCAATCGTCATGTTGTTGGCGACCGCCTCGGTGGTGCCGTCGCCATGGGTCACGGAGACTGAGCCTGTGACTCGCAGCGCTTTGATACTGCCGGGGACCTGCTGCGCGTATGCACCCAGCGACAAAATCATTGCAAAAGCGCTGAGCGCGACCCATGCGAGAAGTTTTTTATGCATAGCTACCTCTTGAAAAATTGCTGAGGGAGGTTCAGCGAGTGCCGAGGTCCAAGTGTTTTTGCAAGGCTATGGCCTGCTCGTTCCAAGGGTCAAGTCTCAAACAAGTTACCAAAGCCCGGCGAGCGGCATCGTGATCACGAAAGCTGAGATGGTAGGCATAATAATACCACAGATCATGCCGTCGCGGAGCGAGTTCCAGCGCACGTTTGAAGCTTGTCTCGGCCTCATCCGATCGGTCCAGCAGGCCAAGCGCAATGCCCTGCATCAACCAGAATTCGGGCACGATTTCCGACTGCGCCAGCGCCCGGGCCGCGGCTTGGGCGGCCGATACACCGAGTTCCCTGGCCTGGCCTGGTCGCATTCGCGCCCGCTGAATGATGGCGTCCGCGAGATCCGACCAAGCCTGCGCATTCCTGGAATCAAGCGATACGGCGAGTCGGAGTCGTCGATGGATCTCCCGCCAGCGTACCTCGCCTGCCTGGTCGGCCGGCGAAAGCCGCTGCAACTGATCGAGTAAACGCCTTGCCTCATGCCGATGGGCCTCCGCGCGGACGACCGGCGTCACCCAAAGAACGGTCACCGCGATGACCGCGACCGCGGCGGTGCCGAAAATGGTCCGGGCCAAGCCCTGTGAAATCGACCATGATCGGCTCCACGGCAGCGTGCCCGCAACCAAGGCCGCGGCGATCGCCACGGTTTGCGCCAGCGCCGGGATCTTGAGATTGAAATCGACGACCAACTGCAAAGCAAACGCCAGGCATCCCACCAGCAAACCTCCGCGGAGCGCCCGCAATCGCGCCGCCTTTCGCTGGTCGCCTTCGGACGCCGCCAGGTTTGAACCGAGGTGGAATCGCATCCGCCAGGCGACGACGACGGCCAGACCGAACGAAAGGAGTAACCCGAGAATACCATAGTCGCTCAGGGTGTTGAGGTAGTCATTATGCGCCCATCGTGGACGGTCCCAAAAACGTTCGGGGCGATATTTTTCAAACCGCACATCGTATGACCCGGCGCCGGTGCCCAGGAGTGGGCTTTCTTGGAAAAGCGACCAACCCGCACGCCACAAAATAACCCGGCTCGTCTCCGATCGCTGGCGGAGCAGAGTGTCGACGCGGTCCCGGATTCGCGGAACCTGATGGTAAAGAACCGTCGCCAACAGCAGCAAGGCCGCCGCCACTCCGGCGCTCCACCCGATCCGCCGCCAGATGGCGCGCCGGGGGCGCAGGAGCGGCCACGCGACCAGCGCAATGCCCAGCGCGAGCCATGCCCCACGGCTCACCGTCAAAAACGCACCGAACGCGAACAAAGCCGCGAGGTACCCGCAAAACACCCGCTGCGCCGCCGTCGCCCCCCGCTGCACCGCGAGCGCGATCATCGGCGGCACCAGCAGATTGAGCAGCGCCGCGAGGCTGTTGGGAATGCCGAACGGTCCGCTCGAACGACCGATGAATTGCGCAGCCTGCCGCCGGCCCATCGCCAGCCATCCCGAATCCGCGAAGCTTTGATAGGCGGCCAGACCCACCGCGACCACGCCCAGCAAAACGAGGCCGCCAAACAGCGCCCACCTCGGCCGACCCTTTTTGACGCCCTGCAATACGACCCAAAACAGCACCGCCATTTGCACCCAGCCGAGCCAGTCCCACCAGCCCAGCCACGGCACTGGCGTGACCCACAGCACATTGGCGACGCCATACAACAGAAACGGCAACGGGATCAGGCCGGCGAGATGGAGCCGGACCGGCCCAGCTCCAAACGCCGCTGCGAGGATCGAAACGACCAGCGCAGCCGCCGTCAGACCATAACTGATGATCAATGTATCGGGCCGGTACCCGCCCAGGCACAGTGTGGTCCACCATACATTTGCCAGGATCAACCCAACCACGAGCCATTCACCCACGGCCCTCCATCTCGTCGTCGCGGCGCCACCGGCCGATTGGCCTTCGTCCGCCTGCTCGGGCACACCGCCCGCGACCGATGGACATTTATGAACAAAATTCATCCCTGTGGGGCGATTGGCATTTTACGTGCTTATCCATCGGTGCGTTTTGCCGGGGTCCAGCTTTGCTTTTGACCGCTTTGCCGAACTCACGCAAACCTCCCTTGATTCTTCAAAACCATCACACAAAGGACGCACCTCCATGACACCGAAGGAAGTAATCAAACTGGCCAAGGACAAAGATGTCAAAATCGTGGACCTGAAGCTCTGCGATATTCTCGGCACCTGGCAGCACTTCGCCATCCCGACGGCGGAGCTGACCGAAAAGATCTTCGAGGAGGGCCTCGGCTTCGACGGCTCGTCCGTCCGCGGCTGGAGGGTGATCAACTCATCCGACATGCTCGTCATGCCCGAACCGACGACCGCCTTCATCGATCCGTTCGCCGCGAACGCGACGATGAGCATTTCCTGTGATGTCATCGATCCGCTCACGCGCGAGCCCTACGAGCGCGACCCGCGCGGCGTCGCCAAGAAGGCGGAGGCCTATTTGAAGAGCACCGGCATTGCCGACTCGGCTTACTTCGGGCCCGAAGCGGAGTTCTTCATCTTCGACAGCGTCCGCTACGATACCACCTCGAACACGTCGTTCTACTATCTCGACTCCATCGAGGGCATCTGGAACCGCGGCAAGGAGAAGGAGGAGGACGGCTCGGCCAACACCGGCTACAAAATCCGGCACAAGGAGGGTTATTTCCCGGTTGCTCCCACCGACCAGCTCATCGACATCCGCAATGAGATGATTCTCACGATGATCGCGCTCGGCATCCCGGTCGAGCGCGAGCACCACGAGGTCGCCACGGCCGGTCAGGCCGAAATCGACATCGTGTTCGACACGCTGCTCCGGACCTCGGACAAGATGTGCCTCTACAAGTACGTGTGCAAGAACGTGGCCCGCAAGCACGGCAAGAGCGTCACGTTCATGCCCAAACCGCTCTTCGGGGACAACGGCTCCGGCATGCACACGCATCAGTCGCTCTGGAAGGGCGGCAAGCCGCTCTTCGCGGGCAATGGCTACGCCGGATTGAGCGAGCTCGCCCTCCATTACATCGGCGGGCTGCTTAAGCACGCGCCCGCCCTGTGCGCCATCTTGAATCCGACGAACAACTCGTACAAACGTCTTGTCCCCGGGTTTGAGGCGCCCGTCAACCTCGCCTACTCCGCACGCAATCGCTCGGCGGCCATTCGCATCCCGACCTACAGCCCGAATCCAAAGGCAAAGCGGGTCGAATACCGTCCGCCCGACCCCGCGGCCAACCCGTATCTTGCCAACGCCGCCATGCTCATGGCCGGCCTCGACGGCATCCAGAAAAAGCTCAAGCCCGGCGAGCCGCTCGACAAGAACCTCTACGAACTGCCGCCGGAGGAAAAGGCCAAGGTGCCGACCGTGCCCGATTCGCTAAAAGGCGCGCTCGACGCGTTGGAGGCCGATCAGGCATTCCTGCTCAAGGGCGATGTGTTCACCAAGGACTTCATCGATAATTACATCGAGATGAAGAAGGGCGAGTATGATGCCCTGCGCATCCGCCCGCATCCCTACGAGTTCCACCTCTACTACGACGTGTAAGTCCGGCGGGACTCGGCTGACCGCTCGCACTTCGGTCCTCGGCAAAAGCCGGCTCTCACGAGCCGGCTTTTGTTTTAGGATTCCCGCCGACCCCGAATCGGCGGGAATCCTATTCCTTCAAGTCCTCCGGCCGCACCCGCCGCGTCTCCGTCCACTTTGCGCGGAAAAGCTGGTCCATCGTTTCGAGCACCTCTGGCCGGATGCGCCTGGCAAGTTCTTCCACCGGCGGCAGCGGTTCACCCCGCCTTTCCCCTCCATTTTTTGCCCGCTGATCCGCCGGCTGACCTTCGCGGGCGGCTGCAAGAAACGCCGTTTCCGCCTGCTCGGACGGCCATGGCTCGTCCTCCACTTCGCCGGCCCGGCCTTCGACCTTCGACTCCGGACCTTCGACTATTCCTCTAAGCCGGGCCTCCAGCTCGCTGATCAGTTTTTTTTTTCGCCGTTGCCGGTCCCGCCGGCCGCCGGGACCTCCCCGGCCAGGGCGGAAATCTCCTTGATCAAGCTGTCAATCGCCCGGGCCCGGCTCGCCTCCACGGCCTTGAGCAGGGTCACCTCGAAATTGATCTTCTCGGAAAGGCCGTGCTTCACCGCCTCCTCGCCTTCGCGCAGGCCATCGAGCAGCCGGGTCAGCTGCTCCGTGGTCAGGGTGGTGCCGCCCAGGGCGTCGCTTTGCCCGCCCTTCGCGATGGCATCGAGCAGCGCCGTGCGTACGTGCGCCTGCAGATCCACGAGCAACCGGTACAGGTCGCGACCGTTCGCGTCACATTCATCCACGATGGCCACGATCTTCTGGTGATCGCCCGCGGCCAGCGCGCCGGCCAGCTCCGCGATCTTCCCGGCCGCCGCCAGGCCGTAGACATCGAGTACGTCCGCTTCGGTGATCTCGCCGCCGCAGAAGGAAATCATCTGGTCCAGGATCGACTGGGCATCGCGCATGCCGCCATCGGCCATGCGGGCGATGCTCGCCAGCGCCGCCTCGCTCACCTTGATCTTCTCCGCCTGCGCAATCTGTTTCAGGCGGGCCACGATCAGTTCGACCGGAATCGGCCGGAGATCGAACCGCTGGCAGCGGGAAATGATCGTCGGCAGCACCTTTTGCACATCGGTGGTGGCGAAGACGAACTTCACGTGCGGCGGCGGCTCCTCGAGCGTTTTGAGCAGCGCGTTGAACGCCGCCGCCGAGAGCATGTGCACCTCGTCGATGATGTAGACCTTGTATCGTCCTTGCGCCGGCGCGTACCGCACGGTGTCGCGCAGCTCGCGAACCTGCTCGACGCCGTTGTTCGAGGCGCCATCGATCTCGATCACATCGAGGCATGAGCCCTCGGCGATGGACAAACAGATGGGATCCTGGGGGTCAAAATCAGCCTTCGGTCCGTCGGTGCAATTGAGCGCCTTGGCGAAGATGCGCGCGGTGGAGGTCTTGCCCGTGCCGCGCGGCCCCACCAACAGGTAGGCGTGGGCGATGCGGTTGCGCGCGATGGCGTTCTTGAGCGTCCGCACCACATGGTCCTGGCCCACGACGTCGCCGAACGTCTGCGGCCGCCATTTGCGGGCGATGACCTGGTAGGGGGTGGGCACAAATGCGTTTGTAGGAGCCTGCTCGCAGGCGACAAGGCGCAACTTCAGCGATCGCATCCTTTGCAAGCAAGCTCCTACACTCAACGTGAAGGAATCGCTTGACCCGCCTTCGTCCCGCGGGGCGGGACTACGGCGCGGTTGTTTTCGCGCAAAGCGCGAAAACAAAGGTGGCCAGGCACCCCACGGCACTGGGAGAACGTCGCTGCCGTTGCTGCCTTCCGGCCCTGGCGGGGTTCACGCGCCTGCCCATGCATGGGACCTGGCCAAGGCGCACGGTGCGTTGCCGGGAGGCGACTGCAACACCTATTTTCCCCCGGCCTGCCGCCTGTTCGCCGATTCGCGCCGCGCCGCCTGATGCGATCTTGCTTGATGGCCGCCATCGCGGCCCCTCGCTCACCAAAACCTGTGCCGGCCTTTTCCGGCCCCGGCAGTATTCATTCCCTGGGCTCTTCCTCCAGCGGCGTGACCGGATCGATGAAGAGCCGGCAGATCGCGCCGAGAAAATAAATGACGGCCGAGATCATGAACTCGCGGATGTAAAACGACGCCATCAGCAGCGCGGCGGCACCGGTCAGGCCGCTAAACCCAAACAAACGCCGCACGCGGGTCACCCGGCCGGTGCGACCTGCTTGGGCCGCAAGACCGCCCGCCTGAAAGAATCCGGATTCAGCGCCTCCGCCCGCGGCCAAAAAATTTCTCAGGGATGGTGAACGAAACACACGAAAATCCACCGTTCATCCGTCATTTTGCGGTTCAGCAGAATGCACGCTTCGGAGCGATCATGGCACCGGCTTTCCCCCATGCCGGGGCCGGGAAAATCTCGATCTTCCGGCCCCAACGGTACATTTTCACGTCATCCCGACCCAAGCCGGGGACGGCCAATTTCGGTACGTACAATCAACCTCCGCGTCCCATGAAACACCTCCTGCTCTTCGTCGCCGCATTGATCACGCTCGGAGCCCCGCCCCTCGCGCCGGCCGGGCCCAAGGAGGACGTGGCCGCGGCGACCCAGGCGTGGGTCGATGCCTTTAACCGCCGCGATCCGGCACGGATCCTCGCGCTGTATGATCCCGAGGCGGTGTTCTGGGGCACGGGCTCGCCGACCCTGCGTGACAATCCCGAGGCCATTCGCGACTACTTCAAGGGCATGGCCAACCAACCGCTGAACCGGGTGGCGCTGGATGAGCAGCGTATCAGGGTGTACGGCGAGATCGCGATCAACACCGGCGGTTACACCTTTTCAAATGTGCGGGATGGCAAGCCGGTGACGCGGCCCGCGCGCTTCAGCTTTGTGTATCGCCTGCGGGATGGTCGCTGGA
>Ga0156277_10798_pt1 | contig 14252 bp, 14 predicted proteins | sample RifCSPlowO2_12_FD_107926 | JGI IMG/M metagenome (GOLD analysis project Ga0156277, IMG submission 107926) | Verrucomicrobia bacterium RIFCSPLOWO2_12_FULL_64_8
CCCGTGATCGTGAGTGGCAATACGGTGGTGGCGCTCGCGTCCACGACCCAGCCGTATCCGGCGATCGTGCTCGGCGAGATGTTGGCGACGAGCGATCTGCCCGGCGGCGTGGTCAACCTGCTCACGGGCTTCCGCAAGGAACTTTTGCCCACGTTTGCGACACACACGCACCTGCGCGGCCTCGCGGCGGTGGCCAATGCCGACGAGCGCAAAACGCTCAAGCTCGGCGCGGCCGAGAGCGTGAAGCGCACCCACCTGCTGAAATCAGAGGAGCCTCGGGATTGGTTCAAGGTGTCCGCCCAGAGCCTCTACGCCATCCGCGACTTCCTCGAGGTCAAGACCACCTGGCACCCGATCGGCGCCTAGGCGCCACCAATGCTTGCCAGGGGACGTGAAACATCCATGTTTCACATCGTCATGGCCAAGGCGACGATCAGGCAGTTGCGGACGGAGTTCCCCAAGGTGCGCGCGATGATCGAGCGCGAGGGGGAGGTCATTGTAACCGAGCGCGGCCAGGCCGCCTACATTATCAAGCCCTATGAGCAGCCAAAGAGGAAGGCGAAGCCCAAGCCTTTCGATTACTATGCGCGCCTGATCAAGCGGATGCCCAAACCGATTTCCGCCGAAGCCTCTCGGGCTATGGACGCCGATCGCGATGACCGTTGAGGCCTGCTACGTCGATTCGAGCGCGCTGCGCCAGCTTTATGTGCACGCCCGGCATTTTGTGACCTACGACCAGAGACAGGCGAAACTGGCGGCGGCCTGCGGACTAAGAGTACTCAGGCCATGAATCCCGAGGCGAAATCCCCGCCGACTGGTGGCGGAGCGGCGGTCTGGTGGGCGATCTGGGCGGTGACTCTTTTTGGACTGGTCCTCATCTACGTCTTCATTGGGCGGAAACTGCCAACCCAGGTCGCGCCACCGAATCTTGTCATCGACCTGTTTGCCTTCGGTTTGTTGACGACCAGCTGCTTGCTGCGCTGGCTCATTTTGCCCCGGATAAAGCGGGCGCAACAGGCGTTCGTACTTTTCGTCGCCGGCCTCGCCCTCGCCGAAGGCTGCGGAATCATCGGCATATTTTTGACCGGCGTGAACTAGGAGGCGTTTTTCACGGTCGGCGTGCTCGGTGTCGCGCAATGGGTGCCGCTCTTCGCGCGACAGTTTTATCCGCCGTCCAGCGGGGCTTCACCATTCCGGTCCTGATCCGTGGATCCGCACGGTTTTGTCCGTGACCCTCGGCGTGGTTCGTGGTTGAAAACCGGCGCGATGATCGAAGCCCGCCACCTGACCAAGGTCTTCCAGGACAAGAAGCGCGGGGAGATTCGCGCGGTGGACGATGTCACTTTTACCTGCCGGCCCGGACAGATCTACGGTCTGCTCGGCGCCAACGGGGCGGGCAAGACCACCACGCTGCGGATGCTCGCGACGCTGCTCAGACCCACGAGCGGCGGAGCCACGGTCGCGGGCCATGAGGTTACGCAGGAACCGCAGAAGGTCCGGGCCCAAGTGGGTTTTCTCGCGGCGAGCACCGCGCTTTACGGCCGGCTGACGGCGCGGGAGACCATCGCCTACTTCGGCCGGCTCAACGGGTTGACGGCCGGCGCCATCGCGGAGCGCACAAAGCAGCTTGCCGACGAGTTGGAACTGCACGAGTTCCTCGACCGGCGGGTGGACAAGTATTCCACCGGCATGAAACAGAGAACGTCGATCGCGCGCACGCTTGTGCATGACCCGCCGGTTTTGATCTTCGATGAGCCCACCGTGGGCCTCGATGTGATGGCGGCGCGCACGATCGTGCGCTTCGTGCGCGACTGCCGCGACCGCGACCGGACGGTGATCTACTCCACCCACATCATGAGCGAAGTCGGAAAACTGTGCGACGTCGTCGGCATCATCCACCGCGGACGGCTGCTGGCGGAGGGTTCCCTCGAGCAATTGCGCGCGCGCTTCGGCGAGAGTGACATGGAGGAGATTTTTGTGAAGGCGGTCGGCGGTGAAACGGAGGCGGCCTGAGCCGGCCGGCGCACCATGAACGGGAGCAACATCGCCACGGTCTACTTGAAGGAGCTGAAGGACATGCTGCGCGACCGGCGCACGCTGATGTCGATGATCGTGATTCCAACGCTCCTCATGCCGGGGCTGATGCTCCTGATCGGCACGGTCACGGTGAAAGTGATAAAAAAGGCGAGCCAGGAGACACCCACGATCATGGTGCTGGGCGGCGAGGATTCGCCCGCAGTGCGGAGCGCGCTGGCGGAGAACATACGGATCCGGCTGGTCGCCACGACGCCCGACTGGAGGCAGCGCATTTCGGACAAGAAGGTGCGCGCGGCGGTGGAGATTCCGCCCGGATTCGACACGGCGCTGGAGCACGGCGAGGCGCGAACGGTCAAAATTTACAACTACGAGGGCGAAGTCCGCTCCGGTTTCGGCGTCAACGAGCTGCGGCGCTTTTTCAACGAGTACCGCGACAAGGTGTTGACCGCGCGGCTGACCGCCCGGGGTCTGCCGGATACTTTCGTGAGGCCGTTTGAGGTGAAAACGGAAAACGTGGCGGCGGCGGAAAAGGTCGGCGGCAACGCCATCGGTGGCATGATCCCGTACTTTTTCATCATCCTCTGTTTCACGGGGGCGATGTATCCAGCGATCGACCTGACCGCGGGGGAAAAGGAGCGCGGTACCATGGAAACGATCCTGTGCAGTCCGATCGCGCGTCTCGACCTCGTGCTGGGCAAGTTCCTCATGGTGTTGACGGCGTCGCTGGCGACAGTGGTGTTCTCGGTGCTGTCGATGGCGGCCACGGTGGTGCTCGGCGGCACGATGCTGTTGAAATCGGCCGGAGGGGCCGCGGCCATGAAGGGCGGGGTGGCCGCGGGCGGCGTGATTCCGCTGCTCAATCCGTTGGGCATGCTGGGCGTGGTCGCCATGATCCTGCCCGTCGCGGTGATGTTTGCCGCGGTCCAGCTCGCGGTGGCGCTCTACGCCAAGAGCTACAAGGAGGCACAAAGCTATCTCTCGCCGTTCATTGTTGTCATCGTGATGCCGGCGGTCATTGGCCTGCTGCCCGGGGTGGAACTCAACGCGCGTCTCGCCCTTGTGCCGATCCTCAATCTTTCATTGGTCAGCAAGGAGATGGTCTCGGGCGTCTTTCACTGGAACTACATCGCGCTCATCTTTGGTTCGACCTGCGCCTACGCGGCGCTGGCGCTCGCCTTCTGCGTCCGCATGTTCAACCGCGAGGACGTATTGTTTCGGACCTAGGCGACGATGGGGCGTGTTCGAACGGCATCGACCGGTCGGCGTCCGGATGCGTGGTGCAAAATGCGTTTTCCAGGGCCGGATCGGATAATGCAGATCACGGGCAAAGATCGGTAAATGCCGGGCGCGCAGGGTAAACCGCGGGTAAATGCCGGCGTTTGGGGTAGGCGGCGGCGAACTGGCGTGCTAATGTGTGGTCCAACCCCCCACCCCTCCGGCCATGACCAACAAAGTTCTTATCCTTCGCAGCGAAGCAGGTGCCCGCCGGCTGCTGGCTCTGACCCTTGCCGACGCGGGCTATGACATCCGCCCGTATGGCGTTCCCGCCGAAGCGCTACAGTGCGCCCAGCAGGAGCTGTTTGACCTGGTAGTCGTCGATCAGGTGCTCGCCGAAGCCACCGGCCTCGACTGGATTGACGAACTGCGCAAAGTGCAACCCACCGTCCCGGTGCTGCTGGTGGCCGAAAAGCTCGATCTGGCCGCCGTCATCAAAGGCATCCGGCTCGGGGTGGTCGACGTGCTCAACCAGCCGGATGACGCCGCGGCGATCCTGCGCCGCGCCGACACTCTGCTGCGACCGGAAACCGTGGCGGCGGATGCCGGCGGTTCCGATGACGACCGTCTTTCCGTTGCGTTGCAGGCTGTGCTGGCCCAGCCGGAACGCCAAAGCGACACGGCCCTGCTGGAAAAAGAACGCGAGGCGCTGGCCGCCGACTGGGCGGCGATTCACGAGGAGCAGATTCGCCTGCGCAAGGAGCGTCATCGCCTGCGCAACGAGGCCATGATTCACGAAGGGGAAAAGCTCCGCTTGGAGAAGGCGAAGGCCGAGGCCGACGCCGACGTGGAACGCTCGCGGGCCGAGGCCGAGCGCCTCGAGACGGAGCGGGAGCAGATGGTGGCCGACGCGGAATTCCTGCGCGAACAGGAAAACAACCTGCGGGTTTACGAGCAACGGCTGCGCGAATTGCTGGCGGCGTCGGAGGCCGAACGCGTCAGCCGGCAGGCAGCCACTCCTGAGAGGCCGAATGGCGAACCCGGCTCCGGGATCCAATCGGCGTGGGACAAGGTCAACCGCGCGATGGACATGCTCGAGGCGGAGCGCCGCAGCTTCAACGACCAGAAAATCACGCTCCGCGAGACGGAGAAGCGGCTGCAGGAATGGGAGGCGCGGCTCAAAGAACGGGAGGCGCAGCTCAACGCGCGCGAACAGCAGGCGGACACTCAGGCGGCCAAGGCAGCCGCGAAACGGGCACCACTCGGAATGGCCAAGGCGATCTTCACCGGCACCCGCAAGTGACCCACTTCGCAACCGGCCGTCATGTTTTATGGGGCGTGGACATTCTCCACGCCCTTTTGGTTGCGGTTGCGTTTTTGAGGCGTGACTACTTTCCCTTTGCGTCCGCGAGGCTTTGCGTGAGGGTACGCCCCGATGTCTGACGCCGCACCGTCCTCCTTCACCAACCGGCTGGCGGGTGAAAAATCACCCTACCTGCGCCAGCATGCCCACAATCCGGTGGATTGGTATCCTTGGGGCGAAGCGGCGTTCGCCAGGGCACGTGCCGAGCAAAAACCCATCTTTCTCTCGGTGGGATATTCCACCTGCCATTGGTGTCACGTGATGGCGCATGAGTCGTTCGAGAACGAGGACATCGCCCGCCAGCTCAACGCCCATTTCGTGCCGGTGAAAGTTGACCGGGAAGAACGGCCGGACGTCGACCGCGTATATATGGCCTATGTGCAGGCCGCGACCGGCCAGGGAGGATGGCCGATGAACGTGTGGCTCACCCCCGAGCTCCAGCCATTCCACGGCGGCACCTATTTTCCGCCCGAAGATCGCTGGGGCCGGCCGGGATTTGCGAGCATCCTCGGCGCGCTGGCCCGGTCCTGGGACGTCGAGCGCGACAAACTGGTCGCCGAGGGCGAACGGGTGACGGGCATCCTCCGCCAGCACGCGGGCGGGCAAGGCCCCGGATCGGGATTCCCGTATCAGGTGCCATCCGCCGACGGCGCTCTCCGGGCGGCCGCCGGCCAGGCATTCGAGCAATGTTTTCAAGTCATGTATGAATCCTTCGACCCGACATGGGGTGGCTTCGGCAGCGCGCCAAAGTTTCCGCGGCCGGCGGGGTTCAATTTTCTGTTTCGGTGCGCGGCAATGCAGGGAATGGGATCCGAGATCGGGCGGGAGGGCGTCCACATGGCAACCTACACGCTGCGCAAGATGGCCGAGGGTGGGATGCATGACCACGTCGGCGGCGGGTTTCATCGCTACTCCGTGGACGCGGAGTGGTTGGTGCCGCACTTCGAAAAAATGCTCTACGACCAGGCACAACTCGCCGTCAGTTATCTGGAGGCACGGCAATCGACCGGCGATGAACGATTTGCCTGGGTGGCACGCGGCATCTTCGATTATGTCCTGCGCGACCTCGCCGGGCCGGACGGTGGATTCTATTCGGCCGAGGACGCGGATTCTCGGGCCCCGGCGGACAACCAGGTCGAAAATCGACGAGCAAAAGTTGAAAACCGTCTTGCGGAGGGGGCATTCTACGTGTGGACGAGAGCAGAGATCAATGAACGGTTGGGCGGCGACGCGGAATTGTTCGGCGCGCATTTTGGTGTGACCGAGGGTGGCAACGTGCCGGAGGCACGGGATCCGCAGGACGAATTCCACGGCAAGAACCTACTGCGCCAGCGGCAGTCGCTGGCCGCCACGGCGCGCCAGTTCAAGCTCGAGCCGCAAACGGCCAGCGACCGGCTGGGGGGTTGTCTCGAGCGGCTGCGAACCGTCCGCAATGCGCGACCGCGTCCTTCGCGGGATGACAAGGTCATCACCGCATGGAACGGAATGATGATCTCGGCGCTGGCCAAAGGGCATCAGGTGCTGGGATGCGACCGCGGCGACGAATTGCCGGGCCGTCCACCTGATCCGGCGCGCCCGGCTCGGCTGTCCGGCGATGCGACCTGCCTAAAGGCGGCCATCCGCGCCGCGGAATTCACCCGTCGGGAACTTTACGATGAGGCGCGCGGCACGCTATATCGTTCCTGGCGGGACGGACGCAGCGACATCGACGGCTTTGCCGAGGACTACGCCTGCCTGATCCAGGGTTTGCTCGACCTCTACGAGGCTTCGTTTGAGATCCGCTGGCTGCGGTGGGCGGAACGGTTGCAGGCCAAAATGGACGAATTGTTCTGGGATGCCGGGGCCGGCGGTTATTTCGATTCCCGCGCGAACGATCCGACGATCATTGTGCGATTGAAGGAGGATTATGATGGCGCGGAACCGGCGCCCAGTTCCGTGGCGGCGATGAATCTGCTGCGCCTCTCGTGGATGCTGGAGCAAGAGAGCGAGAGCTCCGCGGGGCCCGGCTATGCCGACCGGGCACGGAAATGTTTTCTGGCATTTACCGGGCAGTGGAAACGGGCCCCCCACGCTTTGCCGCAAATGTTAAGTGCGGTCGAACTGGCCCTGGAAGCGCCGCGCACGATCGTTTTCTCCGGCGACCCGCAGGCCGATGATTTTGCCGCACTCGCAGCGGTGGTGCACGAACGGCTCGGGCCACGCCGCGCGCTGCTGGCGGCGGATGGGGGCGAGGCGCAACGGTGGCTGGCCGAGCGAATGCCCTATCTGGCGGACATGAAGCCGGTCGGGGGCAGGGCAACGGCCTATGTCTGCGAGCAGTTCACCTGTCGCCGGCCCGTCTCCGACCCGGCGGAGCTGAGAAAGCTGCTGGGTTGACCGCAGGACCGCCTTGAGAGCGAGGGGGCCGAGGGATCATTTGTCCTCGGCCACCTTCAACTGCGGCGTCTCTTCCGCCGAGGATTCAACCAGTTCGCAGATCGACTCCAGGATCGCCAGCACCCCAGGCTGGTGCGCGGCGTAGGCCAGCAGGCGGATCTGCTCCGTGGTCAGATTGGCGGAAGAAACGCTCTCGGCGAGCTGCCGCGCCGCCGCCTGTGCGCCTCGCCGATAAGAGGACACCTCTTTGGTCGCCGCCGCGGAGGTTTCCGGCCGCGAAAACGGTATGCCGCTGACATCCTCCAGCCACAGAAGCGCCAGGGCCCGCACTTCCGGCGAGCCTGGAGGATAGCCCATTTTCGCCATCAAGTCGGCCAGGGTGTCGAATTTCACTCCGCGGCCCTTCTCCACGTTGATCACCGTGTTGCGGTGGCATTTGGCGCGGCTGGCGAGCGCATCAATGCTCAGCTCCCGGGCTTCGCGCAACTGCCGGAAGAGCTGGGTGTAATGCATACGGCTTCGATGCCGCCCTTGCCAGATATTGTCAACGCGGGTTGCTGCATTCAATGGTTGACAAATTATGGATGATATAAATTTAGTAGATACATGCCTGAACATAAAACCCTCGTGAACCGCGCCGCCCACCGGGTCAGACTGGTAAAGCTGTTGGTGCGCGTCTGCCGACAGGTGCGCCGCCTGCAATCCTCGGCGGTCGCCCGGGCGGCCTGCGACGACGTCATCCGGTGGCTGGACAGGGTCCAAGGCCGGCCGTCACGCAGGCGGGGAGCGAAATGACATGTCCGGCCGGGCCAACATTCTGGTGGTGGAGGACGTCGCCATGGTGCGCCGGCTGGTCGAGCTGGCGCTGGGCCGGGCCGGATATGAGGTGAGTGGTGCCGCCGACGGTGCGCAGGCGCTTCAGCACGCGACAGGGCGCAGGGTTGATGCGGTGGTTTTGGACATTGATCTGCCGGACATGGACGGTTTCACAGTGGCGGCGCGCCTGCGGGCGATGGAGGGACGCACCATCCCCGTGATTTTCATGACCACCTCCGGTGCGCCGGGGGTGGCCGCAAAGGTCGCGGCCGCCGGCGACGCGGCTCTGCTGGTCAAACCCTTTTCGCTTCAGGATTTGCTGCAGACGCTGGCGTCGGGCCTGACGCATTCTCCTCCCCGGGATGCCCCGACCGCGAACGCGGCCGATTAACCTTTAGAACGAGGCATTGATTTCCTGCTCGGTGCCAGGCGCGAGGTTGATCGCATCTCCCGGCGCCTCGGTCTTGTCGTTCAGATAGACTTTGCACGCGACGGGTGCCGTCGCCTCGGCGGTCTCCCAGCGCCAGCGGCCGATGGACACAAACTGCAGCGGCACGCCCTTGTCCCAACTCAAACCCGGGCCCTGGCCGCGCAGGTAGAGCTTGTTGCCAATGCCAACGTAAGACACGACCGTGAGCCGGGTGCGGCCGTCCGCCGAGGAGACCGATTCAGGCTTCCTTTCCTCGGGGGGCACCTGGGAGAAATCCTCCGGCACGAGCGATTCGTCGGCGACCGATTCGGCGACGAGTTCCAGCGCGGTGGCGGCGGCTTCCCCCCCGCTGCGCGGCTTGCGCGGGGCCCGCGGCTTGCGGGCCGGCTTCGGGCTTTCGGCCGAAGCCCCTTCCGCCGGAGGTGCGGCCGTCACGGATGCCGGCTCCACCGGCGCGGCAGCTTCGATGACGGGCGGCGACAATGGCGGCGGAATCGTGGTCACCGGCGGAGCGTTCGGGGTAGCCGCACCCAGCGCGGCAATCTTCGCGTCGAGCGCCGCCACGACGGCGCCGAGCTTGGGTTCGAGTTCGGCGGCAGCGGCAAGCTGCTTGCGCAGGTCGGACTCCAGTCTGCCCCACTCCGCCGTCGATTTGGCGATTTTCTCGGCGATCCCGGCCAGGCGCTCGCCTTGGGAGGCGCGCAACGCGGCGAGTTCCTGTTTCAACGCCACATTTTCCTCATTCTGGCTCGCGGCCAGTTGCGCGGTGAAATCGGCGAGGCGCTCCTGCAGGCGGGCCGGAAGTTTTTCGGCCGCCTGCAGGGTTCGGGCGGCGGATTCCTCGACGGTCTTTAGCTGGGCGGACGCACCTTGCAGATGCTCCGAGGCGGCCATGAGCTTCTTGAACTGCTCCGTCAGCTCGTGTCGCAGGGCCGCGGCGGCTTCGTCCTGCTCGCGCGCGTAATTGAGCAGGAAGGGAACCGACAGGAGCACCGCGCCGACGACGACGCACAACGTGATGAGAATGAGCGGGAGCGGATCGAGGGGGTGGGGGTGCTGGTTGGCAATCAATCCCGCGACAAGCAGCAGCGCAATGTCGCCCAGGATGAAGGGAAGTTTATTCAGCCGCGGGGCCTCGTCGAAGTTCATGTCGAAGGCGGTTGGGTGAGACTGCGGGACGCACCCGTTTTGCGTCCGGGTGGCGCAGGGCTCAAGGTTAAATCCGGCGCGGTGAGCGATCAAATTGGGGCTTGTGACAAGTGACGTCCTTGCTACGGTGCCGGCGTCGCCGCGGCCATGAGCTTTCCCCCTTTCCTGCGGATCGAGCGCGACGGGCCGGACGTGGCCCGCCAGTTCGTGGTACACCTGCAGGAGCCGCGTTTTGCCCTGGAAATGACACCGGACACCGAGGCGCCGGACCGGATCGGGCGGGGAATCATCCGGCGGCTGTGCGTACCCAATTCCTGGGTGGGCGACTACCAGAAGTACGTCGAATTCATGAGTCCGGCGCAGGAATTTTTTGCGGCATCCTTCGGCGATCCCTTGCCCAAGGCCCTCGTGCGGCGCCTGGGGTATTGAGCGGGAAATCGGTCGGCCCGCCCGTCCCGGCCGGTCTCACAGGAAGCGCCGCCAGGCGATGGCGCAAAGCGAGACGAGCATCCCGATACGGATGGCGCCCTCGAAGGTGAGGACCACCAGCACCCACTTTAATCCGCAGCCGCGGCGGATCAGGAAGCCGGAAAGCGAAACCGCGACAAGGAACAGCGTCTGCAGGCGACCCCACGCCTGGAAGAGCATCAAACCCATCCACGCCCAGTAGAGGAAAAGCGAGATGCTCCAGAGCGCCGCGATCCCTTCATGCAGACCGAGTTCCCGCGGATCGGAACCGCGCTCGATCTGCTTGATGCCCACGTAACGCTCGGCGATGACGAGCTGCCAGAGCTCGAAGGCAAGAAAGAAGGGAGCCAGGGAATACAGCAGGGCCATGGACGATGGACGCGGGAACCGGGGCGCAAGTCGGGCCTTGAACGCCGGCCGATGCCGGCCGGGAGGGCCTGATCATTTCCCGGCGTACCAGTCGCCGCGGCGCCAGTTGTGGCGGTGAAGTTTTCTGACCAGGTCAGGCGCCATCGCCGGCAGGTCCGGGACGGCGCAGTTGGCCTCGGCCTGGGCGACGTTGCGAATGCCGGGGATCACGGTCGAGACGGCGGGGTGGGCGAGCACAAATTTCAGCGCGGCCTGCGGCAGGGTGCAGGCGGTGCCGGCGAGGTCTTTTTTGATTTCCTCCACCCGGGCAATCGTGCGCGGGAGCCGGTCGCCCGCGAAATATCGGGCGCGAAAATCATCGGGCGCGAATCGCGTCGCCGGCGTGAGTTTCCCGGTGAGGGCGCTTTCGTCCAGGGCTACGCGCACGATGACGCCGACGCCGCACTCCTTCGCCGCGTCGAGCAATTCGGCGGCGGGTTCCTGTTCAAACAAATTGTAGATCACCTGGATGGAGTCGACCCAGCCACCCCGCATGAGGTCCATGACGCTGTGCTGGTCCTGTTCGGGCGTGGAGATACCGACGAGGCCGATCTTGTCCTCGCGCTGGAGCTGGCGAAGCACTTTGAAGGGCGTGGGGTTTCGGTTCCACGCGCGCGTCCAGGTGTGCAGTTGCAGGAGATCAAGGCGGGGCACTCCCAGGTTGTGCCGGCGTTCCTCGACATTCGCGCGCAGGTAGGCCTCGCCATAACGCTCCTCGGCCCGGCAGTAGGGGGAGGGCGGCCAGATGCCGGGAGCGGGCGGGGTCTTGGTGGCGACGAAGATTTTCTCCGTCTTGCCGGCCGTCGCGCGCTGGCGGAGCACCTGTCCGATCAGATTTTCGCTGTGGCCGTTGCCGTAGCCGGCGGCGGTATCAATGAAGGTCACGCCAAGATCGAGCGCGCGATGCAGCGCGGCCAGCGAGTCGGTGTCTTTTTGGTCGCCCCAGGAGCCGCCAATGGCCCAGGCGCCGAAGCCGATTTCCGAACAATTGAAGTCGTGTTTTCCGAAGGGACGGTAGTTCATGATGCGGAGGAAGGAGGATATTCAATAACCCACGGCGGTCGAGTCCGGCTTGCGCGGGTCGGCGGCACCGAGTCGGATGCCGGACCGGGCGTCGATCAAAATGGTTGCGCCATCGCCTTGACGGGCGCCCGCGGCAGACCGGCGTTCCTCGATCGTATGGCCTTTCGCCTGCAACAAAGCAATGGTTCCGGGCAACATGCCGTCGCGTTCAAAGGTGAGGACGTCGGGCATCCATTGATGATGGATGCGAGTTACGGCCACGGCCTGTTGCACGGACAGATCGAAATCGATGATGTTGGTGATGATTTGGAAAACCGTGTTGATGATGGTCGGCCCCCCGGGGCTGCCGGTGATGAGGAAGGGCCGGCCATCCTTGAATACGATGGTGGGGGTCATCGAGGAGAGCGGACGCTTGCCGGGTACGATCGCGTTGGCGTCGCCCTGGAGGAGACCAAAGGCGTTCGGCACACCGGTTGCGGTCGTGAAGTCATCCATTTCATTATTCATCAGGATCCCCGTGCCGGGGATGGTCACGCCCGACCCGAAGGCGCCGTTGAGCGTATAGGTGTTGCTCACGGCGTTGCCGTCGGCGTCGATGATCGAGAAATGGGTGGTTTCGCCGGCCTCGCGGGGCGACCGCGGGGTCAATTTGCTGAGGCCGGGCCGCACGGCGGCGGAAGCGGTGGCCCGGTCAGGGGAAAAGTCGGCCATGCGGTTTTTGAGATAAGCAGGATCGAGGAGCTGCGCCACCGGCACTTTCACGAAACCGGGATCGCCCGGGTATTCGGCGCGATCGCGGAAGGCCCGCCGCATGACCTCCGCGAAGAGGTGATATTTCGGCGCGGTATCGTGGCCGAGGGCCTTGACGTCGATGGGTTCGAGCATGCCCAGCATCTGCAGCAGGGCGATGCCCCCGGAGCTCGGCAGCGGCATTGTCACGATGTCATGTCCGCGGTAACGGCCGCGCAGCGGCGCCCGCTCCACGACCCGGTAGGATTTCAGATCGCCGAGGGTGATGGTTCCGCCGTTGCCGGCCATGGCGGAGGCGATCCGCCGGGCGGTTTCTCCTTCATAAAACTCCCGTGGACCCTGCTGCTGCAGGCGCGCGAGCGTTGCCGCGAGATCCGGCTGCGTCCAGCGATCACCGGATTTCCAGAGTTCGCCGTTTTGGAGATAGATTCGCTTCGATTCTTCGCAGCGGCCCAGAAGGCCGCGCCAATCGCGCAACAGGGCCTCCGTGCCGGGAGTGACGACGTGGCCCTGCGCCGCGAGTTTGCGAGCGGACTCACAGACCTCGGCCCAGGAGATCTTGTGCGAACCATATTTTTCCAAGGCAAAGGCAAAACCGGCCACGGTGCCCGGAACGCCGCTCGCCCGCCAGCCGACCGTCGAGGAACCTTGGCCTTGTCGCGGTTCACCGTCCGGACCGAGGCACATGTCGCGCGCGGCGGCGGCCGGAGCGGTTTCACGATAATCGACGACCGTATCGCGCCCGCCGCTCAGGTGAATCAGCAGGAAGCCGCCACCGCCGAGATTGCCGGCGTAGGGGTATACCACGGCGAGGGCGAGGCCCGTGGCCACGGCCGCGTCGACCGCATTGCCGCCACGCTGCAAAATCTCCACCCCCGCTTGGGACGCGAGTTTGTGCACCGACACGACCATGCCGTGCCGGCCCTCGACCGCCGGGCGCGGTGCCAGAGATGCCGACGGCGCGAAGGGGGCCGACCACAGCGCGAGGGAGATCGCGGCCAGTACCTTTCGGCCGGCCTTGGTGCGGGCGGCGGACCTCGCGCCGAGGCTGGATTCGCGGCGGTGGTGCGCGCAGGGTTCGAAGATATAGGGGCGCATCGCAGAGCTGATGCAGCAATACAACCATCACACCGACGGATGCTTACGACAAGCCAAACTCCAGTCTGGTCCGGTCAAGGTGAGTTGCGCACCCGCGGACCCGCCGGAAACTCCGCCCGCCAGACGTCAGCGCGAAATGAACAGACCGGCGACTCCCGCCACGGCCAGCACCGCCCCGGCATAATAGAGGGGCCGCGGCCAAGAGCGTTCAAAGGGCGCGGCGAGAGGAATGGTGATGAGGGGCGAGGTGGCGACGATCGGCTGCACGATGCCGCTGGGTGTGGTGCCAAGCGCCCACTGGTAGCATGTCACGCCCAACACCGGACCGGTGGCGGCGTTGGCGAGCACCCATGGCCAGGCCCGCCGCCCTTTCGCCACCGTTTCCGGACGCCACCACTGTGCGATCGCAAAGGCGATCACCGCGACCAACAGCCCGCCGAGCACGCGCTGGTAGGCCGCGGTTCCGGCGTCGATTCGTTCGTGCGCGAGCGCTGCGACCGCGAACGCCTTTCGACTGAACACGGCGCCCGCCCCCTGGCCCAGCGCCGATAGGACCGCCCAGGCGACGCCGACACGCAGCACACCCGGCCGCACCGGCGGGAGGCTGCGCGGCAACAAACCCAGAACCACCCCGAGCAACGTAAGCGCTGCGCAGCCGGTCTGCAGCGGCGACAATCGCGTGCCGAGCCACAGCCATTCCAGCAGCGCGGCGGCGACCGCCGAGCCGCACTGCACCACCAGCATGGCGAGGCTCGAGCCGAGGCGCGGCAACGCCTGGAACATGGCCACGCCGCCCACGCCAAATCCGACCACCCCGCCGAGGAAAAACCAGCCCATCGCCACGCCACCCAGGCCGCGCCCCGCGGCGTGCGCCCACAATCCGAGCAGCGCGGTGGCGACGATCAATCGCCACAAATTCGCGCGGGTGGAGCCGAGCAACTGCGCCGCGCGGTTGGCGAAAACCGCGGTGAGCGCAAAAAAAAGTGTCGTGCCGAGCGCGCCGATCATGGGATTTTCGCTCCGCGAAAATCTAGGGTTTTTGCGGAGCAAAAACCCGCCAATCGACGCCGAGAATGAAGCTGCGGCCGTTGCCCGGCAAAAAGATTGCGGTTGCGGCGG
>Ga0156277_10353_pt3 | contig 13634 bp, 10 predicted proteins | sample RifCSPlowO2_12_FD_107926 | JGI IMG/M metagenome (GOLD analysis project Ga0156277, IMG submission 107926) | Verrucomicrobia bacterium RIFCSPLOWO2_12_FULL_64_8
GGCTTTTCTTCGCCCAGCGCGAGGCCATTGAAACCGGCATCTGGTTGAACGAGGTCGCCGACCGCTCCAACCCCGGGCAGCACGTTCTCGCCGAACTGGCCAGGGTGCAGGCCGTGAACGGCGACCCGGCCAACAATCTCCCGCGCATCGCCTTCAAGATGGCCACCGGCGCTGGCAAGACCGTGGTCATGGCCGCGCTGATCGTCTATCACTTTTGCAACCGGCAGGAATACCGCAACGACGTCCGCTTTGCCGATAATTTCCTGGCCGTGACCCCCGGCATCACGATCCGCGATCGACTTGGCGTGCTGCGGGTCATGCCCGATGCCGATGCCGGCATTGAGGGTTCATCCGACTACTATCATGAGCGCCTCCTTGTCCCGCACTCTCAACGCCAGAGCTTTCAAAGCCTAAACGCGCACATTGCCATCACGAACTTTCAGGCGTTTCAGCCCCGCACATTGCAGGGCAACAAACGGTCGCCTTTCGATGGCAAGGTTGGCCCAGAGGGCGAAAAGATGGAGGCGGTGGAGGATTTTTCCCAAGTCATCAAACGCATCCTTCCCGGTTTCCGGCCGGGCACACGCCTGCTGATTCTCAACGACGAGGCTCACCACTGCTACCTGCCGAAGCAGGGCGATACGCGCAAGGCCGAGGGCGAAGACACCCAGCAGGAAAACGAACGCGCCGCCGTCTGGTTCAACGGCCTCCGTGAACTCGCCCTCCGTTTCAAGGTGCGGGCGGTATACGACCTCAGCGCCACTCCGTATTACCTCACCGGGTCAGGGTACGATCCCTACAGTCTGTTCCCTTGGGTTGTCTCCGATTTTGGCCTGACCGAGGCGATTGAATCCGGTTTGGTGAAGATTCCGTTCCTGCCGACCCGGGACGACACCGACCAGATCAAGGAGCCCGTGTTGCGCAATCTCTACGATTACGTGCGCGAAGAACTGCCCAAGTCCGGCCAGCGCACCAAGCGGGCCCGGGCTGCCGAGGAGGGCGGCAAACTCAAGGAGGCTCCGCCGCGCCTGCCCGAGACGCTGCAGGCGGCCCTGGATCAGTTCTACCGTCACTATGAGGAGGACTTCAACCGGCCCGGCCAGAAAACCTTCGATGCTCCTCCCGTCTTTATCGTCGTCTGCAACAACACTTCGGTGTCCAAAGAGGTCTTCAAGTTTGTCGCCGGCTACGAGCAGCCGAGAGAAGACGAGACCACGCCGGCGGTCGTTCAGACTGGCCGCTATGCCCTTTTCTCCAACTACGACCAGCAGACGCTCCGCCCCGTTGCCCGCCCGCCGACGCTGTTGATCGACTCCGACGCGCTCGAGAATTCCGGCCAGATCGACGAAAGCTTCAAGCGGGTTTTCGCTCCCGAAATCGAGCTGTTCAAGCGCGACTACCGCCAGCTCCACGGTGCTGCCGCCAGCGAATCCATCACCGATGCAGAGATTCTCCGCGAACTGATAAACACGGTCGGCAAGCGCGGCACGCTGGGCGCTCATTTGCGCTGCGTCGTCTCGGTGTCCATGCTCACCGAGGGGTGGGACGCCAACACCGTCACCCACGTCGTCGGCATCCGGGCTTTCGGTTCCCATTTGCTCTGCGAGCAGGTCGCGGGGCGGGCGCTGCGCCGGCAGCGTTACGTGCTCGTGCCGTACGATCCCGAAACCAGCGAGCGCCTCACCGACCAGACCGCCGCTCGCCGCAAACGCGACGCCACCCGCGGCGGCCAGGCGCCGCGCATCCTCTACAAATTCCCGCCGGAATACGCGCACATCATCGGCGTGCCGTTCCGCCAGTTCAAGGCCGGCACCGCCGCTCCTCTACCGGCCATCCCAACGACTCGGGTCACCGCGCTCGACGAACGCGCCGCGCGCCGTGAGATCGTTTTTCCCAATCTCGACGGCTACCGCATCGAGTATCCCGAGGGCGCGCTTCACGCCGATTTCAGCCGTGTGTCGGACTATGAGATTCCCGGCAACGAGATTCCAACCAGAACCATCCTCGAAAACGCCTTCGAAGCGAACAGGGTGCGGCTCTCCCTTGACGAACTCCTCGGCCTTCGCGACCAGCCGATCATCTTCCGCATCACCAAGGACCTCATCCGCGATCATTTCTCCGACGACCCGGCCGCGCCGGCCTTTCATCGCTTTTCCGAACTGAGTGCGATCGTGGAGGAGTGGTATCGCACGAAGGTGCGCGTGCTTGGCAAGGGACCCGAGTGGAAAAAACTGCTCTACTACGCCGATCCCAAAAAACTCGTCGCCGCCGTGGCCAAGGGCATCGCCACGGGCCAGCCCGGCGAGCCGTCCGTCCGCGCCATCGTCAATTACTACAATCCGCGCGGCTCCACCCGCTTTGTTCACGGCATGACCAGCCGAGAGACCTACGAGACCCGCTACAGCCACGTAAATGTGGTCGTGCTCGACAGCGGTTGGGAGGGCCAGGCCGCCAAGGTGCTCGACGATCTGGCCGGGGAGCGGCGCATCGAAGCCTGGGTCAAGAATCACTTCCTGCAGTTTCGCATCCCCTACCTGGACGATGCCGGCGAGTCCCGCGACTACCTGCCCGATTTCATCGTGCGCACCCGCGATCCTGACGGCATGGCGCACCACCTCATCGTCGAGGTCACCGGCGCGCGGCGCGACAAATATCCCAAGGTTTGGACCGCCACCGAGCGCTGGGTGCCGGCGGTCAACGCCCTCCCGGCATCGCGCGGCTTTGGCCGCTGGGATTTTTTTGAACTCGCCGGCGAAACCCAGGTCGCAGATTTCCGCAACCTCCTGCTCACGTGGCTTGACGCTCCGGCTGACACCAAGCCCCGCGTCCGCGCCGACGTTTGGAGCCTGCGCAAGGAATTCGAGCACGTGAACGGACCGATTACGGAGGATTTCGAATTGCCCGAGCGCCAGCTCGACCCCTCCGCCTATCGGGACCCGTTTGCCGACTAACCCGCATGCCCGCCTTCACCCACCTGCTCGACACGTCCGTTTACAGCCAGCCGGTCCGACGCAGCATGCACCCGGGAGTCGCGGCGCGGTGGTCCGCGGTCAGCCCGGAGTCGGCGGCCATCTCGGCGGTCTGCGAAGCCGAGGTGCTTTATGGTCTCAAAAAGCATGGCTCGCCACAGATGCGCGAAGCTTACGTTTCCATCCTGCGCGGCCGTTTTTCGGTTTTGCCCGTCGACCAGGAGGTCGCGGCCACCTACGCCGATCTGCGTTGCGATTGTGAGCGGCAGGGCGTCACGGTCGAGGCGCTCGACCTGCTCATCGCCGCGCGCGAGCTGCTGGAACTGTCGAAGTCGCTGCACGGCGTCACGGTCGAGGCGCTCGACCTGCTCATCGCCGCCACGGCCAAAACCCACGGCTTGATTGTCGCCACCCTCAACGTCACTCATTTTTTCCGTATCCCCGGCCTCGCCGTCGAAGACTGGTCCCAACCGCCGGCACCTCCTGCCTCATGAGCGCTCAGAAGCCCATCAAAGCCTTCCGGCACAAGCACGCCACGCGCGCCGCGATCCCCTCGCACGAGGAGGCCGGCGCCGAGGCCGCTTCGCCCAAAGTCGCGTCGGGGCCGGCCAGCGCCACCTACCCGAAGAACCCCGTCGTCCACCGCGGCCAGGACCCCGAGCTTTTCTGGCTCAACAAATATTCACCCTCCGAAGGCTTGGCGAAGGAGGGCGGCGCGGTGGATGACCGCCTCCCCGTAGATATCCGCTCCTTATATCGCCACGAGCACATCCAACCCGAGATGCTCCTGCCCAGCCTCATGCGCGTGGTCGAGACGGACAAATCGCAGGCCGACCTCTTCGGCTCTGGCGACTTTTTCACCCAGGTCTTCGGCCGCACCGACGAGCTCACCAAGCCCGGCGACTACTACTACAAGCACAAGGAGTGGACCAACCGCCTTATCCAAGGCGATTCCCTCCTCGTCATGGCCTCGCTCCTTGAGCGCGAAGGCATGGCCGGACAGGTGCAGTGCATCTATCTCGACCCGCCGTACGGCATCAAATACGGCTCCAACTGGCAGATCCGTCTCAACAACCGCACCGTCACCGACGGCCAGGACGACTCTCTCTCCGGCGAGCCCGAGCAGATCAAGGCCTTTCGCGACACCTGGGAACTCGGCGTCCACTCCTACCTGAGCTACCTCCGCGACCGCCTCCTCGTCGCCAAGGATTTGTTGCACGCCTCCGGCTCTTGCTTCGTCCAAATCTCCGATGAAAACGTCCACCTCGTCCGCTGCCTCATGGACGAGGTGTTTGGGAGCGAGAATTTCGTCAGCCAGATTTTCTTTCAGACAACCACTGGCTTTGAAACGAACACCCTGGCCACGCTCGGCGATTTTATCCTTTGGTATGCTCGTGATCGCGAATCGCTGAAGTGCCGGAAGTTATTCGAGGAGAAAACAAATGCTCCCGGGGAAGGAACAGGTTCGTGGGTGTTGCTTCCCGATGGCTCCTATCGGGGTGTAACCGCGGAAGAGAAGCGCGGAGAAAAACCTCTGCCGGCTGGTGCCCGCCTCTACAAACCGAGCGACCTCCAGTCGCAAGGACCCTCGAAGACGCCTCAGCCATTCTCGCACAAAGGGAAGACCTATCTCCCAAATCCCAACAACCATTGGAAGGCGAACTATCCGAAAGGCATGGAGATCCTCGCCGCAGCCGGCCGAATCCATGTCGCAAGCAATAGCCTGCAATATCGACGCTTTGCCGACGATTTCCCCTTCCAAGAACGTGGCAATATTTGGACCGACACGCTCACTGGCAGCTTCACTGACGAGAAGATTTACGTCGTGTGGACGAGTAAAAAGGTGATCGCGCGATGCCTGTTAATGACAACAGATCCGGGCGATCTTGTTCTCGACCCGACGTGCGGAAGCGGCACAACCGCCTACGTCGCCGAGCAGTGGGGCCGGCGCTGGATCACCATCGATACCTCCCGCATCGCGCTCAACCTCGCCAAGCAGCGGCTGATGACGGTGCGCTTTCCCTACTACAAACTCTACGACCAGCAGACCTGCGATCTCCGACAGGGATTTATCTACAAGAAAGTGCCGCACATCAGATATTGAGCGGTTTCGGCGTGCGTCTGGAGGACGACGAACTGCTGGTTACGACGACACAAAGGGATTTTCCACAAAAAAAACACAATTTGTTGCAGGCCATTCTTGCGATTCACGACTTGTCCGTCATGGGACAAACACAAGTACTGCAATTCTTTGCAACGGAACAAACGCCTCGAACCCCACGGTCATTTGCTCGTAGAAATAGATCAGCGGGACGAAATCGTAACGCGCGCCGAGTTTGACCAGACCCGGACCCCAACGACGGTCCGGCCCTTCCTGGAAAGGATTGATGGTGAAAGGCGTGATGCCACCGTAGAATTCACAATTCTGTTTCCATCCATAGCGCAGCTCCACGGGGAGGCGGAGATATTTGCGGCGGGCGAGATCGCTGAAACGAGGAGAAAAACTCAGCACCAGCTTGTACTTGTCGAGGGTGCCGGGGAGGGTCGTGTCGAAAAACTCGTGCATACGCAGGGCTCTGTCCCGTATGCGCTGCGTAACAGTGCGCTTGGCCGGCCCGCCCGGACGGTCCGGGCTGGTCCCCACCTCCGAGGGTGGTTGGTCCGACGAAGCAAACGTTGTCGGCGCCAGGGGCCGTTCGGCGGGCAGGTCTGGGGTGGTGGCGAAGCCGACAGCGGCTGCGAAATGGAATACGAGCAGGACGTTGCAGAATGGCCGCTGGCGCATGAATGTTCCAGACATTGTCCCGTCGGAGTCGCAGTTGTTTCATCCGAAACCGCGGAAGGTGTCGGAGTGGATGGCGATCCTGCGATGGCACGCCAGGGTCCGTCGGTGGGTTGAGGGGCGATCGCCCCTCACAACGTCGGGCCGGATAGGCCAGACGTCATGGGCTTCAGGCATTGCGCCCGGACACCTCCAACCGAGGCAAAACCCCGGCGCCCGCCGCGAATCTCGCGAACGAAAGCAAACGGGCTCGATCAGCTCCCGATGCCGGCCGGGGCAAACGCCGCCACGACCACTCCAACCAGGTTACCCGCCAGCACGGGCTCAGGGTCGAACGAACGGTTGTTCAGCCCGCCGGCCCGCCAGCCGTCGCGCGCCTTGGCCATCAGCACATGGGCAACAAGGCGATTGCGGCTGTTCCGATAGATGGCGGTCATGCCGGATTCCAGCCGGTCATAGGACCGCACGGCGACGACGAGGACGGTGCCCTCGGCATAAAGCGGCTGCATTGAGCTTCCGTTGCCGGACACGACCCATGCGTCGTCGAAAGCCCGGGCGTACTCTTGGGCACGCCGCCAAGTCTGACTTGCCGGGACGAAAGTCGGTTGGGGCGACCGGCCAAAATAGATGCCGCGATAATAGGTCAGGCCCGCCTCAATTTGTGGTTGTCCGAGAATTGGAGCAGCCAATCCGAGCGTCGCGGTTATCCAGACGACTGCGGATCGGAAACCCATTCTCGGCATGGGCCCTGTTATTGCAGATCAATTGTTTTACACGAGTTTTAATCTCTAGGGTGGATCCCCTATCTCGCTGAAAAGAGCCGTATTATGATAGCCCTCTCACATTGGGAAACGTTTTCCCGCAGCATCTGAACACCGGCAAATCCGTGAAGCCCCAAGTCAAAAGGACGGCCGGATTTGCGCGATTTATTTTCCGTTGCCGTTCGATCCGTTCGTCACAAACGGCGCAAACACGGCCGATTGTGCCTTCGGGAACCGGCCTTGGAGGTGGATGCCGTCGTCCCGCAGATCTTGAGCATGGATATGCCCGACCTCGTGCAAACGGGCGACAATGTCATAGCGGTCGTGCGGCACGAGCAGTTCCGTGGTCCCGAATTCGCGGGCGATGAGCGCCGCACATTGATCGAGAAGGGTTTCGACGCCCGCACCGGTTCTGGCGCTGACGAAAATGGCGCCCGGAGACAGCAGACGGGCCTTCCCGGAGACGCCGGGATCAACCGCGTCGATTTTGTTAAAAACCGTGAGAATGGTCTTCTTGTCCGCCCCGAGCTCGGCCAGCACGCCGAGCGTCGTGCCATGGTGCCGGGCGACGTTGGGGCTGGTCACGTCGAGCACGTGAATGAGAAAATCCGCCACGACCACCTCCTCCAGCGTGGCCTTGAATGCCTCGACCAGATCGTGCGGCAGACGGCGGATGAAGCCGACGGTGTCGGTGACCAGCAGTTTTTGATTGTTGGGCAGGAGGAGCTGGCGGGTGGTGGGATCGAGGGTGGCGAAGAGTCTGCCCTCGACCAGCACGGTGGCGCCGGTCAGGCGGTTGAGCAGCGAGGATTTGCCGGCGTTGGTGTAACCGACGATGGCACAGGTGGGGACGGGAATGCGCAGACGGCGCTGGCGCTGCACGCCGCGGTGCAGGCGCACGCCGGCGAGTTCGGTCTTGAGGTGCGCAATCCGGTCGCGCACGACGCGGCGGTCTTGCTCGAGTTGGGTCTCGCCTTCGCCACCGAGGGCGCCGCGGCCGCGTTGACGGGACAGGTGGGTCCAGGCGCGTTTCAGGCGCGGGAGCGAGTATTCCTGCCGGGCAAGCGCCACCTGCAGCATGGCCTCGCGGGTGTGCGCCCGGTCGGCGAACACCTCGAGAATCACCTCCTGGCGGTCGATCACCGCCAGCTGCGATTCCGCCTCCCAGTTCCGCTGCTGCGCGGGCGAAAGGCTCTCGTCGAGGACGATGACGTCGGCCTGGTCGGCCCGCGCCTGCGCGATGAGTTCCAGCGCCTTGCCGCGCCCGAGCAGGAAGGCGGGCGAGGGACCGCGTAGATTGACCAGGGCGGTCCGGACCACGGTCAAGCCCAGGTTTTCGACGAGCTCCCGCAATTCCTCCAAAAGTTCGGCCCCTTCACCCTCCGGCAGGCGCGGTCCCTGGACGCCGACCAGAAAGGCGCGCTGAATGCGGGATTTGTTCTCAAGAAATTCGGCCATCAAACGAAAGAGGGGAGGGTAGTCCCGGATTGGCCGGAGTCAAACGCGCCGCGGAGAGTTTGGATTGGCCATCGCGGCCCGGCCGCGCAAGGTGGAGCCATGCGGATTGGATCCCTGGGGTTGTATGCGTTGTTGATCAGCCCGCTCGCCGCCGCGGAGAAGCCGGCGGCGCCGTTCAAACATGAGCGGCTCAATGTGGCCAACGGTTGTTTCGTCGAGTCGGTATATTTCTATGACCGGTTCCACGAGCGATTCGGGGCCGACGCGTGGGTGCGCCTGCTGCAATGGGGCGCGAAGGAGGAAGACGAGGTCGTCGCCGGTCACGCCGTGGCGGTGCTGGAGCTCAAGGGAAAACTCTGGGCGTGGGACATCAATCACGGCTTCCTTGCGCTTGATCTGCCGGTCGCGCAACGCGAGATGGTCGAGAAGGTCTCGCCGCTGGTGATCGCCCGCTATCCGCGCATCACGGCGCGGTACCCTCTTTACCGGCATGATTTCTCCCAATCGGCCGAACCGGCGCCGCCGCATGAGCAGCCGATGAGCGAGAACCGCGCTTTGCGCGATGCCAGCCGGGTGGCGGCAAAACTGGCGGCCCACCGGCCGGTGAATCTGGTGCAGTTCTCGTACGTGAACGGGGGCGAAACCACGGTCTCCGCGGCGGCCGTGTTTCTGTTTCACGGGCGCCTGTGTGTTTACACGGCGGACACGGGCACGGTGCCGTTTCGGGCGCGGCAGCTTTCGGTGAAGAATCTCCGGCAGCTGCAGGAATGCCTCCGGCGAATCCACCCCGGCGCCTTTGCGTTGAAATCGTTGTGAGCCGGACCGGGCCGCCGCCGGGACGGCGGTCAAGCGCCCTGCGGACCATTGCGCCAGGGGCGGCAATGAGCACCTCGCGATTACCTTCGGCCCTTTCAGCTGGCCTCAACCATCCGGGCCACGGCCGCGCGAAAATCTCTCACGGAAAACGGCTTGGAGAGGCAGGCGAGGGAGTGTTTTTTCAGGAAGTTCTGGAAGGTGTCGTTGACGACATCGCCGGTCATGAACAGCATGCGCCTGGCGGCGGCGGGGTCCTTCGCCAGCAGGTCTTCAAAGATCTGCACCCCGCTCAATCCGGGCATCTTCCAGTCGCTGATGATGATGTCGTACCGCCTTTTCGCCAGCATTTGGTGGGCCGCCGCTCCGCCTTCGGCGACGTCCACGCTGAAGCCCTCACCCGTGAGGATTTCTTCGGCCAGATTCAGGATCCACTGCTCGTCGTCAATGACGAGGACGGACTGGCCGCCGGCTTTGGGTTTGAGCGCCACGTCGATCGGTGGCCGCGACGAAGCCAGGACCACGCCGGAATCGTCCACAGCGGCGGGAAGATCGATGATGAATTCCGCGCCCGCGCCGAGCCGGCTCTCCGCCGTGATGTTGCCGCCGTGCTCTTGAATGATGCCGTAGCAGAGGCTCAAGCCCAGTCCCGTGCCCTTGCCCTGCGGTTTGGTGGTGAAAAACGGATCGAAGATTCGCGAGAGATATTCGGGCGGAACTCCCGGTCCGTTGTCTTTGATGCTCAGGCGCACGGTCGGGCCGGCGCTGCTCGTGGCGAAGGTGATCTTCCCGTCGCCACGGAACGGCTCGAGCGCCTGCCGGGCGTTGCTGACAATGTTCAGCACGACCTGTTGGAGCTGGTGCGCATCGCCGAGAATCCGGGGAACGTCGGGCGCGTAATCCTTCTGTACGCTGATGTTGCTGGTGCGCAGGTCGTAGGCGAGGAATTCGATCACCGCATCCACAATCTCGCTGAGTTTGACCGGCTTGCGCTCGGGTTCGTGCTGCCGGGCAAAACCCAGCAGGCTGCGAACGATCTTGTGGCAGCGGTCGGCGCTGTTGGCGATGTATTCCACATGATGGCGTTCCTTGGCGCCGAGATCCATCTGCTTGAGCAACTCGGAGAAGCCGATCAGGGTCGTGAGAGGGTTGTTGAGTTCATGGGCGACGCCGGCCACGAACTGACCGACGGCGGAGAGCTTCTCGCTCTGGATCAACTGTGCCTGGGTCGCCTTCAGCCGCTGAAAGGTTTTTTCCAGCTCGGCGCGCGAACCCTGCAGGTTCTGGGTCATGCGATTGAATGCGTCGGCCACCTCGCCGCACTCGTCGTTGGAAAACCGTTCGATCCGCCGTGAGAAATCGCCGCGGCCGACCGCCTCCGCGCCCTCCCGCAGGTCCAGCAGCGGCTGGGTGATCCGCCGGATAAGATACCACACGACAAACCCGCTGATCAAAATGCCGGCCGCGCTGATCTCAATCAGGGTGGTCCGGGTGTTTTCGAGTGCGAGCAACCGCGCCTCGTACGAGGACAGCAGAACATAGCGGAATCCTTGCGACGGGTCCGTCCGCTGGTAATCCCCGGACAACGCCAGGAAATGCTCGCCATTGATGGCAACCGGAGTGCGCTGAATGCCGCCCGCCGCGACGGGGGCCGTGATCAGCTGCATCAGGCCGGGTGGCAGGTCGGGTTCACGGATGGTCGCGGCGGCCACACCGGCATCCGCCGCCAGCAGGATTTCCGTGCCGGTCAGGGTCTTCAGCTTCTGGACGTCGGCTTCGGTGACCCGGATGCCCGTGGTCAGGGCTCCGACGGGCGGACCCTTGTCGCTGACGAACACCGGAAAGGACACGGCGTTGAACGCCCTGCCATTGAGGGAAATCGTGCCGGCACCTTGTTCGCCGCCGAGCGCGCGGCGGGTGAGGACCGCAGCGGCCTGCTCGAAATCCGCATACGTTATGGCGGGATCGCGCCGGGCCCCGGGCAACACCTGGCCGTTGGCGGTCGTGAAATAGATCAGCTCATATTCGGCGTGCAGGTCCTCCCATGATTCCCGCAGGTAGGCGGTCATGGTGTCGGGATCGCGCAGCTGGGCCACGGCCTTGAACCGCGGGTCCGTGACCACGTTGCGAAAACGGGCCAGCAGGTTCGCCGAACGGTTGTCCAACTGGTCCAAAAAGACGTTCTTCGCCGTTGCGAGCGTCTGCCGGGCCTCGGCCAGCACCTGCCGGCTGATGTAGTCGTTGACGATCCAGAGGGTGATGACGGGCAGCAGGACGAGAATACCGAGCACCGGCATCAACACCTTGGCCTGAAAGCTGAGATGGTTTCTGCGGGCGGATTCGTTCATCAACTTGACCGTTCCTGGGGCTTGGGCAGCTCCGACAATCCGAGCGTGAAGTCGACTTCGACCACCCCCTCGCCGTCCGGCACTGCGACCTCTTTGAACTGGCTCGGCAGGCGCTCATGCCACGCCCGCAGCCGGTAGGTGCCGGGCGGCACGTTCCGGATCACAAACCGGCCCTTTCCATCCGCGACGGCAAAAAAGGGATTCTCCAGCACCAGTATGATGCAATTCATCTTGGCATGAATGGCGCAGAAGACATCAACGCGGCCCGGTTTGTCGAAAACGACGATCTTTCCGGGCTGCCCGCGCTTGTAATAATCGAGATTGAACGCCCTGGCCTCCGACACGGAAAAGACATTGTGGTAAATTTCATCCTCGTTCGGCCAGGCGACCGTCGTGCCCACCAGCACCGGCAGCACGTGGGGCACAAAGGTGGCGTCCTTCTGCATGACGACCGCGGGCTCCGGCGGCGGCGCGGGCCGCGGGCCCGGCAGCTGCTGGTCGACGTAGACGACGAAATCCGTCAACTGGTCGTAGTCGATCCGCTCGACGAATTTGTAGCGGCGGCTCTGGTAGTTGCCCCCGCCGGCGGAATCAGCTTCGCCGACGGGGCCTTTCGCCCGCACGGTCCCCTTGATGTTTCCCGCTTCGGCCGCGGGCAGCAGGGTGAGACCGATCAAGCTGGCGACGAGGGCGGTCTTCATGGCAGGGCGGTTCAGAATCTCATTCCGATCTCCGTCGAAAGCAAATCCTCCTCGTCGCGTCGCACGCCGTTGATCAGCCGGCCCCGTTCGGCGCTATACTCCGCCTTCCAGATCAATGGAGGGCCGAACTGGTATCCGAGCCCCAGGGAGAGGCGTTCGAGGTATTCGGTCGGCGGGCGCGCGAAAAAATAATCGCCAAAGTCGCCCTGGCCGACCAACGGGTAGCCTTTGGGCACCGAAATCCGGCTGAAACGGACCGCGCCGAACAGATTCCCGGAAATCCGCTGTTTTCCTTCGAGCGAATAGTAGCTCAGGCGCCGGGACCGGTCGGTCGTGCGGTCGTCGTCGTCAAACCGGGCGCGGCCCACCGCCGCTTTGAGATGGCCCCCCTTCCACCGGGCGGTCCCATCGATCTCGATCAGATCGGCCCAGAAGGTCCGCGTGGTCGCCGTCGGGCCCAGGGCGCGGAAAAAACCTCCGCCAAACCAGACCTCGGACAAGCCGTCTCCGGGGGCGTTCAATTTGCCCGTGCGCATGGCGCTGGCACTCAAAGAAATCTGGCCCGACAGCTCGAGACCGATTCGACCGGCGACCGACTTGTCAGCATTGAAATCGTGCAGGGTTTTATGGCCGCCGTTCTGCACGGCCAGTGCGTATTGCACCCGGTCGGTCCCGCCGTAGATCTCCACCCCTTCGTCGATGCCCCAGATGTCGGACAACGAATGCGAGACGAGGGGATTGGCGAGCACGCCGCGAACCTGATATTCCTCGCCGAACGGGATGTAGAACCGGCCGGCCCGGATGTTGAGCGCGCGTTCCCGCCCCCAGAGCGCCGACACGTTCTCGAAATCGACGTAGAGTTCCCCGACGTGGAAAAACTCGTCATTGGCCTCGCGCGTCGTGAGGTCCAGCCCCGCGAACAGGTAGACGTTCTTCCCGACCGGGGCCTCGAAAAAGACCTTGGCGTCATCCACCCGGAATTCGTCCTTTGGGAACTGTCCGTCCCTGCCGCTGCTGAAAAAGGCCAGGCCGGCCTCGGCGCTGATCCGGACCTCGCCCGGCGAACGCGCGCTGCTCATTGTGTCCGGCCCGGCGGCCTCCACCCGTTCGGTCAAGGCCCGGACCGCGCCGGCGCGCTCGTCATCGGTCTGCTGCAGGCGGTCGAGGCGGCCGCGCAGTTCGTAGATCTGGGCCTGCTGATCCTGCACCTGCTTCTGCAGGCGCTGATTCTGCTCGACCAGCTCCTGGATTCGGGGGTCGGAAAAATCGGCGGCCGCGCACCAGGCGGACACCCCCCCGACCGCTGCAACGATGAGTTTGACGGTTGTTCTCGCCACGAGAAAGGCGCCTCCGGACGGCGTTGGATTGGGGCTGGATCGACAGATGCCGGCGGGATCCGCGCCTGGCAAGCTTATCGGAGACCCGTCGAGGGCCCGAAGGTTCAATTCCGCCGCCCGGCAGCCGGACGAAATCCGCCGCGCGACCCTCCCGACCCGGTCATTGCATCCGGGCTGACGCAGCCGGGCCTGCCTCGCCGCAGCTTTAGCCCGGATGTTTTATGGGGACGCGACGCCCTCGTCGCGTGTTTCCTCGAAGAACGGCGACGGGGGCGGCACCGCTCCAGTTTGCAGGCTGTGCACGGCGTACACCGGGCCTGTGAAATAACCGGGTTAGCGCAGGCGGGTGAACGTGTGCTGCAGCACCTGGAGGTCCGACGCGCCTTTCGTGCGCTCCTTCGCCTTGGCGATCAGGCCGGCCTCCAGTTGGTTCTTGGTCGGGCGCTTGACGTCGTAAAACCCACC
>Ga0156277_10848_pt1 | contig 13255 bp, 14 predicted proteins | sample RifCSPlowO2_12_FD_107926 | JGI IMG/M metagenome (GOLD analysis project Ga0156277, IMG submission 107926) | Verrucomicrobia bacterium RIFCSPLOWO2_12_FULL_64_8
TCTTGAACCCAGGCAGGTTGATCGTTCAATGATGCATGGGACGCAAAGCTCCTTGTTTCCTTTTTAGGGAGCGGTTTTGCCATTAGCCCGGGCATCATATGCACGGCGCAGAGTGTGGCTCCCTCACGCGTGCGTGTGAAATGTCCGGGCTGGCTCGGAATTGTTCGTCTGGTGGGGCGGAGCTCACTCCGGCCGCGGGTCCACGACCGCTCACCGGTACTCGAGCCATTCGGGCGAGGCGTATTGTTCGATCAAGCCGGACACCTCGTCCTCGTTCAGCTCAGGCCAGGGAGTCGGTTCCACCGCCAGGCCGGCGGCCCGCGCCAATGCCGTAACAAACCGGCCGCCGAAAACATCCCAGTCCAGCGTCTCCTCCAACGCCGGCTTCCAGATCGATCCCTGCAACAGCAGCCCATGTTTGTTCCGTTTTTGCGCGGCGCCCGCGATCTTCGCACCCGTCCGCTCATGAACGACATCAAAGATCTCCGCCTGGTCGAAGCAGACACCGGGAGCGGCATGCTCACCGGCCTGACTGCCGGTCTTCACCGTCGCGGGCTCTCCCAATTCGCGCAGCGCCTGCGCCAGGCTCTCGTGCACGGCCCGGTAGGATTGCGTGGCCCGGGCCTCCCAGAGCGGATGCACCCGCGGGATGATGAGGGCGTAGGTCCAGTCCCGGCGATGATCCACGATGCCGCCGCCGGTCGGCCGCCGGCAGAGATCGAAAGGCCCGCCGGGCGGCAGCTGGTCGCGCACCCAGGTCAGCTTCTGCGCATAGCCAAAGGTGAAGGCGGGCGTCCGCCATTCATAGTGGCGGAACCGCATCGCCGGCTCCCGCGGGTGCCGCTGCAGGAGCAGAAAATCGAGCGCCATGTTCTCGGCGGCCCCGGCGGTGCGCACGGGCAGCAGATGGAGTTGGGTCAATTCAGGCACACCTCGATCAATGTGCGGGATCGGGATGCCCTGCAAAACAACTCTGGCCCCGGCCGGTCGCCATCGCGCCGAAACCGGTCGATCCCGCCCTACGGCTTTCGGAGAGGACGGCTGCGGCGGAGCTCCTGCAGGGGCTCCAGCATCTGCGGCAGGTCGTAGAGGCGCGCAAAGATCAGCGCGCCGGGAACGAGCGTGCTCGCGTCACGCGGCGGAACGTCGCGTAACGCGCTGACCATGATGGCGCCGACCATCGCCGGTTTGAGGTCCGCCCATTCACTGACCCGCACGGCGCCGCCCTGGACGAAGTACACCCGGCGGTCCATTCCGATAAACACCCCGGTTTCCTTCGGTTTGTCGCCCACGAGTTCGAGCACCCGCAACGGCTGCTGCCGGCTGTAATTCTGCCGCAAGCGGACATTGAGCCATTCCTTCAAGGAGGTCAGTTGCTCCAGCGACCGCAGCAGCAGTTGCGCGCCGCGTCCCGGCTCGGCGCCGCTCTGGTCCTTGATCGCCTGCACCAGCCCGGCGAAGTCGTAACGATCGAGATACTGGGCGCGGCTCTGCAGCAGCAATTCCCGCCGTTTGGCAAACTCTTGCGCCAGCTCAGTCTCGTCGGAAACCACCACGGCGGAGCCCGCCGCGGCCGGAGGCGTCGTCTGGCCAGCGACCGCGGGCGGCCGCGCCCGCCGGACAATCGTCAGCGTGGCGACGGTCAGTATCAGGATGGCGACCAAAACCGCCCCGCCGATGACCAACCGTCGGCGCGTGCCGGCGTCGAGCTTCGGCAGCATCGGTGCGGCGGAGGACGGCAGGGGCGCCGCCGATCCGGGAGCCGGCGCGGCGGAAAACGGCGCCTCCGAACTATCGAGCGCCTGCGCCTCCAATAGGATGCGATAAACCGGCATGGACTCGCTGATGTTCTTCAGGTCCCGCGCACCAAGATTGGTCGCTTTCAACGCGAGCTTGTTCTTCACCACATCGTAGACCGTCTGCGAAATGCAGACCCCGCCCGGCTCGGCCTCGGCCTGGATGCGCGACGCGATGTTGACGCCGTCACCCATGACGTCCTTCGCGGTCACAAACACGTCGCCGAGATGAATGCCGACGCGGTGTACGAGCACGTCCTCCTCCGGAAGGACCTTCGCCTGCTCGGCAAAATACCGCTGCACCTTCAACGCGCAGCGCACGGCCTGAACCGCGCTGGTAAAGTAAAGCAGGAGGCCGTCGCCCGTTGTTTTGAGGACGGAGCCCTGATTCTTCGTCGCCTGTTCGCGCATGAAATCGAAATCGCGCCGCAACAATTTCAGCGTCTTGACCTCATTCTCCTGCATGCGGGCGCTGAACTTGACCACGTCGGTGAAGACGATGGCGGCCAGCGCGCGGGTGGCCGGGCGGATTTGTTGTGGCGGCGTGCTGTCCATCGGAAGGCGGAGACCGGCGGATCAGACTAAGAAAATCGAACGCCCGGAAGCAATGACGGAGACCGGCCGGTTTCAATTACCGCCGCCCGGGAGCAGTTCCGGCGAAAAATGCCAGCAGACCCGCCAGCGCGCACGGTCGCTTTTTTTGTGGCGGCCACCGGCTGTCTCCAGCGCCAGGACCGCGCCTTTTCGAAGATCGAAGGCGACTGGCTTCACCTTGCTCCGCACGAGGAGGGTGGCCAGCGCGCTCAGGTGCGGCTCGTGTCCCACGATCATCACGCTGCGATCCATATGCTCCAGCCGGTCGGCCATGACCGCCGGATCATCCGAGGGCAGCAGGCCCGCGGTTTCGACCAACGGGGCGTCCAGGCCGAGCTCCTTTACCAGCAGTTCCGCCGTTTCTCGGGCCCGCCGGAGCGGGCTGTGCCAGACCGCGTGCACCGCCGTCAGCAATCCGTTGGCGCGGAAGAAGGCCGCGGCCAGCCGGGTGACCTCGCGACCGCGCGCGCTCAACGGCCGCTGGGCGTCCTGCTCGTCGGCAAGGGCATGGGCGTGGCGGACGAGGAAAAGCTTCATCGCGCCCGCATTTCTTGCCGGACCGGGTCGCACATGGCGAGACCAAGTTTACCTCGGATCCAGCCAGGGTCCGTTTTTGCCGGGCGGTGAACCGGGCCGACGCTTCAAGGCGAGAGCCGCTCAATGATCCAGTCGCCGCGCTCGTCGCGGCGGTAGCGCAGCCGGTCGTGCAGGCGGTTGCGTCGTCCCTGCCAGAATTCAACCAGTTCGGGCATCAGGCGGTAGCCGCCCCAGTGCGGCGGCAGCGGCACCTCCCGGCCGGCGTATTTTTTTTCGACCGCCCGGTACCCTTCTTCCAGCACGGCGCGAGCGGCCAGCAGCGTGCTTTGGGCCGAGGCCCACGCGGCGAGCTGGTTCGCGCGCGGCCGGCTGTGAAAATACGCCGCCGACTCCTCCCGACTCACCTTCACCACCGGGCCCTCGACGATGACCTGGCGTTCGAGCGCGAACCAGGGGAAGAGCAGGGTCGCGCGCGGGTTGGCCTCGAGTTCACGGCCCTTGCGGCTTTCGTAGTGGGTGTAGAAAACGAACCCCCTGCCGTCCACCCCCTTGAGCAATACGGTCCGTGCCGCGGGACGGTGATCGCGCGCCGCGGTGGCCAGGATCATCGCATTGGGCTCGGGCAGGCGGCCTGCCTCGGCCTCCTGAAACCACCGGTCGAATTGACGGAAGGGGTCGCGCGCAAGGTCCTGCTCGCTCAGGCCCGCCAGAGTGTATTATTTGCGGAGATCGGCCGGGTTCGACATCAGTGCGCCAGCCCCGACTGTTGCGCGGCCCGGCGCGGCAAGTCAAAAGCCATCTCGGACCAAGGCCCGCTGGCCGGTCCCGCCCGACGACTCATGTCCCATTTGCCCTTGTCATCGCGAGGCGTGCACCGCACGCCGGCCTGTCCTCCGACTTGTCCGCCATAGCCTCGGCGACGGCGGAAGCCTTGGCGAAGGAGGATGGCGATCCAGATGGATTGCTTCCGCCGTCGCTCTGCTGCGAGCCATGGCGGACAGGCCGTCGTCCCGCACTTCGGGACTCCTCGCAATGACAAATCAGGACAGGATTAATCACCGCGTTCAGCCCATCCATCCGCGCCGGATCATGGCCACCGCAATGGCGGCGAGCAGCATCGAGATGATCTTCGAGATGGCGCGGAGGCCGGTCAGCCCGATCTTGCGGCCCAGCCAGTCGCTGCCGGCGAAGGCCAGGACCACGATGACCAGGTTCACCGCGAGGCCGGCGAGGGTGACGCTCATGCCCTGGGTGCGGACCAGCAACAACAGGGTGGCGATGAGCGCCGGTCCGGCGATGAGCGGCATGCCGAGCGGCACCACGCCGAAATCGTCCGGCAGGCGCGCGGGCGCCCCCTCGGGCAGCACCAGATCGCGCGCCGCGAGGATGAAGAGGATGAGTCCGCCCGCGATCTGGAAATCGCTCGCCGAAATGCCCAGCGCCGCGAAAACGTATTGCCCCAGAAAAAGGAAACCCAACGCCACGCCGCCCCCGGTGGCGGTCGCCTGCCAGGCGATGCGCCGTCGGGTGGCCGGCGCCACGCCGGCGCCCAGCGCCAGAAAGACCGCGGCCAGCCCCACCGGGTCGATGGCCACAAAGAGCGGAATGAATGCCTGCAGAAATCGCGTCAGAGCTTCGGACATGGCCCGAGCATTATTGGGGGCGGGCGCGACGTCGAGGCCGGGATCGCGGGAATCACGCGGCATGGTGCAAATCAATCTTTCGACATGGGCGAGGACCCGGCCTTCGCCAGAGGCTACGGCGGGCAGGCTGCCCATGCCACGGGCCTCTGGCCCGTTGATACACAAAAGCTGATGTGCGCCACGCTCGGCTGTTCGGACGATCCAGCCGGTGGCGCCGGTTTTTTTCGTGTCCATCGGCGCTCATTCGTGGTTTACGGATGCCCAACCATGAAAATTGACGCCCGCCTCACTCCGGCCCGGTTGCAGAAAAAGACCGCGCGGGTCTTCGACCTCGCCGGCCACAAGATCCGGGTGCTCCAACGGGCGTGGGATCCCGCCCGGGGCACGCCCGTCTTCACCGTGCGCGGGCGTTACACCTCGCGCGGCTGGACCGAGTGGACGCAGGGTTTCCAGTTCGGCATGGCCTTCCTTCATTTCGACGCCACCGGCGACCTCGCGATGCTGCGTTTCGGTCGCGAGAACACGGTGCGCCGCATGGCCACGCACGTCTCCCACACCGGCGTGCACGACCACGGCTTCAACAACGTCTCGACCTACGGGAATCTGCGCCGGCTGCTCCTCGAGGGCCGCGCGCCGTTCGACCGGCACGAGCTCAATTTTTGCGAACTCGCCCTGAAGGTTTCCGGCGCCGTCCAGGCGGCGCGGTATGCGCCGACGGCGTACCGTGCGCCGTGGTCCCCCGCCGGGGGACCGGCGACCCTCGCGCCTTCCGGTTACCTTTACTCGTTCAACGGTCCGCATTCGCTTTTTGCCGACACCGCCCGCTCGCTGCGCGCGCTTGGTCTCGCCCACCAACTGGGCCATGTGCTGATGGGCGAGGGGGACCGGCCGGCGAATCTGCTCCACCGCGCCATCGAACACGCGACCACCACCGCGCGCTTTAACGTCTATTTTGGCCAAAAGCGCGACGCTTACGACGTGCGCGGCCGCGTCGCGCACGAATCGATCTTCAACCGCAACGACGGCCAGTATCGCTGCCCGTCCAGCCAGCAGGGCTGGTCGCCGTTCACCACGTGGACGCGCGGCGCGGCGTGGATCATCTGCGGTTATGCCGAACTCCTCGAGTTTTTGGACACGGTGAAAGGGGTCGACCTGGATCCCCTCGGCGGCCGCCGCGCCGTCACCGACCTTTTTGTCGAAACGGCCCGTGCGGTGAGCGACTATTACATCGACGGCTACTCCGCGCGCGATGGCGTGCCCTATTGGGACAGCGGCGCGCCCGACCTCTGGCGGCTCGGAGATTATCAGAAAAAAGCCGCGGATCCGTTCAACCCGTGGGAACCGGTGGACAGCTCGGCGGCGGCGATCGCGGCCCAGGGCTTCCTGCGTCTCGGCCGATGGCTGATCGCCAGTGGCGAAAAGGTCGCGGGCCGCAGATATTTCCAAGCCGGTCTGACCATCGGCGCCACGCTGTTTGAAGAGCCGTATCTCTCGACCGATCCACGACACCAAGGTCTTCTGCTCCACAGCGTCTATCACCGGCCGAACGGTTGGGATCATGTTCCAAAGGGTCGCAAAGTGCCCTGCGGCGAATCCTCCATGTGGGGCGACTACCACGCCATGGAACTCGCCCTGCTGATCGCACGCCTTGCTGCGGGAAGGTATTGGACTTTCTTTTGAACTGATTGATTGGCTGGGTATTATCCAGATTTTGGGTTTTCGATATCACCAATAGGTCGCGCTTGAAAACGCTCGATAATGCTCGATAATGCTCGATAATGTTCTAAACAGGATCTACCTATGGGTGTTTTGGAGATTATCGCCGAACATCGGCTCGGAGCGAAAAAGTTGGAAGCACATCCAGCCCTGCGGACTGCATTGGAGCAGGCCGATAAAGCGGCGCGGCGCCCGCAATTGAGCGACGATGAGAAGGCCCGGATCAACTCGCTTGTGGAACTCTGTTTCGAATACGAACGCGAGACGGACCCCGACGAAAAAACAAACATCCTCCGGACGCTTGAAGAAATCAGTGCCAATGAGGCTCTCGAAACTCCGACCCAGACCTTGGAAGAGTGGGACGAAAAATTGAAAGCCGCGGATCCGGCTTATGCCAAGGCATCGTTGGCTGCCGATCAATATACCGCTGCTTTTCTCAAGAAGTATTTCTCCCTCAGGGCGAAGACGGGGCTAAAAACCCAGGATGCGGTGGCGAAAAGATCCGGACTGCGGCGCAGTTACATCGCGGTCATTGAGACTGGCGAACATTTCCCGCAACAGAAGACACTCCAAAAATTGGCCAAGGCTTTCGCGGTCGACGTCGCGGAGTTACTTCCCTGATTTCCATGGATCGCCGCCAGTGGCCAGCAAGGCTTTCAGCTGGCGGATGCGGTGATTCATGCGATGCAGGTCTGCCACGGTCACACGATTGGTTTTCTTCCAGAAGAGATCGACGATATAAATCGTGCGGCCCTTCTCGTGCACCCAGAAGATTGCACGTAGCCAGCCCTGGCGATTGATCGCTTTGCCTTCAATGTGCACCTCCAACCCATCGCCGCAGGGTTCAATGACGAGGTCTGGCACTGAAGGATAAAACCGCAATCGTTTGGCTAAGGCGATGCCCTCCCGTAATTGCCTTGTTGCAAGTAGCAGTTTCGCGTCACGTTGGACGCGCGGTAGCGGTAGCACGCGATAATTGGCTCTCGGTCTCACTCGTGTCACGGGGGAAGACCTTCCAGCGCCTGCCCTATCTTATTCCATCCGGTCCGAGTGATGGTGTAGGTGCGTGGTGTAACATTGTGGACCCAGCTGCTCTTTATCGTAGTTTTGATATCACGCGGGAAGTTTCCTGGTGGGGTTTCCTTCGCTTGCTTGAACGCCTCCTCCATATCGGAACTGCGCCACGGGACCACGCCACCGCGCGCTTCGTGATACGCGCCCAATAAAAGAATCTTGTCGGGAAATGTGTCCCACTTCAGCCGGTTCAGCAGCTCCGCCGCACTGTGCTTCTTGAGGAACTCTTTGACAGCATCCTCGTTGTTGTGTCCGGTTAGCGTGCCAGCCTCCGGCCTATCAAACGCCACTTGTGTTCCTCCCGAACTATTCGTCCCTGCTTCTCCCGCTCCTTGAACCATAACCGCGTCCTCACGATTTGCTTGAACCAACTGTATCAACGATCCGAGTGCTTCATCTTTGAGGTTTGCGGCCATGCTCAGGCCTGCTGTCTTGATTGTGATGCTAATAGACATGATTGACAGATAATACGACATGTCGTATAGTTGTCAACATAAATCTTGAATGCACAGTATGTTGTTGTACCATATATGATTCAATTGTTTATTTATGTTGTTTAGGACGTTAGGAAGAACGAATTTGAGATTATCGGTCGTCGGCGTCGGCACCTGGCAGTTCGGCGGCGAGTGGGGCAAGGTCTTCTCCCAGGCGGAGGTCGACGCCATCCTGGGCGCCGCACACGACTGCGGCATCAATTTCATCGACAGCGCCGAGTGCTACGGCGACCACCTCTCGGAGCGCCTGATCGGCGCGGCCATCGCCGGTCGGCGGGACCAATGGATTCTGGGGACCAAATTCGGCCATCATTTCCACGGACTCTTCAACCGTACCGACCACTTCGACGCCGCGGACGTGGTACGACAGCTCGACGGTTCGCTACAGGCGCTGCGCACGGATTACGTCGACCTGCTGCAATGCCATTCGGCCACAGACGGGCAATTCCGCACCGAAGGTTTGTGGGAGGCGTTGCTCAAGGAGAAGGCCAGGGGCAGGGTGCGGCATCTCGGCATTTCGATCAGTCCCAACACGAACGTCTACCAGACCGGCCGCGCCACGCAGGTCGGCGCCGAGGCGATCCAGGTGGTTTACAACCGGCTGCAATGCGAGCCGGAGGAGAAAGTGCTGCCTGCATGCCAAAAACAGAGACTCGGCGTTCTCGCCCGCGTGCCCCTGGCCAGCGGTTTTCTCTCCGGCAAATACAAACCCGGCGCTTCCTTCGCCGCCACCGACGTGCGCGAGGCGTGGTTTAAGAAAGACCGCGATCAAAAACTGGCCGAGGTGGAACGCATCGCGGCGTCCGAGGTGCCGGCGGACTTGCCGATGGCGCAGTGGGCGCTCGCTTGGTGTCTGCGCCATCCGGCCGTGACCTGCGCCATCCCGGGCTGCAAGTCGCCCAAACAAGTGCGCGACAATGCTGCCGCGGCGGATTTGGACATCGGAGCGCCTGCCTCTTGATTGGTTCATGGAACGAAAGGCGGCTTTGTGGTACAATATGCCCGCTCCAAGTCCTACCCCAACAAAGACAATCATGAAACACTCCCGTATTCTCAATGCTCTCGCCGGGATCGCCATCCTCGCTGCCGGCGCCAGCATGGTCCGCGCGGCGGACGAGGCGAAAACCCTCAGCGGTGAAGCCAAGTGCGCCAAATGCGCCCTAAAGGAACAAGCCACCTGCCAGACCGTCATCCAGGTCAAGGAGGGCAATCAGACGGTGAATTACTACGTCGCGGACAACGACGTAAGCAAAGCCTTCCACAAGACGATCTGCCAGGGTACGGCGCAGGTTAATGCGACCGGCACGGTCAAAACCGTGAACAGCCGGCTGGAGTTGACCGCCAGCAAAATTGAAGTGGCCAAGTAGCCGGACCCTGTCGCCCGGTTGGCGCGGCCGAGATGCTGCTCGACTCGGCTGCACCCACGCGGGAACAATTTATCCGGCGATCAGCAAGTGTTCACGCCGGATCATTTCGCCTGCGACTATTCCATCGTGCCCAGCCCGACCTGAGTTGGGCGGCGTCGGCCGCCGCCAGATTGTGCAAATCATGCACTTGGCTCCTCACCCCATGATTGCGCGGGCTTGCCGGTTGGCCCGCAATACATTCGAGCTGAACCGCTTGGACCAAAAAAACACCATGGCACCGCCGATGCTAATGGATCGTTGCCGTCCATCATTCAGATGGCCACTCGCCAACGTCCCGCTACATTTCCACCGTGGAAGAAACGCTTACCAACGTCCTGGGCCCGGAAAGCGGCAAGTTGGCGGCCCAGGAAAAACAGGTTCTCCTTTCGCGCCTCCTGGCGCGTCTGGCTCATGAAATCGGCAACCCGCTCAGCTCCCTCGACATTCATCTGCAGCTGCTCGACGAGGATCTGGCCCGGATCGACCCCCGGATCCGGCAGGACATGGCCGGCCGACTGGAAATAATCCGGGGCGAGCTGCATCGGCTGGAAAACATCGTCGGTCAATTCCTCAGTCTGAGCGGGCCGACGACCGTCAATCTCCAATCCGTCGCGATCAGGCGCGTGGTCGAACATGTCTGCGCCCTGCTGCGTCCGGAGGCAACCGGCCGCGGCGTTGAAATCGCGCTCGATCTGCCCGAGGATCTGCCGCTGCTCGACGCGGATCCGGTGCAGCTCACGCAGGCGCTCGTCAACCTCGTCCTCAATGCCATCCAAGCCGTCGGTGGACGCGGCCGGGTGGTGGTGCGGGCCCGCGCGGACGAGGCGCAGCATGCGCTGTGCCTGGAGGTCGCCGATACCGGCCCCGGCGTGGCGGCGGAGAAGCAAACGGCGGTCTTCGATCCGTTCTTCACCACCAGGGCCGGGGGCAGCGGCCTGGGGCTGTGGGTTGTCCAGCAGATCGTGATGGCGCACGGTGGCAGCGTCGAGGTGGCCAATGCGCCGGAGGGCGGCGCCGTTTTCACCCTGCAACTCCCGTTGCGCGCGAACCGGCCGCCGGCCCCGGCCGGCCCCCGGGCCGCCGGCGCGGGCCAGACCGCGGATGGATAAATCCAAGATCAACATCCTTGTGGTGGACGACGAGCGTGCGCTTTGCGCCGGCGTGCAGGAGGCGCTGGGCCGTGAGGGCTACACGGTCGATTCCGCCAACGATGCGGCGACGGCGCTGCAGCGGCTCGAGGCCCGGTTGTACAACCTCGTCATCACCGATGTGAAGATGCCCGCGATGAGCGGCCTGCAGCTGTTGAAGGAGGGCAGGGCAAAGCGCCCCGACACGCTGTTCATCCTGATGACGGCCTTCGGTTCCGTGGAAAGCGCGGTCGAGGCCATGAAACAGGGCGCGCATGACTATGTGACCAAGCCCCTCGACATGCGGCGGCTGCGGGCGCTGGTGCTCAAGGCCCTCGAATTCCAGTTCCTCCGCTCCGAAAACCAGGAGTTGCGCGCGCGACTCCGCCGGCGGTCCGAACCCAGCCTGTTCGTGGGCGACAGCGAGGCCGTGCGCAAGGTGCTGCGGATGGCCGAGGAGGTCGCACGCAGCGATGTCACCGTCCTGATCGAAGGCGAAAGCGGCACGGGCAAGGAACTCATCGCCCGGTTCATCCACGAGCAAAGCCCGCGGGCCGGCAAACCGTTCATCTTTGTGAACTGCGCCGCGCTGCCGGAGCAACTGGTCGAGGCCGAGTTGTTCGGTCACAAGAAGGGCGCGTTCACCGGCGCCCTGGCGGACAAACCCGGCCGTTTCCTCCTGGCCGACGGCGGCACGCTCTTCCTCGACGAAATCTGCGACCTGCCGGCCAAGGGGCAGGGCGACCTGCTGCGAGTGATCGAGGACGGCGCGTTCCGGCTCGTGGGCGGAACCGAACTTGTGCGCGTCGACGTGCGGGTGGTGGCCGCCACCAATAAAAATCTCCAGGAGGCGGTCGCTGCCGGAAAATTCCGCGAAGATCTTCTCTACCGCCTGCAGGTCGTCCCGCTTTTCCTCCCGCCGCTGCGCGAACGCGCCGAGGACATTCCCCTGCTCATCGAGGTGTTTCTCGACCACTTCTGTGCGAAGCACAAACGCCGCCGCAAAAAGATGTCGGTCGAGGCCATGCAGTTGTGCCAGCGGTTTCCCTGGCCCGGCAACGTGCGGCAATTGCGCAACGTCGTCGAGCGGCTGGTGCTGACCTCGCCTAATGCGACCATCGCCGTCGGCGAACTTCCGGATTTTCTGCGGACCCACGACCAGAACGCCACGGTCTTCACCGTGCACGCCGGCATGAAGCTGGCCGAGGCGGAGAGGCTCCTGATCCGGCAGACGCTGACCCGTGTCACCTCGAATCGCGAGGAGGCCGCGCGGCTCCTCGGCCTGAGCCGGCGTTCGCTGCAATACAAACTGAAGCAGTACGGCTTGCTCGACCGTTAGCCCGGAAGCTTGTTCGGGGTGGTGGGGCTGCGCGCCATTGCACAATCCCGGACGGCCGCGGTGCATAATTTGCCCAATCGGCCGGCGCGCGCGGCTGGCCGGCGGCTCGGTGGCGACCAGCCGGCCCCAAAATTGCCTCGCTTCGAGCCTCTTAACCCATGCCCCCGGCTCCGGCACGTCCAATGCAGGAGAGAAAGGACGTCCCATTCGGGCGGTGAAACAAACATCTGCCAGAATCCCCAGAAGGTGAAGGCGACCGGCACGGTTGCCACAGTTGCCGGCCGGCAGGAACTGACGGCCAGCAAGACTGAAGTCATCAAATAGGCCTCGCTTGCCGTTTTGATCGGAGCCTGTGGGCCCTCTCTGCACCCCACAGGCTCCTTCGGCAAATCTGGCACGTTGCGCCGGTTGCACGACCGGGCCGGTTTGTGTGCAAATACTGCACCGAATCGCGAACGTCCAGGACCTTCGTTGCTGCCGGACGCCCGCGGGCGTCACCCAACCGTCTCTCCCGCAAAATCTTGCCGGTCCGTCCAAATCAACGGCACGAGGGCTGCATCATGCGCCCGCATGGAATCCTACGCCGAAATACTATTCGATTTGCGGCAGTTGGTTCGAGGCAGCACCGCCCCGGTCGCGGATAAGCAGGCGGCCATCGTCAGGTTGCGGGCAAAAGTGCCGTCGCCGATCCTTGCCCATTTTGATCGTTTGGTGGCCTGCGGACGGAGCGGCGTGGCGATCGTCCGCCATGGAGTATGTGGCGAGTGCCACATGCGTCAGCCCGTCGGGACAGTCGCGAGCTTGAAGCAGCCCTCCGATCTCTATGTCTGCGAGCACTGCGGCTGCTACTTGCTCCTGGCTCCGGATGACGTCGTCGCAGAACCGCCGCCCCCGGTTTTGGCTCCGGTCGCAAAACGCCGCGGCCGCCGCTCGCGGTTGGTGGCCACCGTGTAGGTCAGGATGGCATCGCTTGGTGGTGCCGTGAGGTCGGTCGGGCCCGGTGTCGTCCTGCCTCCGTTCGGCACTCGGCACTCTTTTAGTGCCCCAGTCGCGAGACCATCGCATAGATGATGAGCACGAGGAGCACGAGGCCCGTGCCGAAGAACAGGAAACACATGCCCTTGGCGATCTGCTTGCGGCCCTCCCAGTCGTCCTTCACGCGATAATCGTCGACCCGGCCCTCCGCCACCAGGCGGTCATACCACCGCCTGCGTTCGTGCAGCATCTCCGTCTTGGAGATGCGGCCCGAGAAGATCACGGTGTCCATCGGGAACTTCTCGATGCGGAAGTGGGTGTTGAAGAAATGGAAGGTGAAGATGAAGCCCGCGGCCAGCAGGGCCTCGTCGGAATGCACCACGAGTGCGATGTTGATGATCCAGCCCGGCAGGAACGCCGTGAACATCTTGGGAAACCACATGATCAAGCCCGAGAGGCCGATCATGAAAATACCCCAGAACACCGCGAAGTAATCGAACCGCTCCCAGTAGGTCCAGCGATCGAATTGCGGGCGGGGCCCCTTGCCAAAGAAC
>Ga0156277_10331_pt1 | contig 13140 bp, 9 predicted proteins | sample RifCSPlowO2_12_FD_107926 | JGI IMG/M metagenome (GOLD analysis project Ga0156277, IMG submission 107926) | Verrucomicrobia bacterium RIFCSPLOWO2_12_FULL_64_8
AATTGCAGATGAACACGCCCCGGTCCTCCAGCGGCGTCAGCTCCCGCTGCAATTTGGTGTAAAGGTAAGGACCGGTCAGGGCGAAAACCAGGGCCGCGAGCAGGACCGCGCCGCGCCAGTGCAACGCACCCCGCAGGAGACGTCCAAATCCGCGGTTCAACCAGGCAAAGAACGGCTCGGTCTTCTCGTACAACCAGCCGTGCCGATTGCGCCCGTCGACCACCCGCGCCCTCAGCAGGCGCGAACAAAGCATCGGCGAAAGCGAGAGCGCCACGAAAGCCGACACCGACACCGAGATCGCCAGGGTCATGCCGAATTCGAAAAACAGGCGGCCGGTCCGGCCCGACTGAAAGGCGACCGGCAGGAACACGGCGACCAACGTCAGCGTCGTGGCGATTATGGCGAAGGCCACCTGGCGCGCACCGAACACCGCCGCGTGGATCGGCCCCTCCCCCTCCTCGACCCGGCGGAAGATGTTCTCGAGCATCACGATCGCGTCGTCCACCACCAAGCCCACCGCCAGCACCAGCGCGAGCAGCGTCAGGGTGTTGATCGTGAAGCCCAGCCAGTGCATCACCGCGAAGGTGCCGACCAGCGACACGGGAATGGCCACCAGCGGCACGAGCGTAGCCCGCCAGTCGCGCAAAAAAAGAAAGATCATCAGAATGACCAACGCGGCCGCCTCCCAAAGCGTCTTGTACACCTCGCGGACGGAGCGCTCGACAAAGACGCTGCTGTCGAAGGCGACCTCGACCCGCACGCCCTCGGGCACGTCGGCCTGGATGACCGGAATGAGCGTCTTCACGCTGTTGGCCACCTCCAGCAGGTTGGACTGCGACTGCCGCAGCACCTGCGTGGACACCGACTGGCGGCCCTTGAAGTAGGTGTTGCTTCGATAGTCGGAGGCACCGAGCTCCACCCGGCCCACATCGCTGAACTTGATCTGGTAGCCCTCGCGGGTGGCGAGGACCAGATTCTCGTAGTCGGACGGCTCATCCATCCTGCCGCGCAGGCGCACGGGAAATTCCCGGGCGATGGATTCGATGCGACCGCTCGGCAGGTCCACATTCTGCTGCCGGAGCGCGCGCTCCAGATCCGCCACCGTCAGGCCATAGGCGGCCAGTTTGTTGGAATCGACCCAGAGCCGCATCGCATAGCGCCGGCCCCGCAGTTCGACCGAGGCGACTCCCGGAATGGTTTGCAGGCGCTGCACCACCAGGCGTTCCACCAACTCGGTGAGTTCCAGCCGGCTGTGGCGTTCGGAGTTGAAGGAAAGGGTGATGACGGGGTCGGCCTCGCTGTCGGCCTTCGAAATCTCCGGATCATCCACCTCCTCCGGCAAATTGCCCCGGACGCGCCCGACCTTGTCGCGCACGTCGTTGGCCGCCTCGTCGAGATTGCGGTTGACGTTGAACTCCAGGCTGATGTGCGAGTAGCCCTCGGAGGAGCTCGAACGGATGATGCGGATGCCATCGATGGCCGAGACCTCCTTTTCGATGACCTCGGTGACCTTGGATTCCACCACCTCCGCTGATGCCCCGTGATAGCCCGTCTCGATGGAGATTACGGGCGAATCGGTGTCGGGATATTCGCGCACCGGCAGCCGGTCGAACATGAGCAGGCCGACCAGCACGATAAGGATGGACGCCACGAGGCAGACCACCGGGCGCTTGATGGACAAATCGGAGAGGACCATGGCTCAATTGGCCACCTGAAATTCGGCGCGCTGCGGCCGCGGTTCCAGCCGCGCCCCGGGATAAATCGCCAGGGATCCCACCCCGGCGGCCACCACCAGCTGTTGTTCGTTCAATTCGCCCCCGCGCGCGCTGATCTCGACGAGCCCGCGGGTGCGCAACCCCAGATTGACCGGCACGAACGCCGCCACCTTCTCACCATTTTCCACCTGCACGGTGATGATCTGGGGGCCTTCCTGGGAGACGAGAATCGAAGCTTCCGGCACGGTCAGCGCCCCGCGCCTGGTCTCCAACACCAGTTCGATGTTGGCAAACATGCCCGCCTTCAGGTCCGGCGGGGGATGATTCAGCCACCCCTTCACCTCGCTCGAACGCGTGCTGCGGTTGATCACGGAATTGACGAAATAGACCTCGCCCTCCGCGGGCGATTCGGACGCCTCGGACCTGGTCAATACCTTGAGCTTGGTGCCCGCCTGCACCTTGGAAAGATAGCGCTCCGGCACCTGGAAATCGATTTTGAGCCGGCTGAGGTCGTTGAGCGTGGTGATGGCCGTGGCGGCCGTGATGTAATCTCCCGGCGAGATATCCCGCGCCCCGACCATGCCGGCGAAGGGCGCCTTGACCTCCGTCTTGTCTAGGCGCACCCGCAGCAACGCCAGCTCGGCCTTGCCCGAGGCAAACTCGGACTGGGCGCGATCATAGTCGGCCAGGGTGTTGGTTTGGGTCTGCCGCAGATTCTCCGCCCGCTGCAGGTTGAGCTCGGCGAGCCTGAAGCGCGCCTCCGCCTGGTCGAGTTGGGCGCGCAGTTCCGCGTCGTCGATCTTGAGCAGCATCTGACCCTGTTCCAGGCGTTCACCTTCGTTGAAATAGATGGCGCGAACCTGGCCGGCGATCTCGGCGCGGATTTGCGCCGATTCATTCGGCGCGAGGGAACCCACCAGGCTGAGGGTTTCCACCAGGTCGCGCCGCTGCAGGGCGACCACCTCGACCGGCTGAACCTGGCCCCCGCCTCGCGCTCCGCCTCCGCCCCCCCGGCGCTCTCCGCCGCGCGATCCGGGTTCACTCGCGGCGGAATCGCCGCTTGTCCGGCCGGCGCCCGCCGGATCCGACTTGTGACAAGCCGGGAACAGCAGGGCGCAACCCATCGCTGCCAGGGCAAGTATGCACCGGTGGTGGAGAATCATGATAAAACAAGTCTGCGCAGAGGGAAGGCTGTGCACAACAGCAGACGACCGGAAAGTGGCGCGAGTTACCGGGTCTTTGCGCCGGGCAAGCCGCGTTGTGACCCGTGACCTGCCGATCGTCAACCGGTCAGCTTCGCATATTCGCCGGCCGAAAGCAAAGCCTGCATTTCCGTGGATTCGGCCGGCGCCAGCCGGACCATCCAACCCTGGTCGTAGGGGCTCCGGTTGATGCTCTCGGGTGCGCTTGCGAGCGCCGAGTTCACCGCGGTCACCCGGCCGCCCACCGGCGCGTAAAGGTCCGAAGCTGCCTTGACCGACTCAACCACCCCGAACACAGCGCCGGCCGCAAACACCGCGCCTACCTTCGGCAGCTGCACGTAGGTGATGTCGCCCAGGCTCGCCTGCGCGTAATCGGAGATGCCGACAACGGCCGCGCCGTCGGCGTCGAGTTTCACCCATTCGTGGGATTTGGCGTAGCGGAGGTTTCCGGGAACGTTGCTCATGGACAAATCGATGTAGGAGCCGGCTTGCCGGCGATTGCAACATCCTTCGTGCCGCGGGCAAGCCCGGGGTTTAGACGTGTTTTTTCAGCGGCACGAATGGCGGTTTGACGAGTTGCAGGTCGACTTTCGCGCCGCGGATGTCCACGGCGAGGGGTTGATCGGCGGCCCCGGCGTTCACCAACGCCGACCCGATGGACTCGTTCAACATGGGCGAGAGCGTGCCGGAGACGACACGACCAACCGCCCCGGCAGCCGGGCCCAGCACGGGCGTTCCCGCGCGCACGATGCGCAGGTCGCCGGTTTTGAAAAAAACGATCCGTTTCGCCGGCCCGGCCGTTTTTTCGCTCCCGAGAGCGGCCCGGCCGATGAAATCGACCCCTTTTTCGAGCTTCACCGTCCATCCGAGGCCCGCGGCGATCGGGGAAATTTCGGCGGAGATTTCGTGTCCGTGAAGCGGAAAGCCGGCTTCGAGCCGCAGGCTGTCGCGCGCGCCCAGGCCGGCGAGCTCCAGCCCGTGCGGCGCACCCGCGGCAAGCACGGCGTCCGCCAGCCGGAGGGCATCGGCTGCCGCGTGGTAAAGCTCACATCCGTCCTCGCCCGTGTAGCCGGTCCGGCTGATGAGGCAGGGCACCCCGGCTACTTCCCCCTCGCAGAAATGGTAATACTTCAGACCGGCGAGTTCGGCCTTGGTGAGTGTTTGTACAATGGCGGCGGCCCGGGGTCCCTGTACGGCGAGCAGGCCGTACTCGGGCGAGCGGTCGGTGATGATGACATCAAACCCCGCCGCCTGCTCGCGCATCCAGGCGAGGTCCTGATTGATGTTGCCCGCGTTGATACACAAAAAATAGTCCCCGGGCCCCCGCAGGTACACGAGCAGATCGTCCACGACACCGCCCGCCGGATTGCACATCGGTGTGTACATGACCCGCCCCGGGACAAGCTTCGCGGCGTCGTTGGTAACGAGACGGTTGAGCCAGCGCCCTGCATCCGGTCCGCGCACGTCGACCTCGCCCATGTGGCTCACGTCGAAGAGCCCGGCGGCCCGGCGCACCGCGCGGTGCTCCTCGAGAATGCTGCGGTACTGGACCGGCATCTCCCAGCCGGCGAAATCGACCAGCCGGGCCCCGTGCGCCACGTGAAAATCCCGCAAGGGCGTGCACTGCAATGAGCTCATCCGGGAAACCTAACGGCCCGCCCCCCGGGATGCGCAAGGTCGTTTTGACCGGGCCCGGGCGAAAATAAGTTCGTCATCCGGCCGCGCCGTATAGACTCGGGACATGTTTGCGTTTGTCCTTGCCGTCCTCTTCACGCTCGGGACCTCGTTCTGGTGCTCGTTGCTCGAGGCAATCATTCTCAGCACGACGGTCGCGGAAATCGAGGCCCTCAAACGGGTGAAGCCGGTGCGCGGCCGCCTGCTCGCCCGGCTCAAGCATGACATCGAGGAGACGATTTCGACCATCCTCACCCTCAATACCATGGCCCATACGCTGGGCTCCGTGATCGTCGGTGCGTTGGGCGCGCACCTGTTTGGCGACACCGCCCTCGGCGTAATTTCGGGCGGCATGACCTTTGCCATCCTCATCGTCGCCGAAGTGATCCCCAAAAACCTCGGCGTCGTTTACCGGGCCTCCCTCCAGCCCCACATCGTCTACCCGCTGCTTTGGATGAAACGGCTGCTGGTGCCCGTCACCTGGCTCTGCCGGCAGGTCGTGCGGCTGGTCGTGCGCCGGCGGCCCGCCCGGCAGGCTTCCGACCGCGAAATCATCCTGCTCGCGGAGCGCGGCGCCGCCGAGGGCACGCTCTCCCGCAGCGAATCAAGCATCATTGCGAACATCCTCGCGCTCGATGACGTGCGGATCAGCGAAATCATGACCCCCCGCACGGTCGTCACGGCCCTGAAAAAAAACACCACGGTAGGCGAGGTGTTCCGTGATCATCCCAACATCCCCTTCGCCCGCATCCCCGTCTGCCAGAAAAACCTCGACGACATCGCGGGCCTCGTGCGCCGCCGCGATCTGCTCAAGGCCAAGGCCAACGATCAGGACCTGGAGACCGTGGGCAACCTCATGCAGGAGATTCATTTCATCCCGGAGACCGCCACCGTCGGGCAGGCCCTCCAGCTCTTCCTCAAGACCCACCAGCAGCTTCTCGTCGCGGTCGACGAGTTTGGCTCCACCGCCGGGGTCGTCACCATGGAGGACATCATGGAACATATCCTGGGCCGGGAAATTTTTGAAAAGGACGACGTGGCGGTCGACATGCGCGAGCTGGCGCGGGCGAGGCTGCAAAAACAGGCCATGCGGCCCCGGTCGGCCAGCGGGTCATCCGCCGCACCCTTTGCCCCTCCGAAGAGCTGACCTCCGCGTCCATTCGCGACTGCCCGGTCCATGATTCCGCCGCTCGCATACCTCGAGGTTCAGCCCCATCCGTTTCTCATCCGTTTCAGCGAGCAATTCGGCATCCGCTGGTACGGCCTGGCGTATGTGCTCGGCTTCCTCGCCTGCGGCTGGCTCCTGATGCGGTACCATCGGGCCGGGCGTTCCGCTCTGCCGGCGGAACGGGTGCCGGATCTGATGCTCGCCCTGATCGTCGGCGTCCTGCTCGGCGGACGGCTCGGATATTTTCTGCTCTACGAACCCGACCGTCTGCTGCACCGCCCGTTCGACCTGGTGCGCATCTGGGAGGGCGGCATGGCGAGCCACGGCGGATTTGCCGGCGTGTTTGTCGCGCTGTGGTGGTTTGGCCGCCGCCACCGGATTTCAATCCTGCATCTGGGCGACCTGGTGGCGTCGACCGTCTCGGCCGGACTGCTTTTCGGTCGGATCGCGAACTTCCTGAACGGCGAATTGTGGGGCAAGGTCACGACGGTCCCGTGGGCCATGATATTTCCCCGCAGCGATCCTCCGTTCCCGCGGCATCCGTCGCAGCTCTACGAAGCCGCCCTGGAGGGCGCATTGCTGCTCGCCCTGGTCCAATGGCGTTTCTGGAAGAGCGACGTCGGGCGCACGCAACCGGGCCGCTTGTGCGGCGAATATCTGTGTGCCTACGCCATCGTGCGCATCTTCGGGGAATGGTTTCGCGAGCCCGACTCCGGCCTCATCCTCGGCCTCAGTCGCGGTACATTTTATTCGTCGTTTCTCCTCTTCGCCGGGGCGGGATTGGTCGCTTACGGCCGTCGCCATTCGTCCGCCCGGTCCTAGCCGGATTCATGCGACCCGGCATCCGGTTCAATGCGACCGCTCGAGAGCCGGACGGCTGTAGGGCGGACTGAGAATCCGGCGCGAGGACCGCCCTGTCCTGCTCCGCCGCCCTTGTGCCGCCGGCGGTTCCCGCGGTGGCCGCGTCAGAACACCGTGCCCGCGGGAATCACCGCATCTTTCGGCACCACCGGCACTCCGTCACGGACGACCACCATGCCGTCGACATAAGTGCCGTCGGTTTTCCCGTCGGGCGAAAACACGACGTTCTCACCGATGCGCGCGTTCTTGTCGATGATGGCGCCGCGGATGCGGCAGTTGCGGCCCACCCCGACGGCGGGCACACCGCGGTCGGCCCGCTCCTTGAGCTCCGCCTCGCTCTCATAAAAATCTGCGCCCATCATGACCACGTCCTCGAGGTGGGACCCCTCGTGCACGATCGACCGGATGCCGATGACGCAGTGTTTGAGGGTCGAGTCGGTGATGATCGAGCCGTCGGCGATGACGACGTGGTCGATGGCGCACCGGTTGATTTTCGTCGCGGGCAGAAACCGCGCATGGGTGTAGACGGGCGTGGTGTGGGTGTAGAAGTTGAACGGCGGCAGCGGCTGGGCGAGCGCCAGATTGGCCTCGAAAAACGCCCGCACGGTGCCGATGTCCTCCCAATAGCCTTCAAAAATGTACGCGAAGAGGCGCCGCTGTCTGAGCAGACCGGGGATGACTTCCTTGCCGAAATCGGTCATGACGTTGGCCAGCGCATCCTGCAGCACGCCGCGGTTGAACACGTAGATGCCCATCGAGGCGAGGCACCGTTTTCCCGCGGCCGCGGCCGTGAGCCGCGATTCGAGCGCCGGGCTGAGGGCGAGGCTGTTGATGACGGCGGGATCCTTCGGTTTCTCCGCAAACTGTTGGATTTCCAGGGCGTCATTCACGCGCATGATTCCCAGCCCTTCGACCCGCGAGACCGGCACGGGAATGGCCGCGACGGTCACGTCGGCACCGGTCGCGATGTGCTGCTCGAGAATCTTGTTGAAATCCATCCGGTACAGCTGGTCGCCCGAAAGGATAAGCACATGATCGTGGGGGTGGGTGCGGAAATGCACGAGGTTCCGGCGCACGGCGTCAGCCGTCCCCTGATACCAGTCCGCGCTTTTTTCGGTCTGTTCCGCGGCCATGATCTCCACGAATCCCTGGCCGAAACAGTCAAAATGATAGGTCTGGTTGACGTGGCGATGGAGCGAAGCGGTGTTGAACTGCGTCAGGAGAAAGATGCGATTGATGCCCGAGTTGAGGCAGTTGCTGATCGGAATGTCCACCAGCCGGTATTTGCCCGCCAGCGGCACCGCGGGCTTGCACCGCTCCTTCGTCAGTGGATAGAGGCGGGTCCCGCGACCGCCGCCCATCACCACCGCGAGGACCCTGGGATTGAATTTCATTGCCGGCCTCCGAGGTATTACCTTGCCGAGACTTTGCCGCCCCGGCTAAAATCTCCAGCCTAAACAAACGCCCGGAGCCACCCGTCCCTCGTCTCGCCATGTGCGGCATCGTCGGTTACGTCGGCAAACAGAAAGCCTCGGCCATCCTCCTGGAAGGCCTGAAACGCCTCGAATACCGCGGCTACGACTCCGCGGGGCTGGCGGTCGGGCAGAACCGCGCCTTCGAGATCGTCAAGAAGGTGGGCCGGGTGGACAACCTGGTCAAACACGCCGCGGGCCATCGCCTCTACGGCAGCACCGGCATCAGCCACACCCGGTGGGCCACTCACGGCGGCGTCACGGATGCGAACGCCCACCCCCACGTGAGCAGCGACGGCAAATTCGCCCTCGTGCACAACGGGGTGATCGAAAACTACGCCGGCATGAAGAAGTTTCTGGCCGGCAAGGGTTACACCTTCGCCTCCGAAACCGACACCGAGGCCCTGACCAACCTCATCGCGTATCATTTCCAGAAGGAACCCGCCCGGCCCGACACGAGCCGTTTTCTCGAAAGCGTGCGCAAAGCCCTCCGCCACGTCGAGGGCACCTACGGCATCGTGGTCCTGTGCACGGAGCATCCGGAGGAAATGGTCGCGGCGCGCTATGGTTCGCCGCTCATCCTCGGCGTGGGCGATGGCGAGTACCTGCTCGCCAGCGATGTCTCCGCCCTGGTCAGCCGCACCCAGAACGTCGTCTACCTCAAGGACGGCGAAATCGTCCACGTCACGCCGAAAAATTTCTCCATCACCACCCTCGACCTCGCCGATGTGTCGCCGGTGATCGACAAGGTTGACTGGGCGGTGGAGGCCGCCGATCTCGGCGGCCACGCCCACTACATGGAGAAGGAGATTTTCGAACAGCCGCTGGCCCTCGAAAACGCCATGCGCGGGCGCTTTTCCGCCGACGAAAGCACGGCCAATTTCGGCGGCCTCAATCTCACGCCCGCCGACTTCCGCCTGATCGACCGTTTCCAGTTCTGCGCCTGCGGCACGGCCTGGCACGCCTGCCTGGTCGCCGAGCACCTGCTGGAACGTTTCGCGCGGGTGCCGGTGGAGGTCGATTACGCCTCGGAGTTCCGCTACCGCAATGCGCCGCTCGACACGAACACGCTCTTTTTTGTGATCAGCCAGTCGGGCGAGACCATCGATACCCTGGCCGCGCTGCGCGAGGCCAAGCGCAAAGGCTACAAGGTCATGGCCATCTGCAACGTCGTGGGCTCGACCATCGCGCGCGAAGCCGACGGCGGCATCTACCAGCACGCCGGGCCCGAAATCGGCGTGGCCTCAACCAAGGCGTTCACGTCGCAATTGCTCATCGCCGCCTTGTTCGCGCTCTACGTCGCGCGCATGCGGGACATGAGTTTCAGCGACGGCGTGGAGTATGTGCGGGCCCTCAAGCGCGCGCCCGATCTCGTGCGGCAGGCGCTCCAGCAGGCACCCCGCCTGAAGCAGATCGCCCAAAAATACGCCCACCACCAGGATTTCCTCTTCCTCGGCCGCCTGTCGCTCTTCCCCCTCGCGCTCGAGGGGGCGCTCAAGCTCAAGGAGATCTCCTACATCCATGCCGAGGGTTATCCGGCCGCCGAAATGAAACACGGGCCGATCGCGCTGGTCAGCGAAAGCTGCCCCGCGGTTTTCTTCGCCCCGAAGGGCGAGATTTTTCCGAAGGTCGTCTCCAGCATCCAGGAAATCAAGGCCCGCAAAGGAAAGACCATCGTTATCACCACCGAAGGCTGTGAACTGCCCGTGGGCGTGGTCGACGAGGTCGTGCACATCCCCGACTGTCACGAGGCCGTGCTGCCCATCGTGGCGGCGGTGCCGGTCCAATTGCTCAGTTATTACATCGCGGCCGAACTCGGGCGTGACGTCGACAAACCGCGCAACCTTGCGAAGTCGGTCACGGTGGAATAAACGGCCCGCTCCGCACTACGGGGGCCTTCGGCTGCTGGTATAGCCAGCCGCCATACAAAGTGGTGAGGCCGGCCGCAGTTCGTTATTTGAACATGCGGGGGGACCCAGCCTTCGCCCGGGGCTGCGGCGGGCAGGCCGCCCATGCCACGTGATACGGCATTCTGCCTGTGAAGCCGGTCGCGCCTGCATTCGCCTTGCGGGACGGGCGGCCGCCCGCATAACCCTTGCCCTCCGGCATGAACATTCAACCGACCAAGGAAGCGTTTCTGCGCCTGTGCGGGCAGGGCAATGTCGTGCCAGTTTATGCCGACCTTATGGCCGACTTCGAGACCCCCGTCTCGGCCTATGCCCGCCTCAAAGCCACCGGCCCCGCCTACCTGCTCGAATCCGTGGAAGGCGGCGAAAACGTGTCGCGCTACAGCTTCATCGGCTGCCGGCCGCGCAAGGTCTTCGCCTGCGGGGCCGACACCACCGAAATCCGCGAACCCAACCGCCCGCCGCAGCGCGTGCCCACCCCCCGCGATCCGCTCGCGCTCATCGAGGCGGAGGTCGCCGGCTACAAACCCGTGAACCTCCCTGGCATGCCGCGTTTCATGGGCGGAGCCGTGGGCTACGTCGGCTACGAATACATCAACCGCCTGGAAACCGCCGTGCCCGTGGCCGCGCGCGACGAACTCGGCCTGCCGCTCGTCTATTTCATGCTGTCGGACTCGCTGCTGATGTTCGACCGCGCCAAGCAAACGCTCCGCCTTTGCGTCAACGCCCACGTGCGGGGCGAGCCCGCCGGCGTCTATGCCGCCGCCGTGGCCGAACTCCGCAACCTGTATGAACTGCTCGGCCAGCCGCGTCCCCTCGCCTCTCCGCCCCTGGTTGAGCCGCCGCGCATCGACCCGCCGCCGTCGAATTTCAGCCCGGCCGCCTTTGAGCGAATGGTGGAGGACGCCAAGGAGTACATCCGGGCGGGCGATGTCATCCAGGTCGTGCTGGCGCAGCGATTCGCGCGTGATTTCAAGAAGACGCCGCTCGAACTCTATCGGGCGCTGCGGACGGTCAACCCCTCGCCCTACATGTTCCTGCTCGATACGGGCGATTACGCCCTCGTGGGCGCCTCACCCGAGGTGCATGTGCGGCTGACCGACGGCCAAGTCGAGATCCGCCCCATCGCCGGCACCCGGCGCCGGGGCGCCACCGTCGCGGAGGACCACGCGCTGGAAAAAGAGCTTCTCGCCGATGAAAAGGAGCGGGCGGAGCACCTCATGCTCGTGGACCTGGCCCGCAATGACATCGGCCGCGTGTGCGAGTTTGGCAGCGTGACTGTTCCCGAATTCATGCTCGTGGAGCGGTACTCGCACGTCATGCATATTGTTTCGCAGGTCGAGGGCCGCCTTGCGCCCGGCCGGAACGCGTTCGACCTCATGCGCGCGACATTCCCGGCCGGCACGGTGAGCGGAGCCCCCAAGGTGCGCGCGATGCAGATCATCGCCGAACAGGAAAAACTCCAGCGGGGGTTTTACGCCGGTGCCCTCGGCTATTTTAGTTACGATGGCAATCTTGACTCCTGCATCACTCTCCGCACTTCGCTGGTGAAGGATGGACGGATTTACCTTCAAGCCGGGGCTGGCATCGTCGCCGATTCTGTACCGGCATCGGAATATCAGGAGTGTATCAACAAGGCTTCGGCGCTGCTCAAGGCCGTGGCCATCGCCGAGGGATTTTAGGCCCGTTATTTCATGGGGACGCGACGTTCTCGTCGCGTGTGCCCTCGCAAAACGGCGACCCGCCTTCGCCCTGCGGGCTACGGCGTGGCTGAGAGTGTCGGACGGGCCGAGCCGGAGCCTCGGCGAAGGCTGGCGGGGGGGTCGCCGCCACAGTTCGCAGTCTGTCAATGGTGTGCATGGCGGGTGTGAAATATCCGGGCGGAGCCGGCGGGCGTGGGTCCTTTCGGCGCCTTGTTTGGCGGCGCGAGTGTCACAATTGCGCAACAGCCGGCCCCAACGGTGCCGGCCAATCCTGGCGATTGCGCATCCGGACCGATGGCAAAAGCGTCTTTACGAATCGGACCTATCCCGGCACAAATCCGGGAACAAATTGATGAGCGAGTTGTTCCTGCCGAGTGAGTTGCCATCATCCATCCATTCCGAACGCGCGGTTTTGCTTGGCGCCCCCGTATCTGGCACCTCCGGCCGGCACGGCGGCAGTAACACGACAACCGCCCGCTGCCACGGCGAGGCCGGGGAAATTTGCCGGCTTTGGCCACCCGCGCCGCTGGCTGGCACGCGGCAGGCTTGAAGATTGGGAATGAAAACACGCGCCCGACCTCATATTTGGAGGGAACCCGCGGGTCGCGGTGTTATCTCATTACCAAGCCCTTCAGTTGTGCCAACCATGGCCTCGACGCACAGCGCTCATCGGAAGACCGCAGTCCTCGGCGCCACTCCCGCTGCCGGGATGGAGACATTGGCGGTTCGTCCGGCGGTTCCCGCGCCCGATGCTCCGCCTTCCTTTCTCGATCAGCCCGCGCGGGCGCCGGCCGAGCCGCCGGTCGCGGGCGAGCGCAACAGCCTGCAGCTTTACCTGCAGGAAATCGGCAAGACTCCGCTTTTAACCATCGCCGAGGAGGTGGAACTCGCCCGGCGCATTCGGCGCGGCGACAAGTCGGCCCGCGATCACATGATCAAGGCCAACCTTCGGCTGGTGGTGAAGATCGCCCATGATTACAAGGATTTCGGCCTCCCCCTGCTCGATCTCATCAGCGAGGGCAACATCGGCCTGATCAAGGCGGTTGAACGCTTCGACCCGCGCAAAGGCGGCAAGCTCAGCACCTACGCCGCTTGGTGGATCAAGCAGTCCATCAAACGCGCGCTGGCCAACCAGTCGAAGACCATCCGCCTGCCCGTTCATCTGGTGGACAAGATTTCGAAGATGCGCCGCACCGCCATGGCTCTCGCCGAGGAATTTGGCCGCGAGCCGTCCGACGAGGAAATCGCCATGGAGTTGGGCATTCCGACCAACAAGGTCGCCCACCTCAAGTCGGTCAGCGTGCGCCCGGCCTCCCTCGACGCCCCGCTGGGCGACGAGTCCGATTCGGCGACGTTCGGCGACATCGTGGGCGACGACAATGCCGTCAATCCCTACGAAGGACTCCGCGAGAGCAACCTCAAGTCCGACCTCAACCGC
>Ga0156277_11014_pt1 | contig 13063 bp, 10 predicted proteins | sample RifCSPlowO2_12_FD_107926 | JGI IMG/M metagenome (GOLD analysis project Ga0156277, IMG submission 107926) | Verrucomicrobia bacterium RIFCSPLOWO2_12_FULL_64_8
CCTCATCGTCTCCGGGACCGTGACCAAGAAAATGGCGCCCCAGGTCGTGCGCCTGTGGAACCAGATGGCCGAGCCGAAGTACTGCATCGCGATGGGAGCCTGCGCCATTTCTGGCGGCCCGTTCAAACAGGGCTACAACGTGCTCAAGGGCATCGACCGCTACATTCCGGTGGACATTTATATCCCCGGCTGCCCGCCGCGGCCCGAGGCGCTGCTGCATGGTCTCGTCCAACTGCAGCGGAAGATCCGGGGTGAAAAACTCACCGGTCCCGACGCGCCCCGCCACCTCCAGCCCGGCGATCCTTGCGAGTATCCCGTGCCCGCCTTTGGGGAGCACGACCTCGAACCCGCCAAAAACCCCGGCGTCTGGCAGCCGCCGCCCCTGACACGCCCCGGATGAGCGCGCGTCACGCGAATAGCCAATTGTCGATCGGAAAATTCATTTTCACCGTCACGATTTTGGAAACTCTTGAACAGATTCGCGACCGCCTGCTCGCCCGTTTCCCGGGCGCTGCGGTCGTCGTGGTGCCCAACCCCGTGGTGGCCGCCCAATCGTCGCTCCTGCTCGGGGCGGCGCAGGCCCGGGACATCGCGCTTTTCCTCCGCGACGATCCGGTGCTGCGGCTCGATTACTGTTCAAACGCGACGGGCGTGGACTGGCCGGAGAAGGAGATCATCGATACCGTGAAGACCACGATCGCGCAGCCCGACGGCGCGCCCAAGATCTTCGAGCGTAAAACCAAACGCCTCCAACCCGGTTGCCTCGAGGCCGTCTACCATCTCTATTCGACGAGGTTGCAGCATGGCCCGGTCATCATCCGGATGCGGACCGGCAACCGCACCGACCAGGTGACACTGCCTTCGCTCACGCCGGTCTGGCGCTCATGCGAATTCCAGGAACGCGAGATCTACGACCTGTTCGGCATCGTCTTCGACGGGCATCCCGATCTGCGCCGCATCCTCATGTGGGACGAGTTCAAGGATCATCCGATGCGCAAGGACTATGTGGAGCCGGACGATTACGAATGGGAGCCCACGCCGCACGACGAGGTGCTGGCCAAGGCGAAGGCGCATTATCCGGCGCAAAGTCCGAAGTCCGAAGCATGAAATCCGAAATCCCAGCCTCCATCCCGCCTCCGTCCGATTTCGGACTTCCGACTTCCGACCTCGGATTTTCGGGCGCACCCGGCGCGCACGTCCGTCCGGCGCACGACGAATTCCACGGCGACCTGCTCGAGGTCTCGATGGGGCCGCACCATCCCTCGACCCACGGCGTCTTTCGCATGCAGGTCACGCTCGACGGCGAGACGATCGTCCGGCTCAAACCGGTCTTCGGCTACCTGCACCGCAACCATGAGAAGATCGGCGAGAACACAACCTACCTCGGCTCGATGCCCTACACCGACCGGCTCGATTATTTTTGTTCGATGACGAACAACTGGGCCTACGCCCTCGCGGTCGAGCGGCTCGCCGGCCAGGCGGTGCCCGAGCGCGCCGAGTATGTCCGCGTCATCCTCGCCGAACTCACCCGTCTGCTCAACCACGCCTGCCTCGCCGGCTTTCTCCTGCAGGATTCCGGCGCCAGCGGCACGCCGCTGATGTATGCCTTCCGCGAACGCGAGAAGATCCTCGACCTCTTTGAATCGCTCAGCGGCTCGCGCATGATGTGTAACTACCAGCGGTTCGGCGGCTGCCGGGTCGATCCGCCGCCCGCCTGGTTTGACGCCGCCCGCCGCGTGGTGGACGACTTCCCGCGTTTTCTCGACGAGTACGAGGCGTTCCTCAACGACAACGAGATCCTGATGGCGCGCACCCAAGGGGTCGGACGGCTGGCGCCCGATCTGGCGGTGAACGCCGGCGTCACCGGCCCGATGCTCCGCGCCGCCGGCATTCCTTATGATATCCGCAAGGTCGATGCCTACGGCGTTTATTCGCGCTTCTATTTCCGCGTGCCGCTCGGCGATCACGGCGACACCTACGACCGCTACATGATCCGCATCCTGGAAATGCGCGAGTCGCTCAAAATCCTCCAGGCGGCGTTGCGCGGCCTCCCGGGCGGCCCGATCTTTGATCCCAAGGCCAGGATTCGCGGTTTCCGCCCGAAGCCGGGCGAAGCCTACGGGCGCATCGAGGGCCCGAAGGGCGAGATTGGTTTCTATCTCATCAGCGACGGCGGCGCCAATCCCTACCGCTACCGCGTGCGGGCGCCGTCGTTCGTCAACCTGACCATCCTCGAGGACCTCTGTCTCGGTCATACGGTGGCCGATGCGGTGGTGATATTGGGCAGCATCGACATCGTCCTCGGCGAGGTGGACCGCTAGGTTTTCGCTTCGCGAAAACCTGATTCACTTTCACCCTCACCCCCACTTTCACTCTCACCATGTTAGGCACCGGCATCATCAAAGGCCTCGCGGTCACCGCGAAAAATCTCGTGGGCAGCTACCACGATCCCGAGCGCTTCGTCACGGTGCAATATCCCGAGGAACCGGCGCCGGTCACGGAGGCCTTTCGCAATTTTCCCTTCCTCGTCTACGATGCCGAGCATGACCCGATGGGCTCGCTGCGCTGCGTGGCCTGCCAGATTTGCGAAAAAGAATGTCCGCCGCAGTGCATTTACATCGAGAAGAGCAAGGACAAGAAACCCGACGCGCTGAGCAAGCCGCAGTTCTACCCGGCAGTCTTCGACATTGACGCCTCGGTTTGCATGAGTTGCCAGATTTGCGTCGAAGTGTGTCCGTTCGAGGCGATCAAGATGGACCAGGTTTTCGAGATCGCGACCGCCGATCGCTTCGAGGGTCTCTTGTTGCGCAGGGAGCAACTGGCCAAATCCAACGAGTACTACCACCAGATCCACCCGACCGAGGCCGCGGCGGTTGACGCCCGTTTGGCCGAGCAAAAACGCGTGGCCGAGGAGAAGGCGAAGGCCGCGGCCGCCAAAGCCGCTGCGCCTAAACCGGCCGCTGCAACCCCCACGCCTTCGCCGGTGGCGAAGCCGCCGGACGAATCTCGCCGAGGCCAGCAGGGCGAAGGCGGACTGAAACCCGCTGCCGCGCCCGGTGCGGCGGCACCCCGGCCTCCTCCGCCCTCCGCATGATTCACGCCGTCGCCACGGAATCCGCGTTCGAGCGTCTGCCGCTCGTCCTGCGCGACCACGTCACCGGCCTTTTCCCCGCCTCCCTGCGCGATCTGGCGGGCGGAGTGCTCGCGATTCTCGTGATCATCGCGCTGGCCGGCGCCGTGTTCGCGTTCCTCACCTGGCTGGAACGCAAGGTGCTCGGTCGCATGCAGAACCGGCCCGGCCCCAACCGCACCGGACCCTTTGGTTTGCTTCAGCCCATCGCCGACGCGATCAAGACGCTGGTCAAGGAGGATGTCGTGCCGCACTCCGCCGACCGGGTGCTCCATTTTCTCGCGCCCGTCGCGCTGATCGTGTTCACGCTGCTCGCGTTCGCGGTGGTGCCCTATGGGCGGCATCTCGTGCCGGTCGATCTCGACGCGGCGGTGCTGTATTTTTTCGCGGCGGGAGCCGGCACGGAACTCGCAATCTTCATGGCGGGGTGGGGCAGCCGGAACAAGTACGCCCTGCTGGGCGCCATGCGCGCGCTGGCCCAGCTCATCAGCTATGAGCTGCCGCTGCTGCTGTCCGTCGTGCCGGTGATCATGCTCGCCGGCACGCTTTCAACCACCGGCGTCGTGGCGGCGCAGGGCGGCTGGGAGGCCGGGGTCATTCCGCACTGGCATGTGCTCACGCCCTGGGGCGCCGCGGGGTTCGCCATGTTTTTTGTGGCGGCGCTGGCCGAGTCGAACCGCTCGCCGTTTGATCTGCCCGAGGCGGAAAGCGAGCTCATTGCCGGGCATCTGACGGAGTATTCAGGCTTCAAATTCGCGCTCTTTTTCATGGCCGAGTATTTCGGCATGATGGCCCTGTGTGGCATGGGCGTGACGCTGTTCCTGGGCGGCTGGCACGCGCCGTGCGCTTTTCTTGAGTTTATTCCGTCGTATGTCTGGTTCGGCCTCAAGCTGTTCGCGCTGATCCTGGCCTTCATGTGGGTGCGCGGCACGGTGCCGCGCCTGCGCATGGACCAGCTCACGCGGCTGGCGTGGAAATTCCTGGTGCCGCTGGCGCTGATCAACCTCGGTACGGCCGCCTTCTGGCATCTGAGCGCCGATTGGACGGGCGCGACCCAACTGCTCCGCTGGACCACCGGGTTCATCCTGGCGGCCGGCCCGTTCCTGCTGCTCGGTCGCGGACTCAGTTCCGGTCTCGGCCCGCGCACCTATCGTTACGCCACATGAATACGTCGAAGGTCGAAGGTCGAAGGTCGAAGGCTCCGGAACCGTCGGATCATGCCCGGGGAGTTCTGGCTTTCGACTTTCGACTTTCGACTTTCGACGTCTCCCGATGATCCTCGCCCTCGCCATTCTCGCCTTTGTCATGCTGGCCGCCGCGGCGGTGGCGATGAGCCTGCGCAACCTGATCCACAGCGCGCTTTGCCTCATTCTGAGCTGGCTGGGCATCGCCGCGTTCTACCTGTGGGCCGGCGCCGAGTTCGTCGGATTCGCCCAGATCCTCATCTATGTCGGCGCCGTTTCGATGGTGGTGTTGTTTGCGGTGCTGCTCACCCGGCGTCTCCCCGCGGACGAGTTTGCGGTCGAGCCCGCCTCGCTGGCCCGGGCCTCCGCGGCCCTTGTCACCGGCGGCGCGGTGGCGGGGCTGCTCGGCGGCACGCTGCTCACGACCCGGTTTCCAACCCCGACGCGGGCCCCCGTGCTTCAAGTCCGCGAGATCGGTGAGCTGCTCGCCGGGCCGCACGCCGTCGCGTTGCTGGTCGTCGGCGTTCTGCTGACCGTGGCGCTCATCGGCGCCGTGGTCATCGCCGCGTCGGAGCCGCCGTCGAAAGGGGGCCGGCCATGAGTCCGCTGAACCTCTGCCTGCTGGTTTCGAGCGCGTTGTTCTGCATCGGCCTGATCGGCGCCCTTTCGCGCAGCAACGCCATCCTCGTGCTGCTCGGCATCGAGCTGATGCTCAATGCGGCCAACCTCAACTTCATCGCCTTCTGGCGTTTCGGACCGGCGCCCGGCGGCGGGGCCGGCGTCATCTTTGTGCTGTTCTCCATCGCCGTGGCCGCCGCCGAGGCGGCCGTCGGCCTGGCACTGGTGATTGCCGTGTACCGCCACCAGCGGAACATCCGGCTGCAGGAGGCGGTGCGGCTGAAAGGATGATTTTCGCCACGGATGACACGGATAAACACGGATGAATGCGAAGAAAGCACACCACGGTCAGTCCCGTCATCCTGAGCGGAGCGAAGGATTCAGCCGGATCTGTGCGGTCGTGAATCTTCATGGATTCTTCGCTTCGCTCAGAATGACACGGCAAATGTGGACCATGCCTTCACTCCGCATTCCGCACTCCTCGCTCCGCACTGCATGACCATCTCCGCCGCCAATGTCTGGCTCATTCCCGCGCTGCCGCTCGTGGCGGCCGGTATCGGCGCGCTGACGCCGCGCCGCGGGCGCGGACTGTCGGCTGGCGCCGCCATTGTCACCATGGCCGGGGCGTTCGTGCTCTCGCTCCTGGCGCTGCAGAGGAGCAGCCGGGGCCTGCCCGCCGGCTTGTCCGCCAAAGCTCCGGCGGCGGCGGAAGCCTTGGCGAAGGCGGGTGACCGGGCTGACAGCCTCCTCACGTCGGCTGCTACAGCCTCGTATTACAACTTCGCCTGGTTCGACCTGGGCGACACGACGCTACGGCTTGGCTGGGTGCTCGACCCGCTCGCGGGGTTCATGCTCGTGATGGTCTCGTTCGTGGGGCTGCTCATCTTCATCTTCAGCCTCGGTTACATGCGAGAGGACGCGAATTACACGCGCTTCTTCTGCTTCATGAGCCTGTTCGCCGCGGCGATGCTCGGCCTGGTCGTCGCCAACAGTCTGCTGCTGCTGTTCGTCTGCTGGGAGCTGGTCGGCCTGGCCTCATATCTCCTCATCGGCTTCTGGTTCCACAAGCCGGAGGCGGCCGCCGCCGCCAAGAAGGCCTTCATCACGACGCGGATCGGCGACCTCGGACTCCTGCTCGGCCTGCTCTGGCTCTACGACTCGACCGGCACGCTGCTCTTTTACGACGGCGGTGCCGGCTGCCTCGAGAGTACCGCGCTCAACTTGCTCGCCGCGCAAACCCTCACCGGCGGCCTCGTGCTGTCGACGGCCATCGGGTTGCTCATCTTCTGCGGCGCGATTGGCAAATCCGGCCAGTTTCCCCTGCACGTGTGGCTGCCGGATGCCATGGAAGGCCCGACGCCCGTCAGTGCGCTCATCCATGCCGCCACCATGGTCGCCGCCGGCGTCTTTCTCGTGGCGCGCGTTTATCCGCTGATGACCGCGGACCTCGGCGTGCCGGATGTTCCGGTGCATGCCCTGACCATGGTCGCTTTCGTCGGCGCGATCACGGCCCTGATGGGGGCGCTCATCGCCGTGGCGCAAAACGACATCAAACGGGTGCTGGCTTATTCCACCGTCTCGCAGCTCGGCTACATGATGCTCGCGCTTGGCGTGGGCTCGTGGGTCGCGGCCATCTTCCATCTGCTCACCCATGCCTTTTTCAAGGCGTTGCTCTTCCTCGGCGCCGGCTCGGTCATCCACGCGGCGCACCACGAGCAGGACATCCGGCGGCTCGGTGGCTTGCGCGGACCGATGCGCGCCACGTTTGCGACGTTCGCGATCGGCATGATGGCGCTGGCCGGAGTGCCGTTCCTGTTTTCCGGGTTCTGGAGCAAGGAGGCCATCCTGCACGCCGCGCATGCCTGGACGGTCTCGCCGCTGCCGCTCTACCTGGGACTCGCGGCCGTGGTGCTCACCGCGTTCTACATGACCCGTGTCGTGGCCGAGACGTTTTTCGGAAAGGCGCGTTCCGGCGTGGCGGGGCAGGCGCACGAGAGCCCCGCGGTGATGACGGTGCCGCTGGCGATTCTCGCGGTGGGGGCGGTCGCGCTGGGGTTCATCGGCACGCCCCATTGGCCCTGGCTGCAGCAGAAGCTCGACCCGGCGTTCGTGCCGGAACACAGCAATCTCGGATTCATCGCACTCTCCATCGTCCTGGTGGGCGCCGGCCTCGGCCTCGGCTGGTGGATCTACGGTCGCCGGACGCGTGCCTCGGCGGAGGCGGCCGATCCGCTGGCCAAGGCCGCGTCGCCGGTGTGGGCGGCCCTGGCGAAAAAGCTCGGCTTCGATGAACTCTACGCGGCCACGGTCGGACGCCTGAACTCATTCCTCGCAGCGCTGGCTGACGGGCTCGACCGCTGGGTGTGGGGCGGCGCGGTGAATTTCCTGGCGATGTTTGGTGAATTCACGGGTCTGGTCAGCCGCGACGTCGACGAGGGCGGCATCAACGCCGGGTTCGACGGCGTCAGCAAGGGACTGCGTGACACCGGCAAAACTTATTCGCGCGCGCAAACGGGCGAGGCGCACGGCTACCTGCGGTCCATCGCGGTGGCTTTCGTGGTCCTGGTGTTGTTCCTGGTGGTGGGAGGGGTCCGATGAAAAACGCGAGCGGATCGGATGCCGGGCCGCCGCCCGTCGGCGGGCGGTCCGTTCGAGATGAGGCGCGGACGCAAGGTCCGGCCCTGCACCCGTCCGCCGGGAGGCCAATTCGATGAACGGGCTCCCCTGGCTTTCGTTCATCATCTTTCTGCCATGGGCGGGCGCCTTGCTGCTGGCGCTTTGGTCGCGGCTCGGGGTGACGGCAACCCGGTGGCTCACCCTGGTCTTCAGCCTTTCCCCGCTCGTAATCGGACTAAAGGCGCTGGGCTCGTTCGAGCCGTCCGTGACAGGTTTTCAACTCCTCGAACGCCATGCGTGGATCGATGCGCTCAATGTCAGCTACCACCTCGGTCTCGATGGCCTCAGCCTGGTATTGGTGCTGCTGACGGGCCTGGTCACGCCGGCGGCATTGCTCGCCTCGTGGAGGCTGGACTCGAACCCGCGCCTCTTGGGGATTCTTTTCCTGCTCCTCCAAGGCAGCGCGCTGGGGGTGTTTCTGGCCCTGGATTTCTTTCTCTGGTTCATTTTCTGGGAGCTCAGTCTCGTGCCGGCGTTCTTCCTCATCAAATTATGGGGGGGACCGGGACGGACCCGCGCGGCCTACCAGTTTTTCATCTACACCATGGGCGGCAGCGCGTTCATGCTGCTCGGTTTCGCCGCCATTTATGCGGCGACCGGCACACTTGATTTTCCGCAATTGGCCCGCCTGGCGGCCGACGGCGTGCTGGCGCGCGAACTGGTTGCGCACGGGGGAGGTTGGTGGGGCGCCGCGGTCTTTGTTGGCGTGTTGCTCGGGCTGGCGGTCAAGGTGCCGCTGTTCCCCTTCCACACCTGGCTGCCTCCGGCCTATGCCGAGGCCCCCACCGGCGCCTCGATGTTCCTCACCGGCGTGATGTCGAAGATGGGGGTTTACGGCTTCCTCCGCATTCTCTGGCCGCTCTTCCCGGCCCAGCTGCAGGCCGCGACCCCGGGTCTGCTGGCGCTCGCGCTGGGCGGCGTGGTGCTGGGCGCGTGGGCGGCGATGCGGCAGACCGACCTCAAGCGCATGGTGGCCTATTCGTCGGTCAACCATCTCAGCTACTGCCTGCTGGCATTGTTTGCCGTCTCCCATGCCGCGAACCGGCCCGGCCTCACCAGCGAGGCCGCCACCGCCGCGCTCAGCGGCACGCTGCTCCAGATGTTCAACCACGGCCTCTCCGCTTCCTCGCTTTTTTTCTGTGTCGGCGTGCTCGAAACGCGGGCGGCCGGCCGGCGCGGCCTCAACGATTTCGGGGGAGTGCGCACGGTCGCGCCGGTTTTTGCCGGGCTGTGCGGCATCGCCCTGTTCTCGTCGCTCGGACTGCCGGGCCTCAACGGCTTTGTGGGCGAGTTTCTGATCTTCCGGGGCGTGTTCGGACTTGCTCCCGGCGCGGCCGCGATCGCGTGCCTCGGCCTGCTCGCCACCGCCATCTTTCTGCTCACGTTCTATCAACGCGTGTTCCATGGACCGGTCGCCGGCGCCGCGGCCGGCTTTCGGGACCTGTCGGTGCTCGAAATCGTCACCCTTGCGCCCGCCGTCGTGCTGATGTTCGTGCTCGGCGTCTGGCCGCAGCTGCTCATCGGCCTTTTCAACCCGCTCGTGACCGCGTGGGCCGGCCACCTGGCCCTGCCATGAAGAGCTCCCGACGAAACACGCAGGCGGGTAGGGCGGGACCGCTGGGCCCGCCGCCCAGTACCGCATGCGATCGGCGCGCCCGGCGGTCGCGCCCCACCTTCGGGGCCATGTCATGAACGCGTTGCCCTGGACCATTTACCTCTCGTTCGCGGGCGCGGTGGTCGTGCTCCTGGCCGGGGCACGTTCGGCCGGTGCCGCGCGCTGGCTGGCGCTGCTCACGGCGCTGGCGGGGTGGGGTGTCACGTTGGCGGCGGCGGCCGGTTATGTCCCGGCCGCGGATTTGCGGTCGCTGGTGGACGTGCCCTGGATTCCGGAGCTGGGCATCCGCTATCACCTCGCCGCCGACGGCATCAGCCTGACCTTGGTCGTGCTCACGGGCCTCGCCGCCACCGCGGGGATTCTCTTCTCGTGGAACGTCGAGGAGCGGGTCGGGGAGTTTTTCGCGCTCTTCCTCGCTCTGATCGGCGGGGTGTACGGCGTGTTTCTGAGCGCCGATGCGCTGCTGCTCTTTGTCTTTTATGAAGTCGCGATCGTGCCGAAGTATTTTCTGATCGCGAAGTGGGGTTCCACCCGCCGCGAGTACGGCGCGATGAAGCTCGTGCTCTTCTCGTTCACCGGCAGCGCGCTCGTGCTGGCGGGCCTGCTCTGGGCGTACGCCGCGGGCGGGGGGCAGGGCTTCGGGTTCACCGAGCTGGCGGCCGGCGTTTACACACGGAGCGAACAGCTCGGGATGTTCGCGCTGGTTTTTCTCGGCTTCGCCGTGCTGGCCGGCCTGTTTCCCTTCCACACGTGGGCGCCGACGGGCCACGTGGCCGCGCCCACCGCCGCCTCGATGCTGCTGGCCGGCGTGGTCATGAAACTGGGCGCCTACGGCTGCCTGCGCGTGGCCATGCCGCTGTTTCCCGAGGGCTTCTTTTTCTGGCAGCCGGTCATCGCGTGGCTCGCCGTGGCGGGCATCGTTTATGCGGGACTCGTCGCGCTGGTGCAGGAGGACTTCAAGTTCGTCATCGGCTACTCGAGCGTGAGTCACATGGGATTCGTGCTGCTTGGGCTGGCCGCGGCCAACACCCGCGCGGTGGGCGGCGCGGTGCTGCAGATGTTCTCCCACGGCGTCATCGCCGGCCTGCTCTTCGCCGTGGTCGGGCGGATGGTCTACGATCGGACCCATACCCGGCGCCTGGAGGATCTGCGCGCCATGACGCTGCATCGGCGGCTGCCGTTGGTCGCGGTCATATTCGTGCTCGCCGGGATGGCCTCCATGGGCATGCCGGGGTTCAGCGGCTTCCCGGCCGAGCTTTCGATTCTGATCGGCGCCTGGCAGGTTTCGCCGCTCTGGGCGCTGGTGGCCGCCGTGGGCGTGCTGGTGGCCGCGGCCTTCACCCTGCGGGCCATCCAGCTGGCGTTTTTTGGCGACGCCGGAGGAATGGAGGGCCCGGCTCCGCCCGGGCCGCAGGTGGACGACGGCCGACGCGGAGGTCGGCCCTCCAAGGACGCATCGGATGATGCGCATTTGATGCCGCCCATCTCCTGGCCGGAGAAGACCGGGGCCCTTCTGCTGATCGCCGCGACGGTGCTGGTTGGCGTCAAGCCCGACCTGCTGCTCGACTGGATCGGCCCGAGCCTGCAATCGTCGTTGCTGCAGGCGGTGTTGAAGGGAGGCGCGCCGTGAACGCGAGCTACCTCGAACTTGCCCGCGCGCTCCAACCCGAGGCGGCCCTGATCATCGGCGCCCTGATCGTGCTGGGTTTCGATCTGGCGGCTTTGCGCCGCGCCGACTTGGAAGCCAGATTGCGGACCGCGGTCGCGATTGGAGCGATCGCCGTGGCCGTGGCCTTCGCCCTGGCCTGCCGGACCGGCGCGGCCGGCCCGGTTTTTGGCGAGGTGCTCATGCTCGACAAGCTGGCCGTGGCCGCCCGGCTCGGCGTGCTGGGGCTCACGCTGTTGACCCTCGGGGTGGCGACCGGCGCGCCCGCGCCACGCCATCCCGCCGAATACGTGGCCATCATGCTTTTTGCCGCGACGGGTTTCACGTTGATGTCCGCCGCGCAACAACTGCTGCTGGCGTTCCTCGCGTTGGAGCTGGCCAGCCTTTCTCTCTATATCCTGGCGGGCTTCGACAAATCGCGTGCGGAATCAGCCGAGGCGGCGCTGAAGTATTTCCTTTTCGGCGGCATGTCGGCGGCGTTTTTGCTCTTCGGTTTCAGCCTGATTTATGGGCTGACCGGTTCCATCGATCTGCCGGAGATCTCCGTGGCGCTCGCCCGGCAGGGGCTAAGCCCGCTCCTGGCCATCGCGCTGGTCATGGTGTTAGGGGCGTTCGGTTTCAAGGCCGCCGCGGCGCCATTCCACCTCTGGGCGCCCGATGCGTACCAGGGCGCGCCGATTCCCTCCGCGGCGCTCATCGCCTCGGCCTCGAAGCTGGCGGGCTTCGTGTTGTTCACCCGCCTGCTTTGGCCCGGATTGGGAGCGGTGGCCGGTGATGTCTCGGGCTTCGCGGGGCCGGCGGGCTGGCTGCCGGTGATGGCGTTGCTTTCCGGCGCGTCGTTGCTTCTCGGCAATCTCGCCGCGCTGGCCCAGAGCAATGTCCGGCGGCTGCTGGCCTATTCGGCGATCGCCCATGCCGGAGCTCTCTTGCTCGGGGTGATGGCGACGGGCTCAGCCGGCCCGGCGCCGTTATTTTATTACGCCGCGACCTACGGCGTGGCCACGGCCGGCGCGTTCGGGGTGCTCGCGGTGCTCGAACGCGGTGGCGTCGGTCCGCGAATTGAAGATCTGGCCGGATTGCGCCAGCGCTCGCCGTTGCTCACCGTCTGCCTGTTGGTTTTCGTTCTCTCGCTGGCGGGCATTCCGCCCCTCGCCGGATTCTTTGGAAAACTCTTCGTGTTCGCCGCCGCGCTCAAGCTTGGCGGCCTGGCCGGGCCGGCGGGCTGGCTGACGCTGTTGGCGATCCTGCTCAGCGCCGTGGCGCTCTACTACTATCTGATCCTCCTCAAACAGGCGCTGGTGGCCCCGGCGGCGCGCGCGGCCGGCCCGATCGCCACGCCTTGGACCGCCGCCCTCACGCTCCTCGCCGCCGCCGCGCTGATCGTGGTGCTCGGCATTTTCCCATCGCTCCTGCTCGGGCTGCTTTGAACCAATCAATGCACCGATCTTGTCGATTGGGCGCATCTCAGTTTTTGCGACCCACGGGCAGGATGCCCGTGCCACGTGGCATGGGCGTCCCCGCCCATGTCCAAAAACTGAGATGCGCCCTTGTCGACTCCCGCTTTGAGTTCGGCGTTGAGTCGCCGCCCGGGTGCGGCAGACTGCCGCCGCCGCCTGCTCGTTCCCTCATCGCCCGCCCATGATCTGCTACGTCCCTGCCGAGACCATGCCTGGAGAACCGCGGGCGGCGCTCACCCCGGCCACGGCGCAGGCGTTGGTGAAACTGGGCCTGACCGTGCAGATGCCGCCGGGGTTGGGACGGGGGAGCCTCTATTCCGACGAGGCCTATCGGACCGCCGGGGCCGATTTGGCCGGCGATCACGCGCGGGCGCTGGCCGGGGCCGATCTCGTTTTGCGGGTGCGCAAGCCGCCCGCCGCCGACGTCCCGGTGATGAAACACGGCGCGGTGCAGCTCGGTTTTCTCGACCCTTTTGATGAGCCCGAATTGATTGCGGCCCTGGCGACCGCCGGGGTCAGCGCGGTGAGCCTGGAGATGATTCCGCGCACGGCGCTGGCGCAGAAAATGGACGCACTCAGCTCGCAGGCCAGCCTCGCGGGCTATGCCGCGGTGATCCAGGGTGCCGCGCGCCTGCGGCTGGCCCTGCCCATGATGATGACGCCGGCCGGCACGATCCTGCCGGCACGGGTTTTTGTGGTCGGGGCAGGGGTGGCCGG
>Ga0156277_10558_pt1 | contig 12776 bp, 12 predicted proteins | sample RifCSPlowO2_12_FD_107926 | JGI IMG/M metagenome (GOLD analysis project Ga0156277, IMG submission 107926) | Verrucomicrobia bacterium RIFCSPLOWO2_12_FULL_64_8
CGGACCACGGGGGCGACACGACGGCCTCGCTGTCGCGCACGACGAGGTGGCGCAGCGACGCCGGCTCGCCCATGAAGTGGAAGACGGCATGGTCCGCGGGCACGTGGAAATAAAGATAGACCTCGGAGCGGCGCAGATGGGTATGCGGCGGCATCGAATTCCACACGCTGCCGGGTTCGAGCCGGGTGAATCCCATCACCAGCTGGCAGGTGGGCATCGTGCCGGGGTGGATGAGCTTGAACAAGGTGCGTTCGTTGGCGTTTTCGCGCGAACCGAGCCGGTCGCCCTTGACGTCCTTGAACGCCACGTGGCGCGCGGGATGGGCGGCGTGGGCCGGGTAGGATTGCAGCCAGAAACGCGCCGGGCTCGCCGCCGCACGCGAAGCGAGCGTCACCGCCCTGATGCCGCGGCCCAGATAGAGGGCGTCGTGCGATTCCATGGGATACACGGTGTCGTCGACGGTCACGGACCCCGGGCCGCCGAGGTTGATCAGGCCGGCCTCGCGCCGTTCGAAGAAATATGCGGACCGCAGCCCGGCCGGATTGGGGAGCGCCAGCGGCGCCGCCAGGGGAACGGCCGCGCCGAGCACGGTACGGTCCGTCTCCCACCAGTGCAGCCGGATCTCGCCGGGCGAGAACAAATCACCGACGAGAAACTGCCGGCGGAGTTCCTCCGGTGGCAGCGTGGCAGCCAGTCGTGGCAAAGCGTGAGGGGCGATGTTCATGGAATAAGAAGTAGAAGATGAGGGGCGCACGGCTTCAGGCCAAGCAAAGTTTGCGATCGATGACCGCCGGGGGGCCGTACCCTCCCGGGCCGTCGGAACGGCAAAACATCGCGTACTTCAGAAAGTGCCCCGCGCCGCCAACGCCAGGTGCGGTTCGCGAAAGATCGCATCCCGGAGACGGCCGCCAGGGTGGGCGCCGGCGCCGCGGAACTCTCCCGGCTCATGGGTCATACCGACCCGCGGCGCGCGAAGGCGCCTCCGACCCCCGGCCGCTCAGGGCTGGAAGAACTCGCGCGCCGCGGCGCAGTCGCGGGCGATCTGCGCGCGCAGCTCTTTGGCGCCGGCGAATTTTTGTTCCGGCCGCAGGAATTTGAGCCATTCGACGGTCACACGGTCGCCGGCGCCGAAGGGACATTCGCCCAGCACGTGCACCTCGAGCAATGGCTCCGAGCGGTCCTCCACCGTGGGCCGGAAGCCGTAGTTGGCCACGCCGGGCAGACGCGCCGTCGCGCGACCGTCGCCGACCCGCACGACATAGACGCCGGGGCGCGGTTGGAGCTCGGGCTGCCACGGCACGTTGAGCGTGGGAAATCCGAGCTGACCGCCGAGGCGGCGGCCCGGCGCGACCGCGCCTTCGGCGAAGTAATTGTAGCCCAGCATGGCGCCGGCCTCGCCGACGTCGCCCGCCTGCAGGCAGGCGCGGATCCGCGAGCTGCTGATCGGTTCGCCGTTGCGGTTGATGCGCTGCGCGCTGGTCACGGGCAGGCCCAGCCGGCGCGCCTCGGCCACCAGCAATGTCACGTCGCCGCGCCGGTCCCGTCCGAAACGCCAGTTCTCCCCCACGTAAACGCCGGCGAGCGCCGGCAGGTGCCGGCGCAACCGCGGCAGGAACTCCTCGGCCGCCAGGGCGGCGAAGTCGCGCGTGAACGGTTGGGAAATGATGAAATCCACCCCGAGTTCCAGCAACACGCGCGCCTTCATCGCCGGGTTCATGATGAGCGGCACGGGCTCCGCCGGCCGCAGGACGCGGCTCGGGTGGGGCCAGAACGTGAGCACGCCGGCCAGGCCTCTTCCGGCCGGGGCCGGTCCGCCACCGGCCCGCGCCGAGTGGATGGCCGATTCGATCACCGCCTGGTGCCCGAGGTGCACGCCATCGAACATGCCGACGGCGAGATGCACCGGGCGCACCGGCAGGGCCACGCGCTCAAGGCCCTCAAACTGGGCGGGAAGGGTCATGAGATGTGACTACGGGACCACGGACTACACGACCACCAGACCCGAAAAACGACTCCTTGGGCCGCGCTTTCCAGTCTCGTGGTCAGTGGTCCTGTCGTCATGTGGTCCCTTCCTACCCCGCCAGGGTCGGCACGGCGGTATGCGCCGGCAGGAGGCGTTTTTCAATTTCCGGCAGCGTCAACCGCTCGATCTCCTCGAGGGGGAGCGCCTCGCCGATCCGGAACCGGTCGGTGGCGGTGCGGCGCAGCGCGGCGAGATGCGCGCCGCAGCCGAGCTTCTGGCCGAGGTCGTGCCCGAGCGTGCGCACGTAGGTGCCCTTGCTGCACTGGAGCCGGAAATCCACCAGCGGCGAAGCGAATCGGGTCAGCTCGAAGGATGACACGCGGATGAAACGCGGCTCGCGCTCGACCTCCTCGCCCTGGCGCGCCTTCTTGTAGAGGGGCACGCCGCCCACCTTGATGGCGGAGAACATCGGCGGGGTTTGATATTGATCACCGAGAAAACCCTGCAGGGCGGCGCGCAACTCCCCTTCGGTGAGCGGCGGCACGGGTCGGGTTTCCACGACCTCGCCCTCGGCGTCGTGCGAATTGGTCACCTTCCCGAGTTCGATGGTGCCCTCGTATTCCTTGTCGAGGCTTATGAGGTATTGCGAGACGCGCGTCGCCTTGCCCACCAGCAGGATGAGCAGGCCGGTGGCGAGGGGGTCGAGCGTCCCGGCATGACCCACGCGCTTCATGCCCAGCTTCCGGCGCAGGCGCGCCACGACGTCGTGTGACGTCAGGCCGGCGGGTTTGTCCACCAGCAGGACGCCTTCGAGTTCTTTGGGCTTTCCGAGCATGGCAAAGGGTTAGCAGTGAAAACGCCGCCGGGTGAAGCGCGAACCTATTCCGACGGATGGCGAAAAAGAAATGACGTCCGTCTCATCCGGCGTTCCCACCCCGTGCGCTTGACTTCAATTACTGCAATGTGGAAATGCCGCCCCTGGGCCGGGTAGGTCGCGGTGGATTTATCATCACGTGGTTTGTCGGGGATCACGAGCCACGCCATGTCCACGTGGAAACGACCGGCGGCAGGCTGGTGGGCCGACTCGTCCTCCGTACACGGAAGGGAATGGAGGGTTGGCAGCCGAGCAAAAAGCTGCTACGGATAATTGTGGAACTCGAAAGAGAAGGCCGGATATGAAGCCGCTCACGAAGCTCAAGAAACCTTTCGGCACCGCCAAGATGACCCGCATCAAGAGCGTGCGGTATCTGGCGTGGGAGGACGCATTTGACGTGGAGTTTGACGATGGATTGAGTTTTCTCGAGCCGCATAAATCGATCCGCAAAGCCAACCGGATCTCGTCCTCGGCGCGACCGGCCGAGGTCGTGCTCGATGCCGAGAGTCGAATCGGATTCGAGGTGCGCTACGACAACGGACAGGTAGCCGAGGTCTCGTGGTCGTTCATTCGCGAGTTGCCGCCGAAAAAATTTCGTGCAATCGGCCGCTAACCCGACATTTGCCGCATCGGTCTTTCCACGCGAGTGTCATCAGCAGAAGAGACGCTGTGCCTGCAGCCTGCCGGCGCTTGCGCACCCTGAATTCGTAACCCGCCCTCATCGGCGGCACGCTTGACCGTGAATCCGCCCGGCCGCTATATGGCCGGACGTTCTCCGCATGCGCTATCTGAATGACCTGAGTTTCAGCCGCGGCCGCCTCAATCGCACCATCTCGCCGCGGGATTCCATGCGCAATCCGCGTTATCCGGAACAGTACTACGACCTCGGAGCCCGCGCCCTCGACCTCGTCCTCTTTGCGTCGCAGCTGTGCGCCAAGCCGCATTTCCCGCGCATCCTCGACCTGCCCTGCGGCTACGGCCGCGTCCTGCGCTGGCTGCGCGCCCACTTTGACTACGCCGACATCACCGCCTGCGACCTGGACCAGGCCGCGATCGATTTCTGCGCGCGGGAATTCCAGGTCAACCCCGTCGTCTCCCAACCCGATCTGCGCCGGCTGGAATTCGCCCGGCCGTTCGACCTGATCTGGGTCGGATCGCTGTTCACCCACCTGCGGCGCGAGGCGTGGCTGGCCGCCCTGGAGTGCCTCATCCACTGGACGGCCGAGGATGGCATTCTGGTCTTCTCGACCCATGGCCGCTGTTTCACCAGCCTGCTCGCGCGCGGACGCCGGGACATCGCCGACGACGTCGACGTGCGTGCGCTCATCGCGGAGTACGGCGCGGATGGATTCTCCTTTCAGCCCTATTATGCATCCTCCGACGGCACCTACGGAGTGTCCGCCACTTCCTCGTCATGGGTGCACGCTCAGCTCGCGCAATATCCGGATGTGATCCTGCGGGCGCACCTGGAGGAAGCCTGGGGCCTGCAGGATGTCTATATTCTCTACAAGGCCGCAGGGTATTATGAGCGGTTGACGCCACCCCATCCGTCCTGACCGTTTCGACGCCGGCCGGGAGGGTTTTCCCGGATGCTTCCTCCTCCATTTTTGTCCTTCGGATTCCGCCGCTCGCGTTAATTGAAGACGGCGGCCGGGCCAGGATGCATCCCGGCCAAATCCGCACCCGCGTCGGTTTCGAACCCGTCAGTCCGGGTAAACCGCCACCGCCTCGATCTCGATCAGCCAGTCGGCATTGACCAGCCCGGCCACCGCGACGGTCGCGCGCGCGACCTTCACCGGGTTTTTTCCCGTGTTGAAAAACTCGCCATAGGCCTTGAACCACCCCGCGAAGTCGGCTTTGCCGCCCCGGGCCGCGTCGGGCACGATGTAGACGCGCAGGTACACGACGTCCTTCAACCCCAAGCCTTGCGACCCGAGCACCCGCTCGATGTTTTTCAGGCAGCTCACGCCCTGGGTGTAGGTGTCGCCGTAACGCTCGTGCACGGTCCGGCCATCGCGGTTGATCTCCGACGGCACCGTGCCGCTCGTCCAGAAACACGCACGCCCGGCGGGCACGGCCACCCCGTAACTGATCGGCGAACGGGATTCCCCGGTAAACAAACCGTCCTTCGGCGCCGGCGCTGCCACCGCGGCCACCGATAACAGCATCCCCGCAAGCATGGTTTTCATCGTGGTCTGGTCTTCGGATTTTTCGATCGGGCCCCAACCGGCCGCCACCTGCGCGTGCCGCGCGCGCCCGGCCTGGTGCGCCGATACGAACGTGCCGGCCGGCCGGCCGTCAAGATGGAACCGCCCGTCGCCGGTGAAGTGGCAGGGGCCATCCGCCTGGTCCGACCAGGGCGTGTCGCTCCGGGGGATGCTGTGCCAGGCGATCGAAACCCGGTTCTCGAGCTCGTCGCGGTTTTGCGGCCGGATGTTATTCCCCTGCTCCCGCACCGGGCGTTCGTCGGAGCTTGGCGGCAGTTTCGATTCGACGACGGTTCGCTGGTGGACCAGACTTGCCGGGTCGACCGCGGATGGCCGGCCCGTTACAGCCATGGACGCACTTGTCAGGAGGAGCCGTCGGCGCCGGTGGATACTGCCGGCGGTCGTGGGGCTGGTGCTGGTCGCCACGCCCGGCCTCTGGCTGCTCGACCATCTGCGCCCGCGCGACGAGTATTTCGTCCGGCGCCGGGGCACGTTTGGCTCGGTTCAGGTCACGCCCGCGAAATCGCCGGGCGGCGCCCTGGTTTCCGAAACGGTGCGGGTCACCGCCGACACTGGTCTCAGCGTCGATCTGCGCGTCGTGCGGCCGGAAGGTCCGTCCCGGCCTCTTCCCCTGGTTTTGATCCTCGGCGGCCACCGTACGGGGCGCGATGCCGTCGATCTCGCGGGCGACCCCGGACCGCTGGCGGTGGCGGCTTTGGATTATCCCTATCACGGCCCGGAGAAGCTGCGCGGATGGCGGCAGATCCTCGCCAGCGTTCCCGCGATTCAGCGTGGTCTGCTCGATACGCCTCCGGCGGTGTCGCTGGCGTTGGACTGGCTCGTCGACCAGCCGTGGGTGGATCGGACCAAAGTGGAAATGATGGGCGTGAGCCTGGGTGTGCCGTTTGCCGCCGTGGCTGGCGCGCTCGACCGGCGTTTTCGGCGCGTCTGGCTCATCCACGGTGGTGCGGGATATCGCGAATGGATCGAACTCAATCTCACGCGCCACGTGCCCAACCGCTGGTGGCGCGCACGATCGGCCGATTTGTTGTACTTGCTGGCCTACGGTCCGACTTTCGATTCCGCCAGATGGGTGCCGCGGATCGCTCCCCGTGCCACCGTCGTGATCGGCGCGATCGACGACGAAGGGCTGCCGCGGGCCGCGGTGGAGCGGCTTTATGCCATCGCCCGCGAACCCAAAGAACTAATCTGGACGCAGGGCCTCCACATCAAACCCCGTCGGCGGGAGGTCCTCCAGCAATTGCTGGAGATCGTGCGGAGCCGCGTGCTGCCATTGCCGGCCGCGGGTCGGGAGGGCAACCACGGCGCCGGTGGTACGGACCGACCGGAATTCCTTTCCCAATAGCGGGCGGATCGCGCCGGCCGGAGCGGCGACGCCGGGGATGGCCGGCGGTCAGGCCGCGGCTATTTCCGGTACCACTCGCCGTTCTCGCGCTGAAGCCAGACCCCGGCCACGCTGCCCGCCGCGATCTTCCGGGCCCGCGCCCGGCCGACGGCGTCGGCCGACGCGCCGGTCGCTTTCGCGAGCTCGGCATAAACGATCTGGCGGTCGCTGTTTTCCGCGCTGATCACCTTCTGCTGTTCACCGGACGCGGCGCCGCGCGCCTCGAGGAGGCCGCGGTTGTTCTCGCCGACAATCTGGTGGGATTTCATTTCATCAATCGCGGGCAGACGCTGTGCCATGCGGCTACGGGCTTCGGCGCCGTCCTGCGCCAGGGCGACGAATGCGGTGAGACTGAAAACGGCGGCGAATGAAACAATGCGGGAAAACATGGCGGTCATCCTTTCGGTTTGATCGTGGTGGACTGTTTGTCGAGGTCGCCGAAGAAATCGTCCAACGCTCGATCGACCTTCACGTTCACATCCACGGTGATATGGATCGGCTTCACTTCGATCGGCTCGGTGCGGACGTTCAGGCATCCGGTGAGCACAAGCAAGGGCGGCAGCGCGGCCGGCGCAAGGCGTAGTTTCATGGAAGGAGGTATGGCAGTTTAGTCACCGGCGGACAACCAATGTTTCACGGCTTCGGCTCGCCGAGGCTGACGCGCGAGCTGAGCCCAAAATCGAGCAACCGCTCCACCGGCCCGTTCACATTGATGTCGAGCGTCACCGGCGCCTTGACGGCCGGGTCGACCGGTGTTCCCGCCAAGTGCAGGCGGGCCGAGCGTTCGGCCGGGGCGTCGGGCGGATGAATGTCGAAACGCAGCTCGGCCAGCCGCAGCTGCAAAATGCCACCCTCGATTTTGCTCATGATGGCGTAGTCGGGCCGGCCCGGTCTCATGCCCGACGTGAGCAGGCCCTGGGCGTTGAACCGCACCTCGGCGGTGGCTCCGGGTGACAAACCGATCCAGCCCGCGCCGAAGCGAACGCCATCCCGGTTCACGCTCAACGGCACGCAGCCGTCGACGCGCCCGCTGGCCTTGGCCGGAACATCGGGCGCCAGCTTCAGCAGTTCCTCCACGCTCAACTGCTCGGCCCGCAGCGTGGCGGCAAATTCGTTGGCCGACGGCACGAATTGGAAGGGTTCGACGGCAATCGTTCCGCCCAGCGTGTTGACGGTTAAGGATGAAACCTCCACCAAGTCGGCGCCTTTCAATTGAAACCGGACGTCAAGGTCGCGTCCGGTCAGGTTGGCGAAGCGTGCCTCGGCGATGTGCAGCCGCTGGGCGGGAGCGGTGGCCAGTCCCGCCAGGTCGGCGAATTCCAGATCGGCGTTCAATCCGCTGATTCCGTCCGGCTGCGTCGCCGAAGTCAGGGCGCCGTCCTGCACCTTCAAAGTGCCCGAGGTTGTGGATCTTGCGGGCGAAACCCGCCCCTCCGCCGTGGCCTCCACCCGGCCTTCAAGTCGCCAGTCCTGCGCAGCCGCCGGAATCACCCGCTGCGCGAATTCCTGCCAAGGATGCAGGTCGAGGCGGGCCGTGGGCACCCGAAACGAAAGTTCCTGCGCATCCGGCCGGTAAACGGCGTCGGCGCGCACCGCGATGCCCGGACCGTCGACCTCCGCCCGGCCTTCCCAATGCCGGTCCGCCGGGTCGAGCCGGGCGGCCACGCTGACCTGCAGGACCTGCTCCAGCCCCTCGGCTTTGACGACAAGCCGGCCGTCGATCGTCACTGCCTCGAGCGGAATTTCCACCGGCGGCCTGGCCCGCTCTTCGGCCGCATGATCTTCCCCCGCCAGCCTGGCGGTGGCGGCCGCCAGATCCACAACGTCAACGGTGGCCCGGGCTCCCGCCACGTCCACCCGGCCGAGCGTCGGCGCCCACCACCGCTCCCGCACGATCGAAACCTGCCGGGCCTCCAGCGGAATCTGTCGGATTCGGAGCCGGAGATCCTCGATGACCACCCGCCCGGGCGATGCGTCGCGCACCGCCAGGCGCACGTCGACCGCACCCGCGGCACGCAGCGCCGATCGCACCGCCCAACCCGTCAAACCCGCCCGGGCCGCATAGGCCGAAAAGCCCACGGCGAACAACGCGGCGACGGCCCAAAAGAAAAATCGCGCGGACTTTCGGCGGATGAACGGCATCGGATGGACCGCCGGCGCGAACGAACCCCGCGGCGCCGGGCGGCCAATCCGAGGTTATCGCTCAGGCTTTCGCCGCGTCAATCGCGCGCAGTCGTTCGGCCAGCGCCGCCACGAGCCGGGGCCGGAACGTCTCGAGCTTGCCGCCCTTGACGTTGAGACCGGCGGCGCAGGCGTGGCCGCCGCCTTGAAACCGGCCCGCGACGAGGTCGAGCCGGCTGGCCGGATCCTTCGCGCGCAGACTGGCCTTGATGCCCCCGGCCCGCTGCTCGATCAGCACGCCGATGTCCACGCCCTCGATGGCGCGGGCGTAATCCACCAGACCCTCGGTGTCCTCGGCCGTGGTGCCCGTGGCGGCAAAATCCGCCTCGGTCAGCACGCCCACGCATACCCGGCCGCCGTCCTCCCGTTTCAACGAGGCCAGAAACCGCTGCAGCAGCTGCAGCTTGCCCGCGCTTTCGCGCTCATAGAGCTCGTAACCGGCCTCGGCGGGCCGGGCGCCGCGGGCCAGCAGCTCGGCCGCGAGCAGGAAGGTCCGCCGCGAGGTGGCGGGAAAGCGAAACTGGCCCGTGTCCGTGAGCAGGCCCGCATAGAGCGCCTGCGCGGCCGCCGGATCGATCGGCAGACCGTTGTCGAGCAGCATGCCCGCGAGAATCTCCGCCGTGGCGGCCGAACCCGGATCGACAAAATTGTGCCGGGCGAAACCGGTGTTGGAGAGGTGGTGATCGATGTTGCCGAACGGCGCCGGAAATCTCGCCTTCAGTCTGCCGCCAGGACGGTCGTGGTCGGCACAGTCGACATAGATGCCCGCGTGATCGCCATCGGCAAAATCCGCCGGCCGGAGAAACCGCAGGTCGCCGGCGATGAATCGCAGCCGGCGCGGCACCGGGTAGGGATTGAGGCACACGACCTCGACGCCCCGGGCCCGCAGGACCCGGGCCAGGGCTACTTGCGAACCAATGCAGTCGCCATCGGGCCGCGCGTGTCCGAGCACCGCGACCTGCCGGCCGCGGAGTTCCTGAAGAAACGCCGCGAACCTGGGCGAAAGCTCGGGATAAAACGTCTCCATTTCCGCTCAGAATTCCTCGCCGCAAAAAGGCGCAAAAAGGCGCAGGAAAATCCGCTCCAGACCTTGTGCTTTTTCGTGCCTTTTCGTGGCCATAAGAAAATCACCCCGCCGGGCGCTCCTTCGCGTCGATCTCGTCCAGCACCTGCAGCACGCGCGCGCCGCGCACGCCCGTCTCGTCGAGCACAAACTCGAAGCGCGGCAGGCGTTTGAGCACGACCTGCTTTCCCACCACCGACCGGATCTCCCCGGCCTTCTCGCGCAGCCAGCGGCCGCAATCCTCGGCCAGCTCCTTTTCCCCCACCACCGAGTAGAACACGCGCCCATCGTGAAAATCGGGCGACACGTTGACGCCGGTGATGGTCAGGCGCACGGCCTCCGCCTGGTAGTGCGTGTGCAGGTAGGCGCTGATTTCGCGCCGGATGAGCTCGTTGACGCGCAGGGTGCGGTTGCTCATGGGTGCGGAGTGGCGGGTGCGGAGTGCGGAATGAGCGACGGCCCCGATGGTCGGTCCGCATTCCGCATTCCGCAATCCGAATTCGTCACAGCGACGCCCGGACCTTCTCGATTTCGTAGCACTCGATGACGTCGCCTTCCTTGTAGCCGTCGAAGCCGTCGAGCCGGATGCCGCATTCGAGGCCGGCGCGCACCTCGCTGGCGTCGTCCTTGAAGCGCCGGAGCGTGCCGACGCGGCCCTCGAACATCGTCTCGCGCCCCCGCCGTACGCGCGCGGCGGCATTGCGGGTGATGCGGCCCTCCGTGACCAGGCAGCCGGCGACAAAACCCCGCGACACCGGAAAAATCTGGCGCACCTCGGCGGCGCCGAGCTTGCTCTCGCGCGAGTCGGGCTCGAGCAGGTCGGCCATCATCTCGCGCACCTTGTCGCCGAGCTCATAGATGATGTCGAAGGTCTCGATGCGCACGCCGTGATGCTTGGCCAGCGGAGTGACGCCGTTCTCAAGTTTGGTGTTGAAGCCGACGATGACCGCGCCGGCCGCGCCGGCCATGAGTACGTCGCTCTTGCTGACCAGCCCGACCTCGGCGGAGATGATCTGGAGCGAAACCTTCTGGCTCTTGATGCACTCGAGGATGTTGCGCACGGCCTCGGTCGAGCCGAAGAAGTCGCATTTGAGCACGAGGCGGAGGATCTTCTCCTGCGCGGCGGCGATCTCGGCGAACAGCTTCTCGACGGAGACTTCCTTGGGTCGGGCATCCTGCGTCACGACCTCCTTCTTGAGACGCTCGGTCTCCTCCTCGGCCAGGCGCTCGGCCTCGCGGCCGTTCTTGACGGCGCGGAACGCGGCGCCGCTGTCGGGCGCGCCCGACCAGCCGATCAGCTTTACCGGGGTGGAGGGCGGGGCTTCCTTCACCGCCTCGCCCTTGTCATCGAACATGGCGCGCACCCGCGCGTGATGCGGGCCGCATACGATGGCGTCGCCCGGGCGCAGCGTGCCGCGCTGCACGATCACGGTGGCGGTCGGACCGCGGCCCACATCGACTTGCGATTCGATGATCACTCCGGCCGCCTCGGCCTTCGGATTGGCCTTCAATTCGAGCACCTCCGCCTGCAAAAGGATGTATTCGAGCAGTTCTTTGATGCCCTGCCCTTTGATGGCGGTCACGGGCACGGTGATCGTTTCGCCGCCCCAGTCTTCCGGCGCGATACCCCGTTCCTGCATCTGCGCCTTCACCCGCTCGAGGTTCGCGCCCTTCACGTCCATCTTGTTGACGGCGACAATGAGGGCGACCTTGGCGTTCTGGGCGTGCTTGAGCGCCTCGTCGGTCTGCGGCATGAAACCGTCGTCGGCGGCGACCACGAGCACGGCGATGTCGGTGACGCTCGCGCCCCGCGCGCGCATCTTGTTGAACGCGGCGTGGCCGGGGGTGTCGAGAAAGGTGATCTTGCGCTGGTTGAATTCGACCTGGTAGGCGCCGATGCGCTGGGTGATGCCGCCCGTCTCGCCGGCGGCAACGTTGGTCTGGCGGATCGCGTCCAGCAGCGTGGTCTTGCCGTGGTCGACGTGCCCGAGAATGCATACCACCGGCGGCCGCGGTTCGAGCAGCTTGGTCTCATCCTCCGCCGGCCTTTTGACCTTCTCCTTTTGCACCGTCGCCGGCGCGGATTCGCCGCGGTGCTTGACCTCCAGCAGAAAACCGTGGCGCTCGGCGATCTGCGTGGCCACGGCCTCCTCGACGCTCTGGTTCATGGAGGCGAAAATGCCCATCTCCATCAGTTCCGAGATGAGCTTGAACGGCTTCAGGCCGAGCGCGGTCGCGAAATCGCGGACGATGACCGGCGGTTTGAGCTGGATGATCTTGACGTCACCGGAGACCGTCACCGTCACCGAGGGCGCGCTGGGTGGCGCCGGCGGCCGGGGCGGCAGCGGCGGGGTGCTGCGGGCGGACGGCGGAGGAGGAAGCGGGGGCGCGGCGGGACTCGAAACGACGGGCGGCGTCGACGCGCGGGCGGGGATTAGCGGGGGCGAGCTGCTGCGCGACGGCCCAAGGGCGGCCGGCGGCCGGCTTGGCGCCGCGGAGGGAATCGGCGACCGGCTCTGGGTCGGCATGACGCGCGCGCCCGGCGACGGGGGCGCGGGGCGCGGGGCGGGAAACACGACCGAAGGACGGCTGGCCCGGGCGAGCTCCTCTTTTTCGCGGGCAATATCCTGCGCGGAACGCACAAAGATGCCGGCCGGTACCCGGGTGGTGAACGCCGGGGGTTTGGCGACGGCCGGGGCGGGCTCCCCGGTCCTGGGCTCGGCCGGGGCGGCCGGCGGCGCGGGCGGCGCAGCCACCTCCGGCACCGGGGCCGTCTTGGGACCGAACTCCTGTTCGAGGGACTCGGCCGTGATCTTGTCGACGGTGCTCGAGACCGTCTTGACCGGATAGTCGCGCTTTTTCAACAGGGCCAGCAGGTCCTTGTTGTCCATGCCGATTTTGCGGGCCAGTTCGTGAAGGCGGACACTCATCGGAGCGGAGAGAAAGTTGGCAGGAAAATCCGGGCGGGAGAGGTTACTTGGCGGCGCTGGTGAACGTGGAAACCTTCTTGAGGATTTCGTCGGCCTCCTCGGCCGTGAATCCGACGCCCACCAGATCGCCCGCCTCGACGCCATCGAACAGCT
>Ga0156277_10396_pt1 | contig 12657 bp, 8 predicted proteins | sample RifCSPlowO2_12_FD_107926 | JGI IMG/M metagenome (GOLD analysis project Ga0156277, IMG submission 107926) | Verrucomicrobia bacterium RIFCSPLOWO2_12_FULL_64_8
AGCGGCGGCCAGAGCCGCGCGCTTCGCTTTTTTTGAACGGGCCATGCTTCGGACGGGCGCGCGCGCCCTTTGGCTGGGTCATCAACAGAACGATATCGCCGAAACCATGCTGATGCGCCTGGCCCGGGGCAGCGGATCCGCAGGCCTGGCCGCGCCGCGACCGGTGATGGCCGTTGGTGGCCGCGTGCATTTGCGCCCTTTGCTGACTATAAAGAAAGAGGAGGTTGTCGCCGTGCTGCGCGGTGTTGGCGCACCGTGGCGCGAAGACCGCTCGAACGCGGCCCGGGAATTCTTCCGCAATCGCGTCCGTCAAAGCGTGCTGCCGGCGTGGCAGTCGGCCGCGGGCCGCGACGCGCTGGCCGGGGCGGCCCTCTCGCGGGAAATGTTGGAGGAGGATGACGAGGCGCTGGCAGTGTGGCTGAAAGAATTTCGGCCGTTCCAGCGCTGTGCAATGCATCTCGGGTGCCTCGTGGGTCGGCCCCGTGCCTTGATGCGCCGGGCGTTGCGTCAGTGGCTCGCTGATCAGCCACTCGCCGGCGAGTTGTCGCGGCAGGGATTCGACGATTTGCTCGCGGCCGTGACCACGGGAAAGCCGGTCCGGCGCAGTCTGGGCGTCAATGGCTTCGCGGTCGTGCGCAATGGGAGATTGCGCTTTGAACGCGTGCGGCCGCGAAAACACGGAAAAGAATGAGGCCCGAACGCGCAGAAACCCATGATGTATCATTGACTTAGGCGTTGGAACGTATAGGTGTAGCGGTAGTCCAAAACCTTGAGATGCCCGACATCGAAAACAAAAAGAAGCGCCGTCCGCTCAAGAATCTGCCGCCCGATCGATTTCCGTCGAAAGTGTGGATGGTCTGGTTGCCGATCATCGCTGGAATCGCGTTCCTGCTATGGAGATTTCCCGGAAGGTTCACATCGCCCGCGACGCTGAAGATTCAGGAGGTGGTTGAATACGCGGAACAGGGGCAGATAACCCAGGGTTATATTCGTCCTGATCCGTCGGGGGGCCGCGACTGGGCGTTGATCACTGGCGAAACCAAGGATCCGGTGCTCGTGAGTGATACGGGCAAAACCAAATTGTTCCGCGCCGAGGGCCGGCTGACGGATGCCTACTTGGAACGGCTGCAAAAATCGCAGGTGTTCAACGAAATAAGGGCAACGACGGTGATGACCCAGATTCTCTATAATATTTTGCCGTTCGTCATTGTCATTGGCCTGCTCTATTTTCTGTTCGTGCGACAGCTGCGGCAAGCGGGCCGCGGCGCCCTCAGCTTTGGCAAGAGCCGCGCCAAATTATTGACGCGGGATCGCGAGCGCTTGACGTTCGCGGACGTCGCGGGCTGCGATGAGGCCAAGGAAGAAGTGGCCGAAGTTGTTGAATTTCTCAAAGACCCCAAGAAGTTCCAGAAGATTGGCGGACGCATTCCCAAGGGTATTCTCATGGTCGGGCCGCCGGGTACGGGAAAGACGCTGCTGGCCAAGGCCATCGCGGGCGAGGCCGATGTGCCGTTTTTCTCCATCAGCGGTTCGGACTTCGTGGAGATGTTCGTGGGCGTGGGTGCGAGCCGCGTGCGCGACATGTTTGAGCAGGGGCGGAAGAATGCCCCGTGCCTGATCTTTATCGACGAAATCGATGCGGTGGGCCGTCAGCGTGGTGCGGGACTCGGCGGCGGCAATGACGAGCGCGAACAGACGCTCAATTCGATGCTGGCTGAGATGGACGGCTTCGATACGACCGAGGGGGTCATCATCATTGCGGCGACCAACCGGCCCGACGTGCTGGACAGCGCATTGCTCCGTCCGGGACGATTCGACCGCCATGTTTACATTGATTTGCCCGACATCGTCGGGCGGGAACAGATCCTCCGGGTGCACGCCCGCCGGCTGGCCATCGCCGAAGACGTCGATCTCAACGTCTTGGCCCGCGGGACTCCCGGTCTCTCGGGCGCCGACTTGGCGAATCTGCTGAATGAAGCGGCGTTGCTGGCGGCGCGGCGAGGCAAGAAACGGGTAGACATGCAGGATGTCGAGGACTCGCGCCACAAGGTGCTGTTTGGCCGGGAGCGGCGGAAGGTGATGGACGAAGAGGATAAGAAGGTGGTGGCCTACCATGAAGCGGGCCATGCGCTCGTCAGCGCGGTGATCAACGATGAGGACCTCCCGGTGCACAAGGTGACTATCATCCCGCGTGGTCGCAGCCTCGGCAGCACGATGTACATTCCGAAGAAGGACACATATAATTATGCCAAACGGCGAATGCTCAGCCGGCTGTGCATGCTGATGGGTGGCCGCGTGTCCGAGGAGATCGCGCTGGGCGATATCACGAGCGGAGCCGCGGGCGACATCGAGCAAGCCACCAAGCTGGCGCGGAACATGGTCTGCCTCTGGGGCATGAGTCCGCTTGGCCCCATCGCTTACGGGGAGAACCAGGACACCATTTTTCTGGGCCGCGAAATCGTCCGGAACGAGAATTACAGCGAGGAAACCGCGAGGAAGATCGATGGCGAAATCCACAAGTTGGTGGAAGACCAACTCAACCGTGCCCGGAGCATCATTCTCGAGAAGCGCGCGGCGCTGGACAAGATCGCCGACGCATTGCTGCAATACGAGACGCTCGAAGGCCGGCACGTGCAGGAAATCCTCGAATTCGGGGAGATCCGGTCGCCGGTTCTGCCCGCCGCTTCGGCCACTCCGAACGACAGCGGTACGGCCAAAAAGCCCATCGGCAAGACGGCTTCGGACAACCTGCCGGGCGGTGCGACTGCTCCCGCGCCGTCTCCAGCGTGAAATCCCGCCCGGACCGGCTGTTAAGTCGTCCGTTGCGGGGCACACTTGGGGTGCGCCCTTTGGGGTGTTTGTATAGTGCAATCGCGCGTCGCTGAATGACGCCCGTTATGGCCCCTGCCTTCCGGCGGAATCTGGTTTTCTCTTCTTTGGGGGAACGCGCCGCATCGCCAACCATTGCCCGGCTCATGGCCATGGCTCTGGGCAACCCAGATTTGCTCTCGCTCGCGGCTGGTTTTACGGACAACCGGACGCTGCCAGTCGTGGAGGTGGCCGAGGCGGTCGCGGCTTTGGCCCGGCGGACAGGCGAGCCGGAGTATTTGCAGTATGGCACGAACATGGGCCGTCCGCGGTTGCGGCAACTGTTGGGCGAGCACTTGAGGCGATGGGAACCCTCGTTGGATCCGGCGGATTCGGCGAGTCGAGTGTTCATCACCAATGGCTCCCAACAGGCGTTGTACCTGGCGGTTCAGGTGCTCTGCGATCCGGGCGACATCATGCTCGTGGACCGCCCCACCTATTTTGTCTTTCTCGAGATGCTTGTCGGACTCGGTGTGACCGCGCGCTCCCTGCCGGTCGACGCGGATGGCTCGTCGAGCCTGGAGGGAGTGCGCGGCCTGCTGGATCGAATGGAGCGGACGGGTGAAATCGAGCGGATCAAGGCGGTATATTTTGTCAGCTATTTTTCCAACCCTTCGGGCCGCTGCCTGAGTGTTGACGAAAAAACCGACCTTGCGCGTGCCCTGAAAGAACGCGGTTTGCTGCCGCCGGTAATAGAGGACGCTGCCTATCGAGACCTGTATTTCGCAGACCGCCCGCCCGCTCCGGGTGTGGTGGGTTTGCCGGATTGGAGCGATTTCCCGTGCCTGTACCTTTCGACCCTCACCAAAACTTTCGCCACCGGATTGAAGGTTGGTTACGGTTACTGCACCGATTCCGAGTGGCTGGCGCGCATGTTGCACGCCAAGGGGCACCACGATTTTGGCAGTGCCAATTTCAATCAAGCGGTGCTGGAGGAAGTACTGGCCGGCCCGGCATTCGAGCGTCATCTGGCCAGGATCCGGCCGGTTTATGAACGGAAGATGCAGGTGTTGCACGAGACGCTTGAGGCCGAGAACCTCCGCGGCTGCGGATGGCACTGGGCCAGGCCGGCGGGCGGCCTGTATTTGTGGCTGGAGGCTCCACCACAGCTGGAAACCGGAATGGATTCGGTTTTCTGCCGGAGATGCATCGAGGGAGGGGTGCTTTATGTGCCGGGCGAACTGTGCTTCGGCGACGCACCCCGGCGGAATTGCGTGCGGCTGAGCTATGGGGTGCTGGACGAATCTCGCTTGCGCGAGGCCGGGCGCCGGTTTGCCGCGGCAGCTCGCGAGGCAGCGGGGACAAAAACATCCTTGGATTGAGGATTTTACCGGGCATGCTGCGGCCCCTGAAACGATGAATATCTGCTGCATTGGCGCCGGCTATGTCGGTGGACCGACCATGGCGATGATTGCGCTCAAGTGCCCCGACGTTCGCGTCTGCGTGGTGGACATGAACCCAGCCCGCATCGCGGCGTGGAATGGGGACCATCTGCCGGTGTTCGAGCCCGGTTTGAATGAAATTGTGGAACAGGTTCGCGGCCGGAACCTGTTTTTTTCCACCGATATCGTGGGTGGCATCAAGAACGCCGACCTGATTTTCGTTTGTGTCAACACGCCGACCAAAACCTCCGGGGTGGGGGCGGGGCGTGCGGCCGACCTGCGCTACGTGGAATCCGTCGCCCGCACGATCGCGGAGCACGCGGATCGCGGGAAAATCATCGTAGAAAAATCCACCATTCCGGTCAAAACGGCGGAATCCATCTCGGCCATCCTCGCGTCCAACACCCGCGGACCGAAATTCCAGGTTTTGTCGAACCCTGAGTTTCTGGCGGAAGGCACAGCCGTAAGGGACCTGGAGAATCCCGACCGCGTTCTGATCGGCGGCGAGCGCACCCCGGAGGGTAAAACGGCGGTGGGAGTTTTGGCCGACGTTTACGCACGATGGGTGCCGCGCGACCGAATCATCATCACCAATCTGTGGTCATCTGAGTTATCCAAACTGGTGGCCAATGCGTTCCTTGCGCAGCGCATTTCATCCATCAATTCCATCTCGGCCCTGTGCGAAGCCACGGGGGCCGACGTCGACGAAGTGGCACATGCCATCGGCCGCGATTCGCGTATTGGCTCGAAGTTTCTCAAAGCGTCGGTCGGCTTCGGCGGATCTTGTTTTCAGAAGGACATCCTGAACCTGGTATATCTTTGCGAACACTTTGGCCTGCCGGAGGTGGCGGCGTATTGGGAAGGCGTTGTTCGCATGAACGAATTGCAGAAAAGACGCTTCACCACCCGGATTGTTCGGGCCCTGTTTGACAATGTGGCGGACAAAAAGATCGCAATTCTCGGATTTGCCTTCAAAAAAGACACCAACGACACCCGCGAGTCGCCCGCCATCGCGGTCTGCCGGAACTTACTGGCCGAGCAGGCACGGCTGTCCGTTTACGATCCCAGGGTTTCGGCGGACGACATCCGCCGCGAAGTGCTCGGTTCAACGCCTTCGCACGACACCCGACTGGAAATTCCTGGCAATGTTTATGACGCCTGTGAGGACGCTCATGGCATCGCTCTGCTGACCGAATGGGACGAGTTCAATACGCTCGATTTCACCCGGATTTTTGCCTCGATGCCCAAACCGGCCTTTATCTTTGATGGCCGGAACATCCTGGATTTGACAAGACTGCGCGAGATCGGCTTCCAAGCCTTCGGCATCGGAAAATGAAACCAAGCCGGCCCAGGCCAAGTTCCGGCCGAAACCTCCAACCGGTTTGGGGGCCGGCTTTGGTTCAGTCGGTGCGCGATCCGAGCACCCGCCGGCGGCGCCAGCCGACCACCAAGCTGCAGATGCTGAGCAGGGCAATTCCGTACGTCGAAGGCTCCGGCACCGGGGTAATCTGATTATCGTAGGAATGCCATTTGGTGTCAGTGGATGAGAAACCGGTGAAAACGATGCGGCCGAGGGTGGTCGCTCCCGGATCGATGAGCGAAACAAAGTAATCCACGGCGTCCGTCCAGTTCCTGACGGTGAGCGTGACACCCGAGTTTATTGTCAAAGAATTGAGGACGCTCAAGGTCGAGCCACTGCCGGCGCCGAAATCGAGGATGGAATCCGCTGTGACCGAAAGGGAACCGAAAGAGCTGCTGTAGCCTCCGAGGTCGAGGGTCCCACCGCTCAGCACGAGGCTGCCGGCTGACAAGGTCATGCCGGCGCCAAATGTGAGCGTGCCCGTGCCAGCCTTGGCAAACGTACCCGTATCGCCGCCGACAAAGGATCCGGCAAATGTCGAGGAGGCTCCGCCGGAGCCGATCGTCAAGGTACCGCCACCGAGATCAAGCGTGCCGGCGCCGGAAAGCGACCCGATGGAATTGCTGTAGCTGTTGAGATCAAGGGTAGAGCCGCTGGCGATCGTTACCGCGGTGCCGCTGGGCAGGGAACTGCTGGCGTCCAAACGGAGCGTGCCGGCGTCGATGTTCGTGGCGCCGGTGTAGGTGTTGGCTCCGGAGGTGATCAACGTCCCGCTTCCCGTCTTGCTGAATGAAGTGCTTGCTCCACCTATTACGGAACTCACGGTTGCGGTACGCCCCGAGGCCACATCGAAAACCGCCGATGCGCTGCTAAAGTTGAGTGTGCCGCCGGTGATCGTCGGACTGCCCTCTTCAACGTAAATACCCGCAACGTCCTGAGTCCCGGACACGGTCACTGTGTATCCACCCGTGGCATCGGTGCCGGCGCTGAAAACCGCGGTGGAACCGGAATTCCAGAAGCTCGTGTTCGTCGTTCCGCCGCTGTTGCTCGTCCACTTCTTGTTGGGGCCCGTGGTCGCCCATGTTCCCGAAGGAGACGCACCGGCTCCGGCAGTACTGCCGTTCGTATCCCAATACATTGTTTGGGCCCGGAGCGTCGTCGGTACCAGCAGGCAAAATGCGAAAACCAAAAACGCGAATGCGCTCGTTGTGAAGGTTACATGGCCTTCCGCATAACCGGAGGAATGCATGACGACTGGAAGCTTGAATGGCTTCGTATTGTCAAAGTACAGCGGGCGGTTGCTGCGAACTGGAAGGTGGACTCTGATGGGGAAAGATCTCCTTTTGCGTTGCCGGAGGATATAAGGCATTTCCCCCAGCTTTTTCGAGCGTGAACGGCCGAAACTGTGGTCAAACACCTATAAATAACGCGCGAGAAGCATCCCTGGTCCGCATTTTTCACAGTTTCAGTCATTGCTGCGGGTGTCCGTCAGCCATCGATCGCGGAATCGGCGAGGGTTACGGGATATGCGGGAATATCCGGACGACTGGGACACCCAGATTGGCTGGCCCCTGCCAAAAATCTGTCCGCATGTGTGGCCGCCGTAGCTAACATCCGGGCCAAGGCGGACCGCTTGCTCGGCGTTTGCCCACGACAGACTGCGGAGACTCCAGTTACGGGTCAGGTGAACGTGAGACTCACAGTCCCAGGGAAGTCGTGTAAATTCGTGGTACGCGCTTCGTTACCGAGCAAAGGGTTTCCCAAGGTATGGTATCGGACCACCCGCTGAATTCGTCGATGCTCACTTCCGAGCTTCCTTGCCGGCCGACGAGCACCACCTCATCACCGCACTTCACATCGGGCAAACCGGTCACATCCACGACGGTTTGATCCATCGTCACCCGGCCAAGTACCTGGCAGCGGCGGCCGTGGATGAGCACGTGCGCCCGGTTGCTGCAGGCGCGGGCGATGCCGTCGCCGTAGCCGGCGCACAGGACGGCCACCGTGGAAGTACGGGTCAACCGATGACTCTGGCCGTAACTGATCGCAGTGCCGGCAGGCAATCGCTTCACGATGCCGACGCGAGTGTAAAAGCTGAATACCGGCTCGGTGTGCACCCGGGCCAACAGCGAGTGTGGATGGGGCAGGATGCCAAATTGCAGCAAGCCCACGCGCACGGCGTTGAACGGTTGCTCGCCGTGTGCCGTCTCCAGCCCTGCGCTGTTGTCGGCGTGGACAAGCATACGGGTCAGATCCAACGCCGGAATCCGGCGCAGGACCGCAAGAAAGCGGCGACGCTGTTCTTCCGTGAAGCCTGGATCCTCGTCGGCGCTGGAAAAATGAGTGAAAACCCCGTCCAGGCGTAGGTGGCGCGTTGATCGAAGGCGGGCAAACACCGGATCGGCCTCCTCGTGCCAAACGCCTACGCGGCCCATGCCGGTGTCGATTTTCAAATGCACGCCGATCACGCGGCCTGCTGAGCTTGCAGCACTCTCCAGTCGGTCAATCTCGTCAATTGTTGATACGGTCGCAGTCAGGTCGTAGTCGATCACATGCCGGTCCTCCTCCGGTAGCAACGGGCTCAGCACCAGTACTGGCCATCCCGGCCCGATTTCCCGGATGGCAGCTGCTTCGGCGATGTTGGCGACCGCAAACAAATCGGCGCCGGCATGCATCAGCCGCGTGGCCGTCTGGTAAAGGCCATGCCCGTACGCATCAGCTTTTACGACGGCCACATACTTGATGTGAGCCGGAAGCGAGGCGCGGATGAGCTTGACGTTGCGCTCCAATGCGGCGAGATCGATCGCGGCCCAACAGCGGAGGGGAAGACCCGAGGTGGCTTGCATGGTCTACGTCGAGGCGCGGTTGGGGGCACGATGAATCCGGGGAGTCCACGAGACGTATGCGGGACCTTCGGGGAAACGGGCGTCTGGTTCCGAGAGAGGGAGCAGCAATTCAGCGTCGCCTTGAAGGCGCCACAGGTCTGCAATCGAATAGGGAACGGGTTGGGCGGTGCGAGGTGGAGCGGCCCAGGTGCGGAAATCCGCCGGCAGAAAAAGGTCGCTAGCCATCTCCGCCAGCACTGGCGCCGGCAACCGGCGGAGCGGTTGGGCGCCCGACGGCGACGAAATTTCGACGCAATGCCAGGTGTCACGCCGGGCATCGGCAATGACGGCGAAAGGAGTCGGCGTTCCCGCGCGCCACAGCTCGTGCGCCGCAAGCTCGAGGCTGCGATAGGCATATGTGCATGGCATATGGCCAGGAGCGACGGCCCGCCACGTCCGTAAAGCCATTGCGGAGATGCGGACTCCCAGAAGGGAACCCGGTCCTTCACAAAAGCCATAGGCAGCAATATCCCGGATTTCGAGATGGGCTGAATTTAACAATGCGGCCACGACTTCGAAAACCGCGACTCCTGCTTCCTGCCTGGATCTTGCCCAGATCGCGTCGGATCCCTTGCGCAGCAAACCAGCCTGTACGCAGGTCGATGCCGAATCAACGACCAATACGGTACCGTGGTTCGCGACGAGCGAATTCAAGCTGGCCATGGGACGTAGCATGCAACGCCGCTTCGCTCCGGCAAGCCTGCACCACGTTGAACCAATCCGGCATTGACCGCCTCGGCTCGCCTCGTAGCGTGGCGCTTTTCGTCAGTTGCCTTTCCCTAACTTCCACCGGCAGTGAACATCGAAATCAAGGACATCTCGGAGACGCGCAAGAGTCTGCTCGTGGCGCTCGACAAGAACGAAGTCGACACCGAATACCGGGCGGTGGTTGGCGAGGTCGCCAAGCTGGTTCGTCTGCCCGGTTTTCGCCCGGGTCGCGCGCCGGTCGACCTCGTCGTCAAACGCTTTGGCAAGGAGGTGCAGGACGAGTTTCGAAGCAAAGTCGTCGGCCGCGCTTATCGGGAGGGTCTCCGGGAGGCCAAACTCGACGTGATCTCTTTGGTTAAGGTCGACCAGGAAAAGATCGAGCGGGGCCTGCCCTCCGCCATCACGTTTACGATCGACGTGCGACCCTCCTTTGAGCCGCCCGAATACATTGGATTGCCCACGCAGGTCCAGGCGACAGAGGCTACCGACGCCGAGATAGACTCTGTCATCGACAACCTCCGCCAGGAACGCGCGGATTTCCGGGTGGCCGCCCGGGCGGCGCAAAAGGGCGATTTCGTCAAACTTGGATACACCGGGACGGTCGATGGCCGGCAGATCAACGAACTCGTGCCCGGGAAACAGATCTACGGCCAGGTGCCGCAGACCTGGGAGGAGGTTGAGGGCGCGCAGGAAGGGCTGCTTCCCGGGCTCGGCCGGCAACTGGCCGGCGTCAAGGCGGGTGACAAGAAGGATGTCTCGATAAAATTCCCAGTCGATTTCGCCCCTGCGCCCGGCCTCGCGGGGAAGAACGCCGTTTACGCCCTCGATATTCAGGAGGTGCGCGAGCGCGCGTTGCCGCCGATGGATTCGGAGTTTTTCAAGGCGCACCAGGCCGAGAATCTCGACGCCCTCAGGGCCCAGATCCGGCAAAACCTCAAAATGCGCAAAGAGTATGAAAATCGTCGCCTGCAGCGCCAGCAGGTGAGTGAAGCGCTGGCCGCAAGAATCGAGATACCTCTCCCCGAAAGTCTGCTGGCGGCGGAAACGCAGGTCGTGCTTCGCCGTTTCCTTGAGGAAAGGCTGCGTAGCGGTGTGCCCGAAGCGGATTTGGAGAAAAACAAGAAGGAGTTGTATGATGGAGCGCGCCGCGCCGCCGCCGGTCGGGTCAAGCTTCAACTCATCCTCGCAAAGATAGCCGAGAAGGAAAAGATCCAGGCCACGGAACGCGACATCGACGGTGCCATCATGCGCGAAGCCGTGCACTCGAACCAGCGTCCGGAAAAAATCGCCAAAGATCTGACCAAGGACCGCGAGCGCCTCCGCGCGCTCCAGCAGTCGGTGATTTTTGACAAGGCGCTTGATTTCCTCGTTGGCCAGGCTATCGTCACCACGGCGCCGTCCAAGACCTGAGCGGCTCCACCAGCTCTTGAGCTATTACGTTCCCTTCATCATCGAGAATACCGGCCGGGGCGAGCGGAGCATGGACATTTACTCCCGCCTGCTGAAGGACCGGATCATTTTCGTCGGCACTCCGATCGACGACGGCGTCGCCAACCTTGTCATCGCCCAGCTGCTGTTCCTGCAGATGGAGGACGCCAAGAAAGACATCCATCTTTACATCAACTCACCGGGTGGAGTCGTTACGGGTGGCATGGCGATCTATGACACGATGAATTTCCTGCAGTGCGACGTCGTGACCTACTGCATCGGGCAGGCCGCGAGCATGGCGACCGTGCTGCTCGCGGCGGGTACGAAGGGAAAGCGCTTCGCCCTGCCCAACAGCCGCATCATGATCCACCAGCCGACGGGTGGGGCGGGCGGCCAGGCGGCGGATATCGCAATCGCGGCCCGCGAGATTCTCCGGTGGCGCCGCACGCTCAATGAATCGCTTGCCCGGCACACGGGCAAGACGCCTGAACAGATCGACAAGGATTCCGACCGTGACTATTTTTTGAGCGCGGAAGAGGCGAGGTCCTACGGCATTGTCGATCACGTCGTCTCCTCCACACGCGAGGCCAAAACTTTGGCGGTGCAATCCGCCGCTTGAGTGCCATCGGTCCGTGCGGTGGGAGTTGCCGGAGGTGGTAGAATAGTGTCGCCACCACCCGATTTTCTGCCACCTTTCCCTTCCGCCTTAATCCCCCTCCGCCCCCGCCCACCATGGCCAAATCCTCCCGCATGACGCTCTGCTCCTTCTGCGGCAAATCGCAGGCGGAGGTGAAGAAGATCATTGCCGGCCCGGGCGTGTATATTTGCGATTCGTGCGTTAACGTCTGCAAGACGATCATCGATCGCGAGGTGAAGACGCCTGCGGTCGACAGCCGGCCCGTCTTTCGGCTGGTCAAACCGTCGGAGATCAAAAAGACGCTCGACGACTACGTCATCGGCCAGGACCACGCAAAAAAGGTCCTGTCCGTCGCCGTTTACAACCACTACAAACGGCTGCTCTTTGACGCCGGACAGTCGCACCGCGGCGGCACCGCGCTTGCGCCCGAGTTTTCGGATGTCGAGGTGGAGAAGAGCAACATTCTCCTCGTTGGGCCGACCGGCTCCGGCAAGACCCTTCTCGCCCGCACCCTGGCTCGTATTCTCGATGTACCCTTCGCTATTTCTGACGCGACCACGTTGACCGAAGCGGGTTACGTCGGTGAGGACGTGGAAAACGTGGTGCTGCGGTTGCTGCAGGCCGCGAATTACGACGTAAAGAAGGCCGAATGCGGCATCATTTATATCGACGAAATCGACAAAATCCGCCGCACCACGGAGAATGTCTCGATCACCCGCGACGTTTCGGGTGAGGGCGTTCAGCAGGCCCTCCTGAAAATTCTCGAGGGTACGGTGTGCAACGTTCCGCCGCAGGGCGGTCGCAAGCATCCGAACCAGGAGTACATCCAGGTCAATACCTCCAACATCCTCTTTGTCTGTGGCGGCGCGTTTGTCGGGCTCGAGCAGTTCGTCAAGAAACGGGTCGGGTCGCGTTCGCTCGGCTTTCATGTCAACCCGCAGGATCACAACCTCACGCCCGAGGAGATGATGAAGATGATCGCGCCGGAGGACCTCGTCCGCTACGGCATGATTCCGGAATTTATCGGCCGCCTGCCGGTCGTGTCGATCCTCGATCCGCTCACCGAAGCCGACCTGCAGCGCATTCTGCTTCGCACCAAGAACGCCATGGTGAAGCAGTATTCGAAGCTTTTCGCCATGGACGGCGTGCATCTGCGCTTCACGCGCGACGCCGTGCGCGCCATCGCCCACAAGGCTCTCGATCTCAAGACCGGCGCCCGCGCCCTGCGCTCCATCATGGAAAACCTCATGCTTGAGGTGATGTTCGATCTGCCGCAGCGCGAGGATGTGAGCGAGGTGGTGATTGACGAAGGCGTGGTCCTGGGCCGCCGCCGGCCGATCCTCAAAAAGTCCGCTGCCAGGCCGGAGACTTCGGCGAACAAGGATGCGG
>Ga0156277_10964_pt2 | contig 12589 bp, 11 predicted proteins | sample RifCSPlowO2_12_FD_107926 | JGI IMG/M metagenome (GOLD analysis project Ga0156277, IMG submission 107926) | Verrucomicrobia bacterium RIFCSPLOWO2_12_FULL_64_8
GGCTCCCCGACCCGTGGCGCTTTCCGGGCCCGCGATGATGCCGAGCAGCAGGCGCACGTCGTCGGTCACCTGGGTCTCCTCCGGCGGCAGGTAGGAAAGCAATTGCCTTAGCTGCGCCACTGCCTCGGGCTTGCGGCCCAGCGTATCGAGCACGATCGCGTAGGTCCGGGCATACTCGTAACCCAGCTTCTGGCCCTGAAACCGCTCCACATCCACTTTCAGCCGCGCCGCTTGCTGTTCGGTCGCCGGCGTGGACAGCAGCCGGGCGCGTTCTTGTTCGAGCGCGAACCGCGCGCGTTGCAGCACCGAGACCGCCGCCTTGGTCGCTTCGTCATAAGCGCGATTGCGGCGGTCGATGTCGCCCCCGAGATCCGCCACCAGCCCCTCGAGAAAATGATGCCACCCTCTTTCGGCCGGTGGCAGCTCCTCCCCGCGTATCTGCGCAATCGCCGCGCGCGCCGGTTCCAACTGCCGGCGGTATGCCGCCAGCAGTCCGGCCCGCAACTGCCACGCGGAGGTGTGCGGGCCCGTGAAATGGCCTAGCGCGTCATCCGCTTCGGACAGCTGCCCTTGGTCAAGCCGCGCCGCGGCCAGATCCAGCCAAAGGCGGTTTCGCGCGGCGGCCGGCGTGTCGGGCGCTTCCAGCAGCCCGCTCAGCAACGCTTCCGCCGCCGGGGCAAAACCCATCTGCAGCGCCCGCTCCGCCGCCTCCATCCGCTTGATCCAATCACCGGGAGCGGGACTGGATTCACCCGGCCGTACCAACGGTGTCGCCGGTGCAGTGGTCTCCGCCGGGGCCGGCTTGTCCGGCAGCACAATCTGCTGCGCCCGCGCCCCCCCCAGGGACAGCGCGACCAGAACGCCGGCCAGTCGCGGCGGAATCGTCGACAGACGGTGCATGTTTCGGGGAGGTTGCGGCGGAGGGAACGGCGTGGCAAGCCCGCCCCGGTCTATAAACAAGCCGACGAACTGTAAGGGGTTAAGGCTCGCTTCAATTGACGCGTTCGACCTAAATCAACGGCCAAAGTTCAGCACCCAACCCACTCCCGATGCCATGAGCAGTGCCCTTGTCATCCTCCTTGTTCTCCTCGCCGCGGCCGTCGTGCTGGTCCTGATGGTGATCGGCATCTATAACCGGCTCGTCGCCCTGCGCAACCGTTTCAAGAACGCGTTCGCCCAAATCGACGTGCAGCTCAAGCGCCGATACGACCTGATTCCCAACCTGGTCGAAACCGCCAAAGGCTATCTCAAGCACGAGCGCGAAACGTTGGAGAACGTCATCAAGGCCCGCAACGTCGCCGCCGCCGCCGCGCAGGCCGCCGCCGCCAATCCCGCCGACGCCGCGGCGGTCAAGAGCCTCGGCACCGCCGAGACCGGCTTGGTTGGTGCCATGTCGCGTCTGATGGTGGTCGCCGAGCAGTATCCCGACCTGAAGGCCAATCAGAACATGATGCAGCTGACCGAGGAGCTCACCTCCACGGAAAACAAGATCTCGTTCGCGCGGCAGGCGTACAACGATTCCGTCATGGTCTACAACACGACCCGCGAAACCTTCCCGTCGGTGATCTTCGCGGGCATGTTTGGCTTTACCGCGGCCGAGCTCTTCCAGATCGAGAGTGCCGCCGAGCGCGTAGCGCCCAAGGTGAAGTTTACCTGAAACGGCAGTAAGCGATAGGCGGAAGGCTGTACGCCTCTCGGCTTTGAGCCTGCCGCTTAAAGCTAACGGCCTATCGCCCATATGGATTTCTTCGAGGTCCAAGAGCGCGCCCGCAAACGCACCGGCCGGCTGGTGGTGCTTTTTGGATTGGCCGTGCTGGGCACCATCGCCGCCAGTTACCTGGCCGCGATTCTCATCCTGCGTCAGGCGCCAGGCCGCGCGGAACGCGTCGAACGCGGTTATTGGGAATACCAGGGACGTGCTCAGCCCGGCCCGCGTTATTCCCGACTCGATTGGTGGGATCCATCAATCTTCAGCGCCGTCGCCGGGGGCGTGTTGCTGATCGTCGGGTGCGCCTCGACCTACAAATGGCTCATGTTCCGCCAGGGCGGATCGGTGGTTGCCGAGATGGTGGGCGGCCGGGGCCTCGACCCGAATACGACGAACCCGGCCGAACGTCGCCTGCTCAACATCGTCGAGGAGATGTCCATTGCCTCGGGCGTGCCCACGCCGGCGGTCTACGTGCTCGAAGATGAAGCGAGCATCAATGCCTTTGCCGCCGGCCTTACCACGAGTGACGCCGTCGTCGCTGTCACGCGCGGCACCATGGAAAAGCTGAACCGCGACGAACTGCAGGGCGTGGTCGCCCACGAATTCAGCCATATCCTCAATGGCGATATGCGCATGAACGTGAAGTTGAGCGCCGTTCTTTTCGGAATCCTCGTCATCGGTCTGATTGGACGCGGCATCCTGCGTGGTCTCAGCCGCGGTCGCATCCGAATTGGTGGCCGTGGCAAAGGCCGAGGCGGAGCCATCCTGGTCATAGTCGCGACGGGACTCGCCATGATGATCATCGGATACGTCGGCTACCTCTTCGGAAGGCTGATCCAGGCCGCGGTCTCCCGGCAACGCGAGTTTCTGGCCGACGCCTCGGCCGTGCAGTTCACGCGCAATCCGGACGGCATCGGCGGCGCCCTGCGCAAGATCGGCGGATACGCCCTGGGCTCCAACCTCGCCACCAGCAAGGCCTCCGAGATCGGGCATTTTTTCTTCGCCCAAGGCTTTCGTTCGTACTTCGGCGGCCTGTGGGCCACCCACCCGCCCCTCGAGGAACGCATCCGCGCCGTCGATCCGCAATGGGACGGGAAATACTTCGAGCCCAAGGAGGTCGTCGACGTGAAGACCGAGAGTTTCAGGGATGCCGGCTTCCGCGGTCCACGCCTTTCTCCCGAGGAAACGGTGCAGCGTGTCTTTGCCGCTGCCGCCGTCGCTCCGGTGCCGGCGCCGCGCCGGACCATCGCCTTGGCTCCGGCCGCGCTGGTGGCGCAGGTTGGCAGCGTCACACCACGACATGTCGATTATGCCCGATCTTTGCTCGATGCCACGCCGTTGCGGCTGCGCGAGGCCGCACGCGTCGCCACCGAGGCCCCGGCGCTGATCTACGGTCTACTCCTCGACCGCCGGGAAGCGGTCGCTGAGAAACAAGCGGAATTACTGGCCACGCGCGGGGGCGAGACCGCGCGCGTCGTGCGCGAACTGCTGCCGCATCTGGAAAACCTGCCGATCGAGGCGCGGCTGCCACTGGTGCAAATCGCCTTGCCCGCGCTGCGTCAGTTGCCGCCGCCGGAAGTCGCCACGCTGGCCGCCACCTGCAAGACGCTCATCGAGGCCGACCAGGAACTCTCGTACTTTGAATACGCCCTGCAAAAGGTGTTGCTCCGCCATCTCGCGGTGGCCGGCCGGCCCGCCGCGTCGGCTGCATCCATCACCTTGTTCAGTGCGGCCACGGCCGACATTGCCGTTTTGCTATCCGCGCTGGCCTGGGCTGGAGCGATGCAAGGACCCGAGCAGGCCGATGGAACGGTCGCGGCGGATTCACGCGTGGCGGAAGCGGCTTTTCGCGCCGGCGCGGCACAGATCAAACTCATCGAATCCCGGCTTTCGCTGCTCCGCCCCGAAGCGTGTCAACTCAACCAAATCGACGCCACGCTCAACCGGCTCGCCGGCGCCTCGGGTGCCATCAAACAGCGCCTCCTGCTCGCCTGCGCGCACACGGTCAGCGCCGACAACCAGATCCGCGCGGAGGAGGGCGAATTGCTCCGGGCCATCGCCGATTCGCTCGATTGTCCCATGCCGCCCCTCCTCGCCGAGCTGTGAAATAGCTGCTTCGACATTTAACCTTCCCCTGCCCGCCCTTCCCGTCCTCACCAGAAAAATTTTCCCTCTCCGCTCTCGCCCGCCGCTTGCCAACGGGCCAGTGCGTCTCGAAACCCTGATTCTGAAGAACCGGTCAGGCGATCTGACGGTACTTCTCCGGTGGGATCTTGAAGCGATGTCCGGAGTCGAGGTCGGTGAAGATATGCCAGTGCGAATCGTTGGTCTTGTGCACCGCGACCTCGAGCACCTGGCCCTGGTCGTAATGGTACTCTTCGGATTCGAACAGGTGGTCCGCGTGCGGGACCGCTTCACCTAATTCCCCGGTATGGTTCTCCAGAATCTCGATTTTCCAATTCATGGCGGTAACGGGATTGAAGCTTCGTTTCCGAACAGGAGACCTGCCGAAAACGCGCCGCTTACTTAACCGCCGTCTCGCTTTCGGTCAAGTCCGCCGTCGAAAGTTTTGCGTCCGACGGAGACTGTCGTCAACCTGACGATCAACCGTCCGCACCCCCAGGAGGAGTCCCATGCTCATCGTCCATGTTCATGTCCGCGTAAAACCCGAGTGCATCGAGATCTTCAAAGAAGCAACCCTCGCCAACGCCCGCCAGAGCATCCGTGAAGCCGGTATCGCCCGGTTTGACGTCCTGCAGCAGGCCGACGACCCCACCCGCTTCCTGCTTGTCGAGGTTTACCGAACGGCCGCCGCTCCGGCCGCCCACAAGGAAACCCCCCATTATCAGGCCTGGCGCGACGCCGTCGCGCCGGTGATGGCGGAACCGCGTACGAGCATGAAGTTCTTAAACCTTTTCCCCGACGACGCCCGATGGTAGGGGGGGTACCCTTAACGCGCCGTCTGGATTAGGTGACGGCGTGGTATGGCGGCGGGTTAAGGATAACCCGCCCTACCCCACAGCCAAGTTCGTCGCCATTCGCATTATAAATGGTTTCGCCTTCCACCATGAATTTTGAATTCGCCACCGCCACGCGGATCGTGTTCGGACCCGGCACCCTCCGGCAGGCTGGGGCCGCCGCGAAGATATTCGGTCGCCGTGCCTTCGTGGTCACCGGCCGCGATCCGCGCCGCGCCGGGCGGTTGCTCGACCTGCTGGCCGCGGAGGGCATCGCGGCCGCCACCTGTCCCGTCGACGGCGAGCCGACGGTCGAAGCCGTCTCGGCCGCGGTCACCCAAGCCCGCGCCGCGGACTGCGATCTCGTCATCGGCTTCGGTGGTGGCAGCGCGATCGATGCGGCCAAGGCCGTCTCGGCGCTGCTCACCAACGGCGGCGAACTGCTTGATTACCTTGAAATCATCGGTCGGGCACAGCCGCTGGCCAAAACGGCCGCGCCGTGCGTCGCCATCCCCACGACTGCCGGCACCGGCGCCGAAGTCACCCGCAACTCCGTGCTCGCCTCGCCGGCGCACCAGTTCAAGGCCAGTCTGCGCAGCCCGCTGATGCTGCCGCGCCTGGCGATCATCGATCCGGAGCTGACCTACAGCCTGCCGCCCGCAATCACCGCCAGCACCGGCCTCGATGCGCTCACGCAGCTCATCGAGCCGTACGTGTCGAGCCGCGCCAATCCGCTCGTTGACGGCATCTGCGTCGAGGGCATCCGGCGCGTGGCGCGGTCGCTCCGCCCCGCGTTTCATGACGGGCGCAACGCCGCCGCGCGTGGGGACATGGCGCTGGCCGGTCTCATCAGCGGACTGGCCCTGGCCAACGCCGGACTCGGCGCGGTGCATGCCTTTGCCGCGCCCATCGGCGGTATGTTTTCCGCGCCACACGGCGCGGTCTGCGCCGCCCTTTTGCCGCACGTCATGGAGGCGAACATCCGCGCCGCCCGTGAACGCCAGTCCGGCGGCGATACCGTCCGGCGATACGATGAAATCGCGCGGCTGCTCACAACCAACGGCGCGGCCGAGGACGGTGTGCTGTGGGTGCAGGAACTGGTGGCGGACCTGGCCATCCCCGGCCTGCAAGCTTACGGTGTCGAAACCAAACATATCCCGCTGGTGGTGGAGAAAGCCGCGCAAGCGAACAGCATGAAAGGCAATCCCCTGCCATTGACGCCCAAAGAACTTGCCCAGATCCTCCAGGCCGCACTTTGAGGCGTGACCATCCCCGCCGGCCGCCTGATGGAAAATGGCTTCCGCCATTTTCCCTTGGCGGCTTGAAGGACTCGAAGTCCGACAAGCCGCTACGCGCACATCAGGAAATCGCGGCCCTCGACATAGCCCCGACCCGTGAGCTCGCTGCGGATGAGTTCGCGGGCGCCGCGATTCGCCACATAGCCAAGCACAAAGACATCGCCCGCTGGCGGCAGCGCGGCGGGCGCGACCACTGGCCGGCCATCGAGCCGGCGGCCGGTTTTTTTCGGATCGACGTCGATGTAGCCCGAAATTCGAAGGCCGTGGGCTTCGAGATACGCGGCGCGTTTGCGGGTCGGCCTTCCGGCGCCCCAGACGAAAAGGTGGAGCGGCCTGCCCTCAAGACGCTTTTGCCCGTCGAGGTCAACGCGCGCCACCTCTTTCGCGATCCATTCCGCCTTCATCCGGTAAAACGCCTCGACATCATACCGTGAATCGGTCCGCGACAACCGGTCCGGCGGATCGCGCCACGTGAACAACACCCGCGGCACCTTGCCCATCCTCACTCCGGCCTCCGCCCAGCGCAGCCACATTTCGTAGTCCTCGGGAAAGTCGCCGTCGCGATACCCGCCGTGCCGGCCGACCAACTCCCGCCGGAACATGACACTGGGATGCGCAAAGGGCGACTCGATGAACCGGTTGAGCGCCATCTGCTCCGGCGTCACCAGCGAGTTGAGCCAATCCGCGTGCAGGGCGTAGCCCTCGTTCGCCGCCCGGTCGCCGCCATATTCCACAAGGCAACCAACCACGCCGAAATCCGGATTCTCCTGAAGATACCTCACCTGGGCCGCCAGGCGTTCGGGGTGCGATTCGTCGTCAGCATCCATGCGGGCGATCAGATCGCCACGCGCTTCCGCGAGGCCGGCGTTGAGCGCGGCGACCACGCCGCCATGGGTCAGGTCGAGGACGCGTGCCCTTGAATCCGTGCGCCTCGCAGCAGCGAGGACCTCCCGTGAACCGTCCGTAGAGCCATCGTCGACGGCGAGCAGCTCCCAGTCCGTGAAGGTCTGGCGGCGGATGCTGTCCACCGCGCTCGCCAGTGTCGCCGCGGCGTTGTAAACGGGCAGCAGAACCGTGACGCTGGGCGCGACGCCCGGGGACGACTGCGTTTGCACGCGGCATCCCTATCGCCGGCAAGCAGGCTTCTACAAGCTCGCTCGCCACCTACTTCGAAATCAAACCCTGCTTTTGCAGCTTCGAGACCTTGGGCCGGATGACGATCTGGCAGTAGCCGGCGTAGGGATTCTTCGCGAAATAGTCCTGATGATAATCCTCGGCTTCGAAAAACTCGCTGAGGGGTACGATCTCGGTGACGATCGGATCGGAGAATTTCGCCTGGACGGCCGCCTTGGATTTTCCCGCCGCGGCCTTCTGCGCGTCGTTGGCGTAGAAGACGACCGAGCGATACTGCGTGCCTTCGTCGGCCCCCTGGCGGTTGAGCGTCGTGGGATCATGCGCCTGCCAGAAAACGTCAAGCAGCTGCTCGAAGCTGACTTTGGCCGGATCGTACTCGATCCGCACAACCTCCGCATGGCCGGTCTCGCCAGTGCAGACCTGTTTGTAGGACGGGTGCTTGCGCTGGCCGCCCGCATATCCGCTAACGACCGCCTTGACGCCAGGGAGACGCTCAAACACGGCCTCCAGGCACCAGAAACAACCGCCGCCGAACACCGCGTATTCCGTTTTGGATTGCATGACTTTTTTCTCCTCGGCCGCGCGCAGTCCCGCATTCGCGAGACCGGCCACCGCCAGCAGTATGATCAGGGGTTTCATGGCAAGTCAGAGACGGAATGCATCCCCGCCATTCCCGCAAGCATGGGGAAAATAATCACGATCGTCGCCGGAGCCGAAACCGGCTTATCGTGCCTTTTTGCGGCTACCCCTCTGGATACTCTCGTTCGGTGGCCCCGCCGCGGCGGCGGGGCGCCGGGCAAAATGTGGCCTAAACCACGGGATGCAGCCGGGCGTCGCCGTTCGTTAATTCCGCGAGAGCCAAACGGTACTCGTCAAAATCGTTGGGAGAAAAGCAGACGAACGTGACTTGGTGTGGAAGAACGTTGCGTTCCAGGAATGCCTGCGTGGCCCGCAACGCAATGCGACAGGCCAGCGCGACGGGATAGCCATAGAGGCCCGTACTGATTGAAGGAAACGCGACGGACGCCACGTTCTGCTTCGCCGCCAATTCGAGAGAACTGCGGTAGCAGGAGGCCAGCAGATCGGGCTCGCCGGCCGCACCGCCACGCCAGATGGGTCCGACCGTGTGGATGACATGCCTGGCTGGAAGGCGGTAACCGCGGGTGATCCGGGCCTGCCCCGTCGGGCACCCGCCCAGCTTGCGGCATTCCGCAAGCAGCTGCGGGCCGGCGGCACGATGAATGGCCCCGTCCACTCCTCCGCCCCCGAGGAGCGACTCATTGGCCGCATTGACGATGGCGTCCACGGCAAGCTTGGTGATGTCGCCCTGAACGATGACTATATGCTCGTGCATGGTTTGATTATGCGGGACGAAACATCGCCAGGCAACGGGTCCGTCGGATTCTTACAAATGTTTCAGGCCGTACCGCCATTCTTAATTGCGCACAAGGCTTCAGTGCTGCTCGTCATGAATTCCTTCGTTTGCGGCGAAAGCAACGACCGCGCCGGCCGACCATTCTTTTGCGATAGGCTTGGGTGGTTTTCCTATCAAAGGATTTCAGAAAAACGCCGCCCGAATTTGCCGGCTTGACTCATCCCCGGTCGCAGCCCTTGCTCCTGCCTCCGACATGAACCTCTTCGGCAAGACTTCCTCGCTTTCCGGCCTCGTCCTCGTGGTCGCCGTGGTTGTCGTCGCGTTTCTCCGCGCGCCGCGAGGGTTCTGATTGATCCAATCCGAATTTGCCCCCTCCGGTGTCGCGCCGGAGGGGGCTTTCTTTTTGGCCCCGGAAGGTCCGCGGCACGGGAGTGGGCTCCAACCCAAAAAAATCCCATGCATACCACCGGAGCCCATCTTCTCCGCATCCTGCTCGAACGGCAGGGCATCCATACCGTCGCCGGCATCCCCGGCGGGGCCATCCTGCCGTTTTACGATGCGCTGCACTCGACCGGCCAGCCGCGCGCCATCCGCCATATCCTCACCCGCCATGAACAAGGCGCAGGTTTTATCGCGCAAGGCATGGCGCGGGTGACCGGCCGCGCCGCCGTGTGTCTCGCCACCTCCGGTCCGGGCGCAACCAACCTCCTCACCGCGATCGCCGACGCCCGGCTCGATTCCGTTCCGCTTGTCGCCATCACCGGCCAGGTGCCGCAGCCGCTTATCGGCACCGACGCCTTTCAGTAGGTCGACACCTACGGACTCACGCTGCCGGTGACCAAGCACAATTTCCTGGTGCGAACCGCCGCAGAGCTGACGGAAATCGTGCCGCTCGCGTTTCGGCTCGCCGAGTCGGGCCGGCCCGGGCCGGTGGCCATCGACGTGCCCAAGGATGTGCTCAACGCCCGCGTTAAAGTGACGGCCTGGCCTGAGCCCGGCCACGCCGCGCCGCTCCCGCCCTGTCCCGGCGAACTTATTGATGCGCTGGCAAAAAAAATCGCGGCTTCGCGTCGCCCCATCCTCTACCTTGGCGGCGGCGTGATTACCGCCGGTGCGTCGGAACTTGCCCTCGAGCTGGCGCGCCGCGCCTCGGCGCCGGTCGTGTGCACGCTCATGGCGCTGGGTGCCGTGCCGCCCGACGATCCCCTTTTCATGGGTATGCTCGGCATGCACGGCACCAAAGCCACCAACTTCCTGTTGGAGGAGGCCGATCTGTTGCTGGCTATCGGCGCGCGCTTCGACGACCGGGCAACCGGCAAAGTCGCCGAGTTCTGTCCCCGGGCCGTCATCGCGCACCTCGATGTTGATCCCGCCGAAATCGGCAAAATCAAGGCCGTATCGCTCGGACTGGTGGGCGACGCCGCCGACATCCTGCGCCTCCTCCTCGACCGGCTGCCGTCGCAGCACCGACCGGCTTGGCGCGCCCGGGCCGCCGGTTTGAGAGCCGCCCATCCTTTGATCCATCCGCCCCGCGCGGAGGATCCGCTGCATCCGATCAACGTTTGCCGGCTCCTCGGCGAGGTGCTGCCCGCTGATACCATCATGACAACCGATGTTGGCCAGCACCAGATGTGGGTCGCGCAGGCCTATCCCGTGCGCCGCCCGCGCGGACTGCTGACCTCCGGCGGCCTCGGCACGATGGGTTTTGGCCTGCCCGCGGCCATCGGCGCCGCGCTTGCCCTGAGCGAGGTCGAAGGGCTTGCCGCGCCGGGCCGCCGGGTCGCCTGCGTCAGCGGCGACGGCTCGATCCTCATGAACATCCAGGAACTCGCCACCCTGGCCGAATTGAATCTGCCCGTCGCCGTGCTCGTGTTCAACAACGCCCACCTCGGCCTCGTGCGGCAGCAACAGGAATTGTTTTATGGACGGCGTTACGCTGCTTCGCGCTTTCAATCCGTGCCGGATTTCGCGGCCGTCGCCCGTGCCTTTGGTGTGCGCGGGGTTCGAATTGACCCCGATGGTGATCCGCTGACCGACCTGGCCGAAACGCTGGCCGACCCCGGTCCCTGTGTGATCGACCTTCCGATTCACGAAATGGCCAACGTTTATCCCATGGTGCCGCCCGGCGCCGCCAACCGCCAGATGATCACCGACACTGAACTTCAACCCGCCTCCACCCATGCCTGAATCAACCTTGCCTCCAACCATCCGGGATCCGGCCCCGGCGGAATGTCACGCAATACGTGACATTTCATCGGACGCCAAAACCGCCATGATCGAACTGCGGGTCCGCAACCACCCGGGCGCGATGTCGCACATCACCGGCCTGTTTGCGCGCCGCGGGTTCAACCTCGAGGCCATCCTCTGTGTGCCGGAGGGCGACGGCACGGCGAGCCGAATTTTGCTGCTCGTCGCCAATGAGCCACGCCTCGAACAGGTCGAACGCCAGCTCGCCAAGCTCTACGACGTGCTCGCCGTGCGCCACCGGCCGGACCTCGGCCCGGAATTCTTCCTGCAACTGGCCGAGACTACGATGGGCGGGTCGCCGCCTCCCACCAACCCATGGCGGCCGCGCGATTGAATTCACAAATCGCCTCGTCCAGCCGCAGATTCACACAAACCGCCGGCCGTTCGGGCAGGCCGAAAAGTGCGCAGCGACAGTCCGGCAGCAATTGCCCACAGGGGGAACCCGCCGGCTTGCCATGGAGCATACCGGGAATCGGCAACGAAATGTTCGGAGCGCCGCAGGTGCACCGGCAGTCCATGATTACTGGAGCGAGAGAAACACCCGTGGGCCTTTATTTTCTTTCGCGGCTTCCTTGTTTTGGGTGAGGAACAACCGTTAGGCCGAAATCTTTCCCTCGTTGAGAAAATAGTCGCGCACACGCTGAGCCCGCGCGGCCGCGAGTGCGCGGAGATCGTCGTCCGTCACCTCCATCGTCTCCGCGAGCCGGCCGGTCATTTCCTCCAGTGACGGGCCGGCTGCCACGGCGCTGGCCGCGGCCAACTCTTCCGGTCGGACAGCTTCCGCGGGTTTGGCCTTGCCGCCACCGGTTCCCCTGAAGGTGATCACGTCCACCACCCGACCGAGGAAGCCTTTCTTCGGCGCGGGGGGCGGGGCCGTCGCGATCGGGGCCGGAGGCAGCGGCGCGCCGAATTCGGTGCCCGGAGGAAACTTTTCGTCGAAGAGTTGCTTCACCGTGACGGCGTGCGCCTCGGGTGAGATTTCCAGCTTGTCGGGCGGCAGGATGTTTGGGTCAGCCGAATGGCGGGCTTCCCAGATCTTGTTCCGCACGAGCGCGGCGAGTTTGGTCCGCTTGAGCGCATACGCGTCGGCCGGACCGTCATAGCCGCCGGCGAGCGCGAGACTCAGTCCGGGCCGGTTGGTCAATGCCTTCACCAGTGTGGCGAGCTTGGTGATTTCCGTCTGCTGCAGCCCGCCGCTGCCGGGCGCAAACTCCTGGAAGGCCAATTCCTCCCCGCCACCGCCAAACATCGAACCCAGCAACGCAAAAGGCGATGTCGCCGCCTTGGTCAGCAGGTTGACCACGACGCGCAGCACGACCCGGCCGAGGTGCAGGCTCGGATCGTCGAGCTCGCCCGAGACCGGCACGTCGATGACGATTTTGCCGTCGATGTCCTTCAGCAGCGCGACACCCAGCCGCACGGGCAAATGGGTGGCATCGGGACTTTCCACCGGCGCGCCAAACGTGAACCGGTCCAGCGTAAAGACGCTGGTCGCATCGATCTTTTTGCCGTCGAGCAGCAGTTTCGAATCGACGACGAGTTTGCCGCGGGCGAGTTCGTAGCCGGCGTACCTGCCGCTGTAAGGGCTGAGCGGCAGCAGGTCCACGTTCTTGATGTCGAACTTCAGGTCCACGAACATGCGTGCGCCAAGGGGATCGAGCTTGCCGACGACGGCCACCGGGCCGGCGCCATCCACCATCCCCTGCAGGTTCACCTCCGCCCGCACGAGATTCTCCGACGAAAGCCCGGCGATCGTGCCGCCAAACCGGCTGAGGGCCATCCGCACATTGGGCTCGATCGACCGGTCGGCCAGGCTGATATCCGCGTCCGCAATGACCACCCTGCCGATTTCGATTCGCGGCGCGGGGGC
>Ga0156277_10259_pt1 | contig 12573 bp, 13 predicted proteins | sample RifCSPlowO2_12_FD_107926 | JGI IMG/M metagenome (GOLD analysis project Ga0156277, IMG submission 107926) | Verrucomicrobia bacterium RIFCSPLOWO2_12_FULL_64_8
CCTGCGACCTCGCATCGCTTTCGCCGAAGCTGCTGAATTCCGCGCCGGATCCCCGGCAGCATGCGGCCTGGCGTCGGAAGCATGAGGCGTTGCGGTGGCAGCCGGCGGTGGTGCGGGACTGGCTCGACGCCTATCCGTACCAGCTGAAATTCGTCGTCGCGGCGCCGGCCGACGTGGATGAAGTCGACGACATGCTGACGCAGCTCAAGCGAGACATTCCGCGGCACAAGGTTTTGCTCATGCCGGAGGGAGTGACCGTCGACGTTCTGCGGGCGCGCGCCGCCTGGCTGGGGGAGGTTTGCCGGCAGCGCGGTTTTCGTTACACTCCGCGCCTGCAGATCGAGCTGTATGGAAACAAACGCGGCACCTGAATCACCGGCGGCGGTTGGAAGATCGTCGACGGGGGCGAGGCTCCGGAAACTATCCGAGGAGCTCGCGGACCTGCAGGCGATGTCGGCGCTGAGGCCGGTGACCCTGAGGGAGGTCATAGCCAGGTTGCGCGGTCGCGCCTACACGCTGCTGCTGATCCTGCTGGCGCTGCCTTTTTGCCAGCCGATTCCACTGCCCGGACTATCCACCCCCATCGGACTGACGATCGCGCTCATCGCCCTCCGGCTGGCGCTGGGGCAACGGCCCTGGCTGCCCAAGGCAATGCAGCGGAAAGAGCTGACGGCGGGATTTTTCGGCAAAGTGGTCGGGCCGGCCGGCCGCATCGTCCGAGGGCTGGAGAAATTGCTGCGCCCCCGGCTGGCGGTGCTGACCCGTTCGCCGTTGCTTTGCAGCCTGCACGCGCTGGTGATCTTTGCGTCGGCGGTCGCCCTCCTGCTACCGCTCCCCATTCCGTTCTCCAACGCCTTTCCGGCGTGGGTCATCCTGCTGATCGCCGCCGGCCTGCTCGAGCGCGACGGGCTGTTTATCGTGGCCGGTTACGCGGTGTTTGCGAGCGGGGTCGGTTTTTTCGTGTTTCTCAGCCACACGATGCTATGGCTGCTCGGTCTGTTCAAACACTGGCTGGCCGGATAACGCCCGGTTCAACGCCCGGCGGCCCAGGCGGGATGAATTGCCTGCAGGACAGCGCGGGTGCGGTGGTAAACGGCGTCAGGGGAACCCGAGGCGTTGATTTCACGCAGCAACCCTCGCGACCGGTATAGCGCGAGCACCGGACCGACGGTTGCCAGATAGGCCTGGAGACGGACGCGAATAGCTTCCGGCTTGTCGTCGTCGCGCTGGAACAGTTCACCGCCGCAGGCGTTGCACCGGTCCGCCACGGCGGGAATTTCGTACTTGATGTGGTAACCGGCGCGGCACTGACGGCAGACACGGCGGCCGGAGAGGCGTTCGATGATGACGGCCTCTGCGGCGTGGTAATGCACCACCGCGTCAAGTTGGCGATTCACGGCAGCCAGCATGTCGTCGAGCGAGTGGGCTTGTTCGACGGTGCGGGGAAATCCGTCGAGCAGGAATCCATGGGGGCAGGACAGGCATTGGTCGCGCTCGCGCACTAATTCCACGACGGTGTCATCCGACACGAGCCCGCCGCGGCGCATGACCGCGAGGGCGGTTTCCATCGCCGGAGTGCGCAGATGGCCGCCGGCGTCGCCGCGGGCCGCATGGCGGAACACGTCGCCGGTGGAGAGGTGGCAGGCGCCAAAGCCGCTGATGATACGTTCAGCCTGCGTGCCCTTGCCCACTCCTGGCGGGCCCAGCAAGACAAGATGCCAAGGCCGCGGAGGCAGGGGACCGGGATTGACGCACCGGGCACCGCCGCCCTGTAGCCACGCAGTTCGATCGCCGGAAAGATGCATGCAACAAACCTAGCCGCAGACACGGCTCGGGCGAGGGCGAAAGAAATGTCACGGCCAGCTATTCATCCCGCTCATCAAGCGAAGGAGATCTTCTCAACCGGTCTGCGCCAAGTGAGATCCGCTATCTTGGCCCGCCAGGATCAGGGCACGACCAAGAAGTCGTCCGCACCGGCTTGAGCGCGTCTTAACCTATCGTCCGGCCGACCAAAGGAGCCAGGCGCACCGGGTGGCGCCCAATCTTGAAAGCGGCCAGCGTCTGTCCGATCGCCGCCTCCACCCGACCAGAATCGTTGGCGTGCACGAGGCAAAGGCGGGTGCCGGCGGAAACGCTTTCGCCCACTTTGGCGATGTTGGTGATGCCCACGGCGTGGTCGATGGCGGCCTCGGCGTTCGCCCGGCCGCCACCGAGTCGAAGAACAACGTCGGCGATTTCCAAAGGATCGACGACCACGATGTAGCCCGCCTTGGCTGTTCTCACTTCGCGCGTGATCCGCGCCGCCGGCAGCAGTGAATAGTCGTCGATTACCGCGGGGTTGCCACCCTGGGCGGCGACGAGGTCGCGGAATTTTGCCAGGGCTGATCCGTCGCCAAGCGCCTGCTCGAGACGCCGCCGTGCGTCGGCCGGCCTTTTTGCCACCCGGCCGAGCAACAGCATGTGCACGCCGAGCGCGAACGTCACCTCCATCAGGTCGGCCGGACCGCGGCCCTTGAGCGCCTCGATGGATTCGATCATCTCGACGGCATGACCGACGGCGTGACCGAGCGGTTCGTGCATGGACGTGAGCAGCGCCCGGGTGGGTTTGCCCATCTTCCGGCCGAGATGAACCATGGCGGTGGCAAGCGCGCGGGCGTGTTGCTTGTCCTTCATGAAGGCGCCGCGGCCGAACTTGACGTCGAGCACCAGCGCGTCGAGACCGTCAGCGAGTTTTTTGGACATGATACTGGCGCAAATCAGCGGGATCGACTCGACGGTGGCCGTCACATCCCGCAGCGCATAAAGCTTGCGATCAGCGGGCACGAGTTCGGTGGTCTGGCCGATCATGGCCACGCCAAGGCGTTTGAGTTGGGCGCTGTATTCGGCCAGCGACAAACCGACACGGAAACCGGGGATGGATTCGAGCTTGTCGAGCGTCCCCCCGGTATGACCCAGGCCCCGGCCGCTCATCATCGGCACCGGTACGCCGCAAGCGGCGACGAGCGGCGCCAGGATGAGGGAAACTTTGTCCCCCACGCCGCCGGTGGAATGCTTGTCAACTTTCACTCCGGGCACAGCGGAAAGGTCGGCCACGATGCCCGAGTGCATCATGGCCAGGGCGAGGGCGGACGTTTCGGCGGCCGTCATGCCGCGCAGGACAATCGCCATGAGCAGGGCGGTGATCTGGTAGTCGGTCCAATCACCGGTGACAACGCCCCGGACAAAAGCGGCGATTTCGTCGTGCGTAAGGCGGTGGCCGTCGCGTTTACGAGCGATAATGGCTTGGGGAAAGGCGGAGGCGGACATGTCGCATTGGCAATCGTGCAGATTCGCATGAGTTTGGCTCCCCGCAAAGGACAAACAAAATGAGCAGGGGCGGGTCCGGGGAAGAGCCACGGAAGGCACCCTACCCCGCCTGGGGTATGCCGATGGTTGCCGCACGAACCCGGCCGCGGTTTGCTGGGCGCCCTTATGGCTGTGGGACCCGAAGTGCTGCAGCAGGCCCGGCGGGCAATCACCGCCGCGGAGGCGATTATCGTCACCGCCGGTGCGGGGATGGGCGTCGATTCCGGGCTGCCGGACTTCCGCGGCAACGAGGGATTTTGGCGGGCGTATCCGCCATTTGCCAATCTGGGGCTATCGTTCGTGGAGTTGGCGAATCCGCGTTGGTTCGCGACCGACCCGGCCCGGGCGTGGGGGTTCTACGGGCACCGGTACGAACTGTACCGGGCCACAACACCGCACGAAGGATTTCAAATCCTGTGGCGATGGGCGCAGGCGAAGCCAGGCGGAGGATTCGTCTTCACCTCGAATGTGGACGGACATTTCCAAAAGGCGGGGTTTGCCGAGGACCGCATGGTCGAGTGTCACGGTTCCCTGCAGCATCTCCAGTGTGTGCAGCCGTGTTGCGCCGCGTCCTGGCCCATGCCGCCCGATTTTGCATTCGACATCGACGAGACGACCATGCGCGCGCGCGGCGAGCTGCCGCGCTGTTCGAAGTGCGGCAGACTGGCTCGTCCCAACGTGCTGATGTTTGATGATGACACATGGGATGCGGGACGTACCTCGGCGCAACAGGTCCGATTCAACCTCTGGCTGCGCCGCCAGGCGCGCGGCAAAGTGACGGTGATCGAACTCGGCGCCGGCACCCAGGTGCCGACGGTTCGGGGAATGTCGGCGGCGGTCGCCGCGGGCGCCGGAGTACCCCTCATCCGCATCAACCTGCGCGAGGCACAGGGACCGAGCGGCACGCTTTCCCTGGCGGGCGGGGCGCTGGAAACATTGCGAGCGCTCGACGCGGCGGAATGAGGAAGGCCGCATGCGGCCTTCGGCAAAAAACCTTCTTCAGGCCTGACCGAGTTTTCCCAAGGTCGGGCCGCAATGCGCGTCAGCGCCGCTTGCGCTTCAGCCCCAGCTGGGCCACGGCGAAGCGCACGACGCCCTCGAGGCGTTCAATCTCGGCGGGCGCCAGCGTGTCCCTGCCCCGGAGCGCCTCCTGCGCGCGCAGCATGGCCCTTTCGGTGGCGTTTTCGTCAATCTTCCGTTCATCGATTGCGAACTCGGCGAGGACCCGGATCTTGTCGCCCTCGATCTCCGCAAAGCCCCCGCTCACCGCGAGCAGCTGGATCACACCGCCCTTGGTGGCCCGCAGTTCGCCATCCGCCACCTGCGTGAGCAACGGGAGATGGCCGGGCAGCACTCCGATCTCGCCTTCGATCGTCGGAATGACGACGGAGTCAACCGTATCGTGGTAGACGCGATCCTCCGGGGTGACGATTTCGAGAGTGAGTGGCATGGGAATCTGGCCCGCGAATGAATGCGAATAACCAACCGGATTTATCCGCGTGAATCTGCGTGATTAGCGGGAAGGGGTTTCAGGCCTTTTTCGCTGCGGCCATGACCTCGTCAATGCCGCCCTTCATGTAGAAGTCGCCCTCGGAAACCTCGTCGAGCTGGCCGTCGAGGATCATTTTGAATCCGCGAACCGTCTCCTTGACCGTGACGTATTTGCCGGAGAAGCCGGTGAAAACCTCGGCAACGCTAAACGGCTGGGAGAGGAACTTCTGGATCTTGCGCGCGCGATAGACGGTGAGTTTGTCCTCGGGCGAAAGTTCGTCGAGGCCGAGGATGGCAATGATGTCCTGCAGATCTTTGTAGCGTTGGAGCACGCGCTGCACGCCGCGGGCGACGTCGTAGTGCTCCTGGCCGACGATGTCGGCGGCGAGGGCCTTGGAGGTCGAGGCAAGCGGATCGACGGCCGGATAGATGCCGAGTTCGGAGATGGAGCGCTCGAGCACGATGGTGGAGTCGAGGTGGGCGAAGGTGTTGGCGGGGGCCGGGTCGGTGAGGTCGTCGGCGGGCACGTAAACGGCCTGAAACGAGGTGATGGATCCCTTCTTCGTCGAGGTTATGCGCTCCTGCAGGATGCCCATTTCGTTGGCGAGGGTCGGCTGGTAGCCGACGGCCGAGGGCGAGCGGCCGAGCAACGCGGAAACCTCGGAGCCGGCCTGCGAGAAGCGGAAGATGTTGTCGATAAAAAGGAGGACATCCTGGTTTTTCTCGTCGCGGAAATACTCGGCCATGGCGAGAGCCGAGAGGCCGACGCGCATGCGGGCGCCGGGCGGCTCGTTCATCTGGCCGTAGACGAGGGCGACCTTGGACTTCGAAATATCCTCCTGCACGATGACCTTGGACTCGGACATCTCGTGATAGAGGTCGTTGCCCTCGCGGGAACGCTCACCCACCCCGGCAAACACGGAGTAACCGCCATGCGCCTTGGCGATGTTATTGATCAGTTCCATGATGACCACGGTCTTGCCGACCCCCGCGCCGCCGAAGGCGCCGACTTTGCCGCCTTTGACGAACGGACAGATCAGGTCGATGACCTTGATGCCGGTCTCCAGGATCGTGGATTTGACGTCCTGATCGACGAGGGTCGGCGGCTCGCGGTGGATCGGGTAACGCTTTTCGTACGGGACGGGGCCCTTTTCATCCACGGGATCGCCGGTGACGTTGAAGATGCGGCCGAGCACGCCCGCGCCCACGGGCACGGTGATAGGACCTCCGGTGTCGGTGACCGGCCAGCCACGCACGAGGCCCTCGGAGGAGGACATGGCGATGGTGCGCACGATGCCTTCACCGAGGTGCTGTTGCACTTCCAGCGTGAGTTTCTGCGCCTTGCCGGCGGCGGAGAACTCGACGATGAGCGCCTGGTAGATGGACGGGATCTGGTTTGCCTCGAACTGCACGTCGACCACGGGGCCGATGACTTGGGCGATCATGCCGGTGTTGCTCATGAAATGGACGGGTTGGGCAGGGGTGCGCGGGGAAAGAGATCAGGCCGAAGTGGCGTATTGCGCGGCGGCGATTTCCAGGATCTCGGCGGTGATGCCGGCCTGGCGAGCCTTGTTGTACTCGAGGGTGAGATCGTCGATGAGCTTGGTGGCGTTGTCCTTGGCCGTCTTCATCGCGACCATGCGCGCGCTTTGCTCCGAAGCCTTCGCCGAGAGGACCAGCTGGTAAACGTGACGGTTGACGTAAAGCGGCAGCAACGCTTCGAGGACCTGGCGGGGATCGGGTTCAAACAGCATCTCACGGTCGTCGCGCGCCGCCGCGGCGCCGCCAGTCTCGGCGCGCAGATGCGCCACGAAATCATGGAGACTCGTAAGCGGAAGGACCGGCCGCGAGATCGTTTCCTGCACGAGCGTGTTCTTGAAGCGCGGGTAAATGACCTCGAAGGTGTCGACGGTGCCCTCGAGAAACTGCCGGGTCATGAACTCCGCGATGACCTTGACCTCGGCGAAGGGCACGCGGTCGTGCACCTGGAAATCGGCGAGCAGGTCGCGGCGCGTGCGGGCGAGAAACTGGGAGCCCTTCCGACCGATCACGGCGTACTTGGCCGGCTCCTTGATCTCCATCACCAGCTTGAACAGGTTGCTGTTGAGCGGTCCGCACAGGCCCTTGTCGGTGGTGACCAGCAGAATGCCCCGCGTGCGCACGGGACGATGGACGAGAAATGGATGCAGCGACTCGTCAACGCGGGTGGCCAGCGCGGCCAGCATGTCCGCCATCAGTTGGGTGTAAGGCCGGCCGGCCAACGCGGCCTGCTGGGCCTTCTTCATCTTCGAAGCCGCGACCAACTCCATCGCCCTGGTGATCTGACGGGTATTCTTGACCGACTTGATCCGTCGGCGGATGTCGCGGGTGGAGGGCATCTAGATGGCGGATTGCGGAAGCCGGATTGCGGAAAAGGCGCGCACGAGAACGAACCCGGATAATGACATCAAGCCGTGAACGCAGCCTTCCACTCTTCCAGCGCCTTCTTGAGCTCGGCGTTCAGGTTGTCGTCGATCGTGGCCTTCTGGCGGAGGGCGTCGAGCAGGGCGCTCTTCCTGGTGGTCAGGAATTCCTTCAGGTGATTGGCGGCGTCCACGATCTTCTTCACGTCAATCGGGTCGAAATAGTTGTTCTGCATCGCCCAGAGCACGGCGGCCTGCAGTTCGATCGAAACCGGATTGAAGGCGGGCTGCTTGAACAACTCGACGATGCGCGCGCCGCGATCGAGCTGCGCCTTGGTGCGGGCGTCGAGATCGGAGCCGAATTGCGCGAAAGCGGCCAGCTCGCGGAACTGGGCCAGCTCGCCCTTGAGTTTGCCCGCAACCTGCTTGGTCATCTTCAATTGAGCGGCGGAACCCACGCGCGAGACGGAGAGGCCGACGGACACCGCGGGGCGGATGCCCTGGTTGAAGAGGTCGGTTTCGAGATAAATCTGGCCGTCGGTGATGGAGATGACGTTGGTGGGAATGTAGGCGGAGACGTCGCCCGCCTGAGTCTCGATGATGGGCAGTCCGGTCAGCGAGCCTTTGGCGGCGAGGCGCGCGCTGCGTTCCAGCAGGCGCGAATGCAGGTAGAACACGTCGCCCGGATAGGCCTCGCGACCGGAGGGACGCTTGAGAATGAGCGAGATCTGGCGGTAGGCGACGGCATGCTTCGACAGGTCGTCGTAGACAATGAGCGCGTCCATGCTGTTTTCCATGAACCATTCGCCCATGGCGGCGCCGGAGAACGGCGCGAGGTACTGGTTGGCAGGATTGTCGGCCGCGGGCGCGCAGACGATGATCGTGTATTCGAGGGCGCCGGCGGCCTCGAGCGCGGCAATGGTGCGCGCGATGGTGGAATTCTTCTGGCCGACGGCGACGTAGATGGAATAAAGCGGACGGAAGTTGGGATCCTTGGAGGCGAAACCGACCTTGTTGATGCGCGCCTGGTTGATGATGGTGTCGATCACGATCGTGGTCTTGCCGGTGCCGCGGTCGCCGATGATGAGCTCGCGCTGTCCGCGCCCGATGGGAATCATCGAGTCGATGGCCATGATGCCGGTGAGCACGGGCTGGGAGACCGATTTGCGGACGATGATGCCCGGGGCAATCCGCTCGACCGGGTAAGCCTCCTTCGCGTCGATCGGTCCCTTGCCGTCGACCGGACGGCCGAGCGCGTCGACCACGCGGCCGAGCAGCGCCTTGCCCACGGGAACGGAGAGCAGTTTGCCGGTCGTGAACACCTCGTCGCCCTCCTTGAGCCGGGAGACGTCGCCCAGCACGACGCAGCCGACCTCATCCTCCTCGAGATTGAGCGCGATGCCGATGGCATTGCCCGGGAACTGGACCATCTCGTTGTACATGACGCTGGAGAGGCCGTCGACCTTGGCGACGCCGTCGGCAACGGCGCGGATGGTGCCGGTGTTTTTCTTGACCGCCTTGGTCGAGAGCCGGGCGATCTGTTGTTCGATTTGTTCGATGACGGTGCTCATCGGTTGAGGGAAGCTGGAGTTCAGGTGCGCGGGAAATCAGACGGCAGCGGACAACGCGGCCAGCTGGCCGGCGACGGACGATTCAAAGACATCGTCGCCGACCCGCACGCGCAGGCCGGCAAGCAGGTCGGGATTGGGCCGCGCGACGGCGGTGATGGGCCGGCGGTACCTCCGGGCGAGCGCATCTTCAATCAGGCGCAGAATGCCGTCATTGATGGCGCCGGCGTGCTCGACCAGAGCCTGGCTCTTCGCCAGCTCCGTCACGACAAAACGGTGATATTGCTTGAGGACCGCCAGCGGATGGCGCGGCGGGTTCTTTTCCAGCCAGGCCAGCACCCCGGCGACGTGTTCCGCCGAGACCCGACCGTCGATCAGGCTCAGTTTGAACAACTGCCGGGCGAGGAGCTTGGATTGTCGGTTGGCGGCCATGATCGGGACCGGAAAGTGCGCGGCGGCGGGAGCGTTCAGACCACGGTGAGTTCGCGCGAGGCGGACTCGTTGTAGCGGGCGCGCTCGGCGTCGGAGAGTTCCCTGGCGAGCACCCTCTGCGTCGTGGCGACGACCAGCCGGGCGATTTCGCCGCGCGCTTGGTCGAGCATCTTTTTATGTTCGAGTTCGACCGCCTGCTGGGCTTTGGCGAGCAGGTCGCCGGCGCGCTCGGCGGCCTCCTTCGTCTGCTGGTCGAGAAACTCCTTGGCGGTTTTGCGCGCCGCTTCGACGATCTTGGTGCCCTCGTGTTGGGCTTGTTTGACGAGCGCGGTGCTTTCCTGGTGCGCGGCCTCGAGCTTGGCCTTCATCTCCTCGGCGTACTTCAGGCCGGCGTCGATCTTCCGGTTGCGTTCATCCATCGCGGCCACCGTCGGCTTGATGCCGAAACGGTAGAGCACGGCGAAGATGATAAGGAAGCTGACGGCCTGGATGGCGACATACCGGACATCGAGGCCGAACTGTTCCGGGATACCGGGCGCGGCGGCATGTGCTTCGGCGGCGGCGAGCACCAATGAGAGGATCATGGTGGAAAAGAATTGAGGCGGGGTCGAATCGGGCCGCACACCGCCGGATGCAAACGTTCAGGTCAGGCGACCTTGGCCAGAAACAGGGCGAGGATGCCCAGTCCTTCCGCAAGCGCCATTCCGATGATGGCTTGCACGAGGACCTTGCCGGAGGCGCCGGGGTTGCGACCGACGGCTTCAGCGGCTTTGAGGCCGATAAGGCCGACACCAAGAGCGGCGCCGAGCACGCCGAACGCGCTGGCGATATTGCCCGAGATTTCTGCGAGGAGGGTGATCATGGATGGTGATGGATTGGGTGGTTGTGGTTGCCGCCGTGCGCGCTCAGGGCACGCTCCCGACGATAAAGGGGATCAGTGACGCGCGACGGAGTGGGCACCGCCTTCGGCCGCGTGGTCGTCGCCATGGTTGCAGATCAAGCCGATGTAGACGGAGGTGAGCAGGGTGAACACCAGCGCCTGAATCAGGCCGACGAGGAGTTCCATGAAGTAAAACACGAAGAAGAAATGGGTGCCGTGGAGGAGATTCTCGCCGCCGAAGATGTTGCCGAAAAGTCGCACGGAAAGCGTGAAGGGGCGGATGGCGATCGAGAATACCTCAATCACACCGACGAGTAGAAAGATAACAGAAAGGGCAATGTAGAGCGGCAGGGGGGTTTCCTTGCGGTCAGCCTTGTTGCCAAACAGCTCGTGGATGATGAAGCGCGGCCCGGCATACTTAAGGACGATGATGGCCCAAGCACCGAACGAAATCAGCGCCAGGGCGATCGTGCTGTTGAAATCAGAAGTAAATGGTCGGATCAGCGCCGTGGTGACGTGGAAACGGCCATCGACTTCGTGGCCCCAGCCGATCGTGCCAACGCCCGGCAGCAACCCCATCCAATTATGCAACAGAATGAAGACAAAGAATGAAACCAGGAGGGGAAAGGAGGCTGGGAAGGCGCGTTTACCGACAATCGGCTCGAACAGATCGCGCAAACCCTCGATTAACGATTCCACCACCGCTTGCCCTCGCGACGGGAGGATGGACGGACGGCCCACCAGCCAAAGCACCAACGCGACGATCAACGCCGAGACCACCCATCCAGTGATCATGCTGTTGGTAATGGCCCAGCCGTGTCCAAGGTCGATGAGCGGGGCCGGCTTGGCGGGCACGCCTTCGTCGCTCCCGAACGCCGGCAAGCCGCTACCAAACAGCAAGACGGCAGCAGCCAGCTTTTTGTTGACCAAGGACATGTGCGGCAATGACAGCGTTGGATGATTAGGGGGTATGTGGTAGGCCGGGCCTGTAAGCGGCGTCAACCACTGAAAACACGCGGACTGCAGTGTGAACACTCTCATTAACGAGGATGCGGCGGGAGATGGCCGCTGTTGGTCCCGCACTGCCGGTCGGTCGGTGGGCTGACCCAGACCGCGGCCAGCGAGTGGTACGCCGGAGCTCGCGACTGAAAAATGGATTCAGATTCATACGCGAACGGACCCGGCGGCAGAACGCGCCAGGAGGCGTGTCCGGACACAACGGCGGCTGCCTCCTCGAAGTACGGCTGATGATCGGTGCGGAAAAAAAACCGGCTCCCCTCCCCTGCCCGCGCCGCGAGTTCGTCGAGAAACTCCGCCTTAAGCAAGCGGTGCTTGTGGTGCCGCTTCTTCGGCCAGGGATCGGGGAACAACAGGTAAATGTCGAGGAGCCGTGCGCCAGGAGGAAGTTCGCGGAGAAAGTCACGCGCCTCGCCGCGAATGAAATGGAGGTTGACCAGTCCGGCACGGTCGCGTTTGCGGCGAGCCTTGAGAATACGCTCGAGTCGGAGGTCGAGTCCGATGCACAGCCGCGCCGGGTGCGCGGCGGCATAGGCGCTGAGAAAATGGCCGTGGCCGCAACCGATCTCGAGCACGAAGCTCGCATCGGACGCCGGCAGCGCGGCCGCAATTTCGGTCCGCAGGTCAGCCAGCCGGGCGGCGCGCAGGGCGGCGTATTCCGGAGATGGCATTGGCACTTCAACGCGTAAGCCGGGCGGTCCCCGCGGACAAGTTCGTCGTGTGCACCGGGTCGGCGGTCACCCGTCGCCGTGCAGGGGCAGCGTGAAAAAGAACCCGGTCCCCTTCCCCACCGCGTTCTCCGCCCAGACCCGCCCCCCATGCAGTTGCACAATGTGTTTCACGATGCTCAGGCCGAGGCCGGTGCCGCCCTTCTCGCGGGAACGGCCTTTGTCGACGCGGTAAAACCGCTCGAAGATGTGTGGCAGGTCGTTCGCGGGGATGCCCGGGCCATTGTCCCACACGCAGATTTCGATGCTGCGGCCGTCGACCCGCGCGCGAATTTCGATGTGGGAGCCCGCCGGAGTGTGTTTGAGCGCGTTATCGAGCAGATTCTCCAAGACCTGCGTGATCTTCAACGGATCAGCGAGCAGGGTTTCCATTGTGGGATCGATGGCGAAGGAGAGGCTGTGACCGGTCGCCGCGGTGCGCGCGCGGAAATCATCGACGGTGCCGGCGATGAGATCCGCGAGCTGGGTCGATTCACGCCGCAAACCGGGTTGGATTGATTCAAGGCGCGAGAGCGTGAGCAGGTCTTCGACCAGTGTATTGAGGCGCTCGGTGTGTCGCTGGATCGTGCGGAGGAAGCGATCGCGGTCGTCCAGGGGCATGTCGCGGTGGCCATCGACGAGGGTTTCGACATAACCTTTGATGATGCTGAGCGGTGTACGCAGCTCGTGGGAAACGTTGGCGACAAAATCCTTCCGCACCGCCTCCAGTT
>Ga0156277_10237_pt1 | contig 12534 bp, 9 predicted proteins | sample RifCSPlowO2_12_FD_107926 | JGI IMG/M metagenome (GOLD analysis project Ga0156277, IMG submission 107926) | Verrucomicrobia bacterium RIFCSPLOWO2_12_FULL_64_8
AGGATCAGGCTGTTGGAGGGTTTGGAGCGGCGGCGTGTCGGGAATCCTTTCGCCAGCTGGCCCCACGGTGAAACCACCTGCTGGCGCCCACCGCCTCCCTTGGACTTGCCCTGGCCGCCGCCGTTGGGGTGGTCGACCGGGTTCATCGCCATGCCGCGCACGCGCGGGCGACGGCCAAGCCAGCGGTTGCGGCCCGCCTTGCCGAGCGATTCGTTGATGTGGTCGGCATTGCCAACCTCGCCGATGGTCGCGCGGCAGCGCGCGTTGACCAGCCGGATTTCGCCCGACGGCAGCTTGAGCTGCGCGTTACCGTTCTCGACCGTCACCAGTTCGAGGCTGACACCGGCCGAGCGGGCCAGCTGGGCTCCGCGGCCCGGAATGAGTTCGACGGCGTGGACGCGGGTGGCCGGCGGAATGGTCTCGAGGGGATAGACGTCGCCGGAGCGGTACTCGTTAATCTCACATTTCGCGGCGCTGATCACACGGTCGCCGACCTTGAGACCCTTGGGGGCAAGGATGTAATTCTTGGTGCCGTCACGGTAGGCAATCAGGGCGATCGAGGCGGTGCGGTTGGGATCGTACTCGATCGCCTGCACCATGGCGGGCATGTCGAGCTTGGCGCGCTTGAAGTCGATGACACGGTACAGCTGTTTGTGGCCGCCGCCGCGGCGGCGCGAGGTGAGCCGACCGTAACAGTTGCGGCCACCGGTTTTATGCTTGTGCTCGATGAGGCCGCGCTCGGGGCGCTTGGGATCAATCCCCTCGGGCCGGTTCAACTGGGTGAACCGGAGGCTCGCGGTGAGCGGACGGAAAATTTTGAGTGGCATGGCGGTGGTCTCCTGATTGCAGCGGGCTCAGACGAGTTCGATCTTGTCGCCCTCTTTGAGAGTCACGATGGCCTTCTTGTAATCAGAGGTGCGGGCGGGAAGGCCGCGCCGGCTGCGCTTGGTTTTTCCGCGGACATTCTGAATGTTGACGCGCATGACGGTGACCTTGAAGGTCTGCTCGACGGCCTCGCGCACGGTGTGCTTGGTGGCGGTCGGATAGACCTCAAAGGTATACTGGCTGAATTCGGAGGAAAGCCGGTTGGCCTTCTCCGTCAGGCGCACGAGCTTGAGCACTTTGTCGGCGTTCATCAGTTGCCTCCGTGGGCCGCGCTGGCGCGGGCGATGATTTTTTCGAGCGCTTTGGTTGACACGACGATCCGGCGGTACTGGCAGAGATCGAGGGTGTTGAGGCGGGTGGCCTCCTGCAGGGTGACGCGTTCGAGGTTGCGCGCCGCGCGGCGCGTTTCGGGCGCGAAAGGGTCATCGACGATGAGCAGGCTGCCCTGGGGAGCGATGCGGGTGAGCACCTGGTGGATGACCTTGGTCTTGGCCGGATTGATCTCGAATTTCTCGATCACGTCGAGATCGCCGGCCGTGGCGCGGTCAAACAGCGCGCGGCTGAAGGCGAGCGCCTTCACCCGGGCGTTAATCTTCTTGGAGTAGTCGCGCGGCTTCGGGCCGAAGACCACGCCGCCACCCACCCAAAGGGGCGAACGGATGGAGCCGGCCCGGGCGCGGCCGGTGCCCTTCTGGCGCCAGGGTTTCTTGCCCCCGCCGCGCACCTCGCCGCGCCGTTTGGTGGAATGCGTGCCGAGGCGGGCGTTGGCCTGGTGGGCCACCACGACTTCCTTGAGGGCCTGCACGCCCTTGTCGCCTTCGAAGACGGGAATCTTGAAATCGGCTTCGCGGCTCTGGCTGCCGTCGGCGGTGTAGACTTTGAGCTTCATGGCGCGGATCTCCGTTGGTTCAATGGGCCGGTGCCGGCTGGCCCTTGACGGCGGTGCGGACGATGACATCGTCGCCGTTCGCGCCGGGAACGGCGCCCTTAACGAGAAGGAGGTTCTTCTCGGCGATGATCTTTACCAGGCGCAGGTTCTGCACGGTCCGCCGCTCGGACCCAAGGTGGCCGGGCATGCGCTGATTCTTCCACGACCGGCCCGGCGTCTGGCGCATGCCGATCGAGCCGATCCGGCGGTGAAACATCGAGCCGTGCGCCGCCGGGCCTCCGGCAACCCGGAAGCGTTTTACAACGCCCTGGAAACCGCGACCCTTGGCGACGCCGATAACATCGACGAACTGCCCCTCCTTGAAAACGGCGACGGTGATGACATCGCCCGGTTTCACCGCGGGCGGTTCGGCCAGCCTCACCTCACTGAGCACGCGCGGAGCCTGTTCGAGGCCGGCCTTCTTGGCGTGATTGAGTTCGGCCCGGCTGGTGTTTTTGGTTTTACGCACGGCATAGCCAAGCTGCACGGCGTTGTAGCCGTCGCTCGCGGCGGTCTTGACCTGCACGACCGGACAGGGGCCGGCCTCGACCACGGTGACGGGGACCAGGACGTTCTCCGCGTTGTAGACCTGGGTCATCCCGATTTTTTTTCCTAAAAGGGTGGCGATCATGGGCTAAGCGGTAGGTGGAGGGTTTCCGTTGAGTGAGACCTACATTAGTGCACGCCGGTGGGGGCCCGCCGGCAGGCGGCTAACTGGCTGTCGGACGATTGGATTTAAACGTTGATGGTAATATCGACTCCAGACGGCAGGTTGAGTTTCTTGAGTTCGTCGACGGTTTGTGCCGTGGGCTCGATGATGTCGATGAGTCGCTTGTGGGTGCGCGACTCGAACTGCTCCATGGACTTCTTGTCGACGTGCGGAGAGCGGTTGACGGAGAGCTTTTCGATACTCGTGGGAAGCGGGATGGGACCCGAGACGCGTGCGCCGGAGCGTTTGGCGGTCTCGACGATTTCCAAGGCCGATTGGTCGATGACGCGGTAGTCGAAACCCTGGAGTTTGATGCGGATGCGCTGGCCTTTCATGACGGGACAAAGAACGGAGTTTTAGGAGGTTCGAGCGGGTGCCTTCGAGGAGGTTTCGACGATTTTCGCCAGGAGCGAAGCCGGGACCTGTTCGAAATGCGACGGCTCCATCGAGTAGGAGGCGCGGCCCTTGGAAAGCGAACGGATGTCGGTCGCGTAGCCAAACATCGTCTCGAGCGGCACCATTGCATTGATGATGCAGGCGGCCTCGCGATTCTCCAAACCCTGGATGTGGCCACGGCGCCGGTTGATATCGCCGAGGATATCGCCCTGATATTCCTCGGGCACTGTGACCTCGACCTTCATAATCGGCTCGAGGAGGATGGGCTTGGCCTTAGCCATCGCGTCCTTGAACGCGAAGATGCCGGCCATCTTGAAGGCGAGTTCCGAGGAATCGACTTCGTGAAAGGTGCCGTCGACGATGCGGGCCTTGAAATCAATGACCGGATAACCGGCAACGACACCGTTGTTCGCGGCTTCGAGGATGCCTACCGTTACGGGTTTGATGTACTCCTTGGGAATGGCGCCACCGACGATCTCATTGATGACCTCGATCCCCTTCCCTTTCTCGTTGGACTCCAGTTTGATCACTGCGTGGCCGTACTGACCGCGTCCGCCCGACTGGCGGATAAATTTGCCCACGCCGTCGGATGCGTGGGTGATCGTTTCGCGGTAGGCGATCTGTGGCTTGCCGGCGTCGGCCTCGACCTTGAATTCGCGAAACATGCGGTCACGGATGATCTCGAGATGGAGTTCGCCCATGCCCGCGATGATGGTCTGGCCCGTGTCGGTGTCGGTGAACGTGCGGAACGTGGGATCCTCGGCGGAAAGGCGCTGCAGGGCGGTGCCCATTTTTTCCTGATCCGCCTTCGATTTTGGCTCGATGGACATCGAAATGACGGGCTCGGGGAACGTCGGGGGTTCGAGGCGGATGTCAGCCGCCTCATCGCATAGCGTATCGCCGGTAATGACGTCTTTCACGCCGACGACCGCGCAGATATCGCCTGCGTAAGCGGTATCAATCTCCTCCTTGTCCATCGCGCGCATGAGCAGGAGGCGCGAAATGCGCTCGGTGCGCCGGGTGCGCGGGTTGTAGACGCTCATGCCGCGCTTGAGGTGCCCTTGGTAGATGCGGGCAAAAACCAGCTTGCCGACGTATGGGTCGCTCCAGAGCTTGAAAGCCAAAGCCACCATCTTCAAGCGGTCGTCGGCCCGCGCGAACGCCTCCGCGCCGTCGCTGTTCTGGCCCCTGGTGGGCGGCAAATCGAGGGGGTTCGGCAGGTAATTGACCACGCAGTCCAGCAGCCGCTGCACGCCCTTTTTCTTGAACGCCGAGCCGGGGATGACGCCGACAAACTTGAGCGACACGGTGGCCTTGCGGATGCCGATTATCAACTCGTCGACGGTGATCGCGGCGCTCTCCAGGTATTTGTGGGCGATTTCGTCGTCGTGGTCGGCCACGGCCTCGATCAGCTTGTCACGATAGTGCTTCGCCTCCTTCAGCAATTCCGCCGGGATCTCGGCTGTCTTCGGTTTCATGCCAAGAGGATCGTTCGGGTCCTCCTCGAACACGTACGCCTTCATCTGCACCAGATCGACGAGGCCGCCAAACTTGTCCTCCTGACCGATAGGCAGGAACAGCGGGTGGGCGTTGGCGCCGAGCTTCTTGCGCATCTCCTCCACCACCCGCAAGAAGTTTGCGCCGGTGCGATCCATCTTGTTCACAAACGCGAGGCGAGGTACGCGATATTTGTTCGCCTGGCGCCACACGGTCTCGGATTGCGGCTGCACGCCCGCCACGGCGCAAAACACCGCCACCGCTCCATCTAACACGCGCAAAGAGCGCTCCACCTCGGCGGTGAAATCGACGTGGCCGGGTGTATCGATGATGTTGATGCGATGTTTGATCGGGGTGAAAGGACCGACCGAGGGCACCCAAGCGCACGAAATAGCCGCGGAGGTGATGGTGATGCCTCGTTCCCGCTCCTGCTCCATCCAATCGGTGACCGTCGTGCCCTCGTGGACCTCCCCCATCTTGTGCACCGCGCCGCTGTAATAAAGAATGCGCTCGGTCGTGGTCGTCTTGCCGGCGTCGATGTGGGCGGCAATGCCGATGTTGCGCGTCCATTCCAGGGGAGCGGGACGCCGGGCGGCATTGGCCGACGACAGCCGGGCCTTCCCGGTGACGATCTGGAGCGTGGCGGACATGGACGGAGCAGCGGTCACCAGCGCAGATGGGCGAAGGCCCGGTTGGCCTGGGCCATCTTATGCGTGTCTTCCTTCTTCTTAACGACGGAGCCCGTGTTGTTGTAGGCGTCGACGATTTCGGCCGCGAGCGCGTCCTGCATCGTCGCTCCCTTGCGTCCGTCGGCCGCGGCCACGATCCAGCGCAGCGCGAGACTCTCCTGACGCTCATAGGATATCTCCACCGGTACCTGGTAGGTGGCTCCGCCCACCCGGCGGCTCTTCACTTCGAGACGCGGACGAGCATTTTCCAGCGCGCCGATCAACAGATCGACGGGGTCCCCTTTGCCGAGCTTCTCGCTCACACGCTCGAAGGCGCCGTACACGATGCGTTGTGCGAGGCTCTTCTTGCCGCGCTCCATGATGATATTGATCAAATGCGCGACGAGGGGACTCCGGTATCGGATATCCGGAATCGTTTCTCGCTTCTCAGCTCGATGACGGCGTGACATGACTCAATAACCTCCTCAGGTTCCGGCGGCGGGCGTGGCCGGGGCGGCCGGTGGAGCCGCGGCCACCGCAGCGGCGGGTTTGGCGCCGGCCTTCGGGCGTTTGACACCGTATTTGGACCGACTGCGACGGCGTTTCTCGACTCCTGTGGCATCAAGCGTGCCGCGTACAATATGGTAGCGGACGCCCGGCAGATCTTTTACCCGCCCGCCGCGCACAAGCACGATCGAATGTTCCTGCAGGCTGTGCCCTTCGTCAGGAATGTAGGAGATGACTTCTTGACCATTCGTGAGCCGCACCTTGGCCACCTTGCGGATGGCGGAGTTGGGCTTTTTTGGCGTACGCGTCATAACTTGGACGCACACCCCACGGCGGAAGGGATTACCCTGCAGGGCCGGCGCCTTCGATTTGGCGCGAATCTGGCGCCGACCCTTCCTCACGAGTTGGTTGATGGTTGGCATGGAATGACTTGGAAATTCTGACCGAAAAGTTGTGGACGTTACCGGAGGGGGTACCCCCGGCAAGCGATTTCTGGCGAAAAAAAGACGGTCCGCAGAATCCGGGATTTGGCCCCCAAACTTGCGGTCCGGGTTAGCGTGCTTCAGTGAAGGCCGAAGACGCGCTGCGTTGAGACGAAAATAGTGGTCAAAAAAGCATGGCTCGCTTGCGGAGTTCAACACTAATCTTGCCCTGATTGCCGCCGTCTGCCGCAGGCGGTGAGAGAGCCGCTCAGACTTCCCGCCCCAAATGACCGAACCTGCCGCGGGCTAGGTAGTAAAGTGGTGTCCCGACCACGACTCCCACGGCGTAGCCGTAAGGCAGGCCGACGGCTATCACAGCCACCAGGACGGCGATGGCCAGTTCCGCCCGACTGTCGGCGAGATCGCGAACCAGCACGATGAGCGCCAAGCCCTCGAAGACCAGGAGGACGCCCAACATGGGCAAGGGAAACACATGTGCGGCCAGGTCGAACCCGGCGCCAAAAAACAGACCCAGAGCCGTGAGGAACAGGCCATAAAGTAAAACTGATCCTCCCGTACGCGCGCCGAACGCATAATGCCCGGCCATGCCGCCGGATCCGTGGCATACCGGTACGCCGCTGAAGAATGGTGCCACCAGATTCATCGCCGCGTAGGTGAGGCCAATGCGCCGCAGCTTGAGCGGACGATCCGGAAACAAGTCCAGCGCCACCTGACGTGTGGCCAGCAGTGAGTTCGCCAGTGACAACGGAATCTGCGGCAGCGCAAGTACCAGGAAACCGGTCGCCATGTCCGCCCATCCCGGAACGTGGACCTTCGGCAGTGAAAAACCGAATCCGGTCGCGAGAGCCACGGTGTCGGCATTGAAAATCAATGCGTAAATCAGCCCGAGCAGTACGACAATAATAGCGGCCGGCCACCGCCGATTTCCCAGTAATCCAACCACGATTACGAACGCCGCCGCCGCCAGGGCGTAGCCCCGGCCACCGTCCGCCCGCACGTAGTTGGTGAGCGCAAGCAGAGACAGCTGCAGGCCCAGACCGAGCTGAATGCCGCGCACCACGGCCTTGGGCACGACGCGCCCCAGCCATCCCAGCGCCCCGGTGAGGACCAACCCGAGCATGACCGCGCCGATGGCCAACCCGGCTCCGAACAACACCTGGCCGTCCAGTTTTTGGGCAATGACCAGTGCCGCCATCGCCTTGAGTGGTTGCACGGGCATCGGCATGCGGTAAACGAGAGCAGTGGCGATCTGCATGGCGCCGAAGATCACGAGCACGCTCGCTCCATCGAGACGAGCGGCGAGAATCATGCCCACCAGCAGGGGCAGGTCGGTCCCGATGTCCCCGAAAGCGCCAGCCAGCTCATTGCGATCAAAACGCAGTCGAGGGCGCGGATCGCCGGTTGCCTGGGCACGGGGAATCGCCACAACCGGCAAAACTGTGGAGCGAATCGGCGGGGATCAATCTTTCGTCGTACCCACCCGCCCAATCAAAGGTACTCGGGGGAAAAAAGCGCCCGGCCTTGGAGGAGGCCGGGCGCATGGCGCCGGGAGCTAAGCTCTACCGGCACCATTTGGCGGGAGGGATCAATAAAGTCAGCCAACGCCGGGCCGATGACAAGGTTTTTTTCGCTGAAATCGGCGATGTGAACAACTTTGCCGGCAAGAACCCTTGTGACGGGAAATCTCAGGCCCGACTGGCAAACCTTTCTTGAATGCCCGCGAAGGCGCCGAGTTCCCTATCGAATACCCCGATGGCTCCGGAAATCCGCTTCTCACCCGGATGTTATCGCCCTTGAACCAGACGGCCGACCGGGGACCGCAATCATTTGAACTTCGGCTCCCTGACGGCGCGACAGGCCAGATTAAATTTTCGATCCTTCCCGGTCCCCAGAACAACAGCTCCTTTGATTGGACTTATTGGGAGGATCTTCAATTCGAGATTCCCCAGAGTTGACCGTACTGGATCAATGGGGAGCTGAAATGCTCGACAATAAACAAAGCCGCGGATGGAAAGTCCGCGGCTTCGGTAAATCATTTTCGCACCGGTCGATCTCAGCCAGCTTCCGTGGCGGTCTTGACCTCCTCTATCGGCGGCAGTTCGGCGCCAAACGGCAGCGTGATACGCAGTCGCTTGTACTTTGGCAGACCGGTGCCGGCCGGGATGAGGTGGCCCATGATGACGTTCTCCTTGAAGCCCTTCAAGTAGTCGACCTTGCCGAGCGTGGCGGCGTCGGTGAGCACCCGCGTGGTCTCCTGGAACGAAGCCGCGGAGATAAAGCTCTCCGTTTCGAGTGAGGCCTTGGTGATGCCAAGCAATATCGGCTCGGCCTCGGCGGGTTTGCCACCGGCCTCATCAAGGCGTTTGTTCTCGCGGAGAAACGCGCTGCGATCCACCTGTTCGCCCCAGAACCAGTCGCTGTCGCCCGGATCTGTGATCCGCACCTTGCGAAGCATCTGGCGGATGATGATTTCGATGTGCTTGTCGTTGATCGTCACGCCCTGCAGGCGGTAGACCTCTTGCACCTGCGAGATGAGGAAGTCATAGAGGGCGGCCGGCCCGAGAATCTCGAGTATCTCGTGTGGATCGGCCGCGCCTTCGGTGAGGTGCTGTCCCTTATGGACCACATCGCCCGGCTGCACAATGATGTGCTTGCCGTGGGCGATAAGGTGCTCCTCCTCCTGGCCGGTCTCGTCGTTCTTCACCACGAGGCGGCGCTTGCCGCGGATGGAGCCCTCGAAATGCACCACGCCGTCGATGCGTGCCATCTCGGCCGCTTCCTTCGGCCGGCGGGCCTCGAAAAGCTCGGCCACTCGCGGCAAACCGCCCGTGATGTCCTTGGTTTTGGAGGCCTGGCGCGGTGTCTTGGCCAGGAGCGCGCCGGGGGAGATCATATCGCCCTCGTTGACCACAATCTGCGCAGCCACCGGGATGGAATAGGCCGCCACCGGCTTGCCGGAATCATCCCGCACCTCGATCTGCGGATTGAGGTCTTCTTTGTGTTCGATCACGACGGTGGCGATGCGCCCGGTCGATTCGTCGAGTTCGCGTTTCACCGTGACACCCGGAATCATGTCCTTGAACGCGAGCGAACCGCCCTTTTCGGACAGCACCGGTACGTTGTAGGGATCCCAAAGCGCCAGCACCGCGCCCTTCTCAATCTTTTCGCCGTCGCCGACGGTGATGACCGAGCCGATGACGATATTGTAATTCTCTAGCTCCTTCTCCTCGTCGTCGACGATGAGAATCGAACCCGTCTTGTTGAGCACAATGCTGGCTCCGTCGGCCGTTTGCACCAACCGCAGGCCGCGATGCCGCACAATGCCGGCGGCGCGCACCCGGATTTCCGGTTGTTTGAATCCCGCACTGGCCACACCGCCGATATGAAACGTGCGCATGGTGAGCTGCGTGCCGGGCTCGCCGATCGACTGCGCCGCAATGATGCCGACGGAGTCGCCGATCTTGGCGATTTTGTTCATGGCCGGATTGATGCCGTAGGATTTGGCGTCGATGCCGTACTGGCTGGTCGAGGTCAGTGGCGACATCACCTTGATGCGTTCAATGCCCGAATCCTCGACCCGTCGGGCGGTCTCCTCGGTGATGAGGTCGCCGGACTTTACCAGAAGCTGCGACGGGTTGAGCGGATCGGGTACGTCGTCGCTCGCGCAGCGGCCGACGATGCGTTCGCGCAGGGAAACGATTTCGTCGTCCCCCTCGTAAATAGCCTTCTTCCAGATGCCATCCCGCGTGCCGCAGTCCTCCTCGGCGATGATGACGTCCATGGCCACGTCGCAGAGTTTGCGTGTCAGGTAGCCGGCGTCGGCCGTCTTGAGGGCGGTGTCGGCCAGGCCCTTGCGGGCGCCATGAGTCGAGATGAAATACTCGAGCACCGTGAGGCCTTCGCGGAAGGACGAGAGAATCGGCCGCTCGATGATTTCGCCCGAGGGCTTGGCCATGAGGCCCCGGGTGCCGCAGAGCTGGCGAACCTGCTGCCGGTTGCCCCGGGCGCCCGAATCCATCATGATATAGACAGGATTGACCTCCGACTTGTCCTCGTTGGCCTCGAGTTTCTTAAAGACCTCCTTGGCGATTTGGTCCGTGGCGTTGGTCCAGATGTCGATGATCTTGTTGTAGCGCTCACCCGAGGTGATGATGCCCTTGTTGAATTGACCCTCAACCTCGCCGATTTTCTTTCGGGCGTCGGTGACGATGTCCTTTTTCGTCTCCGGAATGATCATGTCGTCAATCCCGATGGAGATGCCCGCCTTGAAGGCGGTGTGGAAGCCGAGTTCCTTGAGTCTGTCGAGCGTCTCGATGGTCGCCACCTCGCCGGCCACCTTGTAGGTGTTGAGAATCAGGTCACCAAGTTTGGCCTTGGCGACCGCGAAGTTGATGAAGCCCAGACCGGCGGGCCAGATCTGGTTGAAGATCACGCGACCGACGGTCGTTCGGACCACCTTGCGATCCTTGTGACCATATACGGTGTCCCGCCCGTAGTCGGGGTTGGGAATCTCGATCCAATCGTGTTTGCCGAACGCGCCGTCGGCCTCCGCGAAGAGCACCTCCTGTGTGCCGCTGAGCAGCGGCACCCGCTGGTCCTTGGCGACCTTCCGGCGCGGTTCGATCGTGAGGTAATAGGCTCCGAGCACGATGTCCTGCGAGGGCGTGAGGATGGGCTTGCCGCTCGACGGCGAGAAAATGTTCGAAGTCGACATCATCAGGAGCTTGCACTCCATGATCGCCTCGAGAGTGAGCGGCACGTGCACGGCCATCTGGTCGCCATCGAAGTCCGCGTTGTAGGCGGTGCAGACGAGCGGGTGGATGCGGATGGCCTCACCTTCGATCAGGATGGGTTCGAACGCCTGGATGGAAAGGCGGTGCAGGGTCGGCGCGCGATTGAGCAGCACCGGGTGCCCCTTGGTGACCTCCTCAAGAATGTCCCACACCTCGGGTGACTTCTTCTCGATCATCTTGCGGGCGCCGCGTACGGTGTGCACGAAACCGAGTTCCTTCAGGCGGCGGATGATGAACGGCTCAAAGAGCACGAGCGCCATCTTCTTGGGCAGGCCGCACTGGTGGAGTTTGAGCTCGGGACCAATGACGATGACGGAGCGCCCGGAGTAGTCGACGCGTTTGCCGAGCAGATTCTGTCGGAAGCGCCCCTGCTTACCCTTGAGCATGTCCGAAAGCGACTTGAGGGGGCGGTTGCCGGCGCCAGTGACCGGGCGGCCATGGCGACCGTTGTCAAACAGCGCATCGACCGCCTCCTGCAGCATGCGTTTTTCGTTGTGAATGATGACGTCGGGCGTCTTGAGCTGCAGCAGGTTCTTGAGTCGATTGTTGCGGTTGATCACCCGGCGGTAGAGATCATTCAAATCGGAGGTTGCAAATCGACCACCCTCGAGCGGAACGAGCGGACGCAAATCCGGCGGAATGACGGGCAGCACCTCCAGCACCATCCACTCGGGACGGGTTTTGGAGTGGATGAAACCCTGGATGACCTTGAGGCGCTTGGAGAGCTTCTTCTTGATCTGCTTTGAACGAGTGGCGCGCATCTGCTCCTGCAATTCGGCCACCGTGGTCACGAGGTCCATCTCCTTGAGCACGTCGCGGACCGCCTCGGCGCCCATCTTGGCGGTGAAGGCATCGGCGCCGTATTCGTCGATGGCCTGGCGATACTCCACATCGGTGAGCAATTGCTTCAGCTCCAGCGGTGTCTTCCCTGGATCCACCACCATGTAGTTTTCGTAATAGATCACGCGCTCGAGCGAGCGGGCGGTCATGTCGAGCAGCAGGCCAAGGCGGCTCGGCATGCTTTTGAGAAACCAGATGTGAGCCACCGGCACGGCGAGTTCGATGTGGCCCATCCGCTCGCGGCGTACCCGGGCGATGGTCACCTCGACGCCGCAACGGTCGCAGACCACATCCTTGTACTTGATGCGCTTGTATTTACCGCAGGCGCACTCGTAGTCGCGGACGGGGCCGAAAATTTTCTGGCAGAAGAGGCCGCCGGGCTCGGGTTTGAAGGTCCGGTAGTTGATGGTTTCGGGGTTCTTCACCTCCCCGCGCGACCACGAGCGGATCGTGTCGGGCGCGGCGACGGTGATCGACACGCAGTCGAACGAACTCTCGTCGAGGCCAAGGACGGAGCGGGCCTCCTCGCGGGCGGCAGCGGCTGCCTGTTCAGTGCTCATGAATGATTTCTCCCTGTGGTCGTTAAAGGTTGCGGTCGCGGGTTCAGGAGGCGGCGCCCATGCTGAGGGCGTCGCGCTTCTGCAGGCGGATGTCCAGGCCGAGGGACTGGATTTCCTTGATCAGCACGTTGAACGACTCGGGCGTGCCGGCGATCAGCGTGTTGTCGCCCTTGACGAGCGACTCGTAGATTTTGGTGCGGCCGTTGACATCGTCCGATTTGACGGTGAGCAGTTCCTGCAGCGTATGGGCGGCGCCATAGGCTTCCAGCGCCCAGACTTCCATTTCGCCGAAGCGCTGCCCGCCATAC
>Ga0156277_10386_pt1 | contig 12448 bp, 10 predicted proteins | sample RifCSPlowO2_12_FD_107926 | JGI IMG/M metagenome (GOLD analysis project Ga0156277, IMG submission 107926) | Verrucomicrobia bacterium RIFCSPLOWO2_12_FULL_64_8
CCGCGAAGTCGTTGGGCACCCCGAGGGTGATCGCGTCTTCGCTCGTCTCAAGGCAGACGATCGGCTCGAACCACATCTGGAATACATCTTCAGGGAAAAGTCCCTTGAAGTCGCATTTGACGGTTTCCCAGAGACTGGACGGGAGAGTCAACGAGGGCATGGAGCTGGCAAAGGAAAGAGATTATTCACACGGCCCCGCAAGGGAGCCAGCCACACGCCACGCCGCGCCAATTTCGATCGTTTGCTCCCGGAGAAAAGTCATGTCCGGTCTCAGCGGGAAGGGGATGAACCGCATGAGGATGATAAGACGTTGAGGACCAGAAGGTAGGGGGATACAACCCGGAGCTCGCCGAGGAATGGCGACAACGGACGTGAGAAAGAACGTGTGAAGGACTGTCAGGTAAAACCGATTTGCGGAGTAACGTGAATCACAAAATGCATTTCAAGAGCAACTTTCCCACAAGTTATTCACACTCGCAATGTCGCGGTGAAAACGAAGCCGGCTGGCGCCCGGGAGTCCGGCGCACGGAGGCGGGCACGCGTGTAATGAATCATTTGCTACGAGAACGCGAATCGGCCCGGGCCGCTCACGGCTGACCGGACCCGTGATGTAGTGGGGCCTCTGCGACAGACGAGCCGGGGCAAACCCTACTGGGCAAGCGCGGGCTCGCGGTCCTCCCATTTGCCATGCTCCTTGATGAGCGCGATGAGGCGGTCGTCGGCCTCGGCCTGCGGAATGTTGTACTGTACGCAGTTTTTCCCGGCGTAGAGGTTGATTTTCCCGGGCGCGCCGCCGACGTAGCCGAAATCGGCGTCGGCCATCTCGCCCGGGCCGTTCACGATGCAGCCCATGATGGCGATCTTCACGCCCTTGAGATGTCCGGTTTTATCCCGGATGCGCTGCGTGGTGGTCTGCAGATCAAACAAGGTGCGACCGCAGCTCGGGCACGCGACAAACTCGGTCTTGGAGATCCGCGCGCCCGCGCCCTGCAGAACATTGTAGGCGAGCCGGGCTGCGCGCGCCGGATCGGCCTCGGTCTCGATGCTGACCAGATCTCCCAGACCGTCGCAGAGCAAACCGCCGGTGAGGAAGCTGGCTTCAAGCAGCCGGCCGAGGAAACTGTTGTCGCCCTGCACCGCGGTGCCGGCGGTATTGCGAATCCACAACGGGGCGCGCGACCCGAGGCGCCGCAAATCTCCGGCAAGGCGGCGATAAGCGCCCAACGAGTGGCTGCTCCCGGAAACCGGAGTCCGGATACCGGAGAATGTGAACACGAGGCGGTCATCGCCGAGCGTCCGGAGGGGGGCGGCGAGGGGCGGGAGTTCATCCGGGGCCACATCAATGGCCAGGAAATGGCCGTGACGGCGCACGAGTCCGGCAAAAACGGTCAAGGCGGCGGCATCGCCCGCTCCAAAAGACCGGCACAGCACGAGCCGACCGCGGCTCGACGCCAGAAAACCTTCCAGCGCACCGGGAGCGATCGAATCATGGAGTTCAAGCACCAGAAAGCCGACGGGAAGTTCGACGGCGGCCAATTCGCGGCGAAGGCCGGCGAATGTCGGGGCGTCCTTCACGGGAACGAGCAGACCCTCGACCGGAGTGTCTTTCAGGAACGGCGAGGCGAGGTCAGCGGCGGCCTGGACCAATCCGCCCGCTGCGGCCAGGCGCACCACCACCCGCGGCGGCTGCTCCGATCCGACGATGCAGCGTTCGGAGAGGTGGAGGGTGGTCGTCGCGCGGCGCGCGAACGCGAAGGGATCAATTGAGTCGGGAGTCGGAGGCCGAACGTCGGGAGCCGGACCGGCTTCCGCCCCGGGGCTCTTGTCCGGCGAAGAGCCGCCGCCCACCGGCCAGCGGCTCATCGCCTTGTCGGCAATCGCGCGGGCCACGGGAATCTCGTAGACGGAGTCCTCGGTGAGTGACACCCGGATAGTATCGCCGAGGCCATCGAGCAGAAGCGTGCCGATGCCGATGGCCCCCTTGATGCGGCCGTCCTCGCCGTCGCCCGCCTCGGTGACGCCGAGATGGAGGGGGTAGGGCCGGTGCGCCGCATCCATCCGCGCCACCAGCAGCCGGTAGGCCTGGATCATGACCTTGGGGTTGCTCGACTTCATCGAGAGAATGAGGCCGTGAAAACCATGAGATTCGGCAATGCCCACGAATTCGAGCGCGCTTTCCACCATGCCCAGCGGCGTGTCGCCGTAGCGGTTCATGATGCGGTCTGACAGGGAGCCATGATTCGTGCCGATGCGCATGGCCCGACCAAGCTCCCGGCACCGTTTCACCAGCGGCGAAAAGGCGTCGTGGAGGCGTTGCAGTTCCCGCTCGTACTCGGCATCGGAGTATTCGCGCACCGCAAACTTCTTCTTGTCGGCGTAATTGCCGGGATTGACGCGCACCTTTTCCACGTGCTCGACCGCCTCCATCGCCGCCGCCGGCAGAAAATGGACGTCCGCCACCAGCGGCACATGACCGAAACCCGCCGCGGTGAATTGCTCGCGGATGGGTCGCAGGCATTTTGCCGCCGCCACATTGGGTGCCGTGATCCGGACGATTTCGCAGCCGGCCCCCGCCAGGGCAACGCATTGACGGACCGTGGCCGGCACGTCCTGCGTGTCGCTCGTGGTCATTGACTGCAGTCGGAGGGGATTTGTCCCGCCCACGCCGACCGCTCCGACCCGCACCTCGATCGTGTGTCGGCGGACGGTCTGGAAGCGAGAAAGACAGTAGGACATCAGGAGTCGCGGGATTCGGGAGGCAGACTGCGGAAAAAGACCGGCGCCCTTGCGTCCCCCCGCCGCGGGGCGTCAGGGCTTGGGGGTGGCCGGCTGTTCCGGGCCGGCGGGCGCCGCCGGGGGATTCGCCGCGGGCGGTGAATCTGCGCGCGTGTCACGGGTGATCCGGCGCACATCGTTGAAGAAGGTGTAGAGAAACAGTGAAAACAGCAGCACGATGAAGACGCTCTGCGTGACCGTCGTGAAATTGGCGGGCAGGGCGCGTCCGCGCAGCCGGGCGATCGTGGCGAAAAGGATATGGCCGCCGTCGAGCACCGGAATCGGCAGCAGGTTGACGATGGCCAGGTTGACGTTGAGGAATATGATGAACCAGACCACGAGGCGGATATCGAACTTGGCGAAGGCATGCACGCGCTCGGCAATGCCGACCGGGCCGCTCATTTTTGAAAAGCCGATATCCGATTTGGGATTAGCCAGGCTCACCAACGTACGCCAGGTGACCACGACATGCTGAACCAGCTGTGTCCACGGCGGCACATGGACCACCTTGACGGTGAAGGCGCTGCGCAATTGCAGCCCCAGCCGATACGACTCCGATTTTGAGTCCGGATCAGTCATCTTCCGCGGGGCCACCGACGCCATGAGTTCCCGGCCGTCCCGCAGGACGGTCAGGTCAACTTTACGACCTTCTCCGTTGCGCAGATAATCGGCGATGAAACCGGAATAGTTGACCGGCCGGCCGTCGATGTGAGTGATGATATCCCGGGGCCGCAGGCCGGCTTCCTCCGCCGGGGTGCCAGCCTGTACGAGGGCGATCATGACCTTCACCGCCGGTTCAAGTCCGATGTCGCGGAGTTCTTCGGGTCCCACCAGACGCGGATGGACAACGGCCGTCAGCTTCCGCCCCTCGCGTTCGCAGGTGATGATGACCTCCCGACGGCCGTCGGCCGTGCGCCCGCTGCCGAGGGCCACAAGCTGGGAAATGTCCGAGAACGAGTCCACCGTCCGGCCATCCACGGCGAGAATGATATCGCCCGCCCTCAGACCGGCATCATAGGCGGGCCCCGGCACCGTCCGTCCGTCGGTGGTTTCAATCGTCGGACGGGCGATGCCGACCCGCGTGGTCTGCTCTTCCTCGGTCACGGGCTGGCCGGCAACCCAGATGATGGAAGCGAGCAGGAAGGCAAACAGGATGTTGAATGCCGCGCCGGCTACAAAGACGATGATCTTCGTCGAGTAGCTGACTGGTGGCAGCTTTTCCACGTCCACCCCCGACTCGCCTTCAATGCCGTGCATGTCCGCGAGCTGGGGAAGGGCAACATATCCGCCCAGCGGCAGCCATGAGAGGCAGAATTCCACGCCGTCTTTGCCCTGCCAGGAGATGATCTTCGGTCCGAAGCCAATGGAGAAACGCGCCACATGCACACCGCGGCGCCGCGCCGCGAGGAAATGCCCGAGTTCGTGGACGAAGATGGATCCGCCGAAGAAAAGGATGATCAGGAAGACCGCCCAAAGATTCGCGGCAACGGACTGGAGCAGGTCGACGGGCACGGAGGGAAATGTCAGAATCAAGATTTGAGATTTGAGATCACCATCTGGCCAACCCGGCGGGCCTCGGCGTCGGCCGAAATGACCCCTTCGAGGTCCGCCGGCTCGAAATTCGAGCAGGTTTGAAGAGTCTGATCGATGATCGTGGGAATGGCAAGAAAGGGCACACGGCCGGCCAGGAAAGCGGTGACGGCGAGCTCATTGGCGGCGTTATAAACCGCCGGCGCCACCCCGCCCGCGGCCATGACCTGCCGGGCCAGCCGAAGGCAGGGGTAGCGCGCTTCGTCGACCGGACGGAAATCGAGGGCCAGCAGTTTTTGTAGATCCAGCGACGCCTCCACCCCGGGCAGCCGGTCCGGATGAAGGAGAGCATGTTGGATGGGAAAAGTCATGGAGGGCGGCGCCAGCTGCGCCAGCATGGCGCCATCGGTGAACTCCACCAGGCAGTGTACGATGCTTTGCGGATGGAGCACGGCGACGCACTGTTCCGGTCGCAGGCCGAACAGCCATTGCGCCTCGATCAATTCCAGCGCCTTGTTGGCCAGCGTCGCCGAATCGACGGTGACTTTGGGCCCCATGGACCAGTTGGGATGTTTGAGCGCGTCGGCCGGAGTCACGTGGGCGAGCGCGTCAGCGGGCAAGTCGCGGAACGCCCCCCCCGAGGCGGTGAGCACGATGCGTCGGACCGCCGCGGTCGGGTGGCCCTCCAGGCATTGGAAGACGGCATTGTGCTCGCTGTCGACCGGCACAATGCGCACCCCGCCGGCCCGGGCGGCGGCCATCACGAATTTGCCGGCGAGGACAAGGATCTCCTTCGAGGCGAGCGCAAGGTGTTTGTGCGCAGCCAAGGCGGCCAATGCTGGGCGCAGGCCGGTCGTGCCCACCACGGCAACGAGCACCTGGTCGGCCTCGGGCAACTGCGCGAGTTCGACGAGTCCGGCCAGCCCGCCGTGAATCTGGGTGCCGGCGGGAAAGGCGGAGGCATCGGCCCGGGCCTCGGCCAGGGCGCCGTTATCAAAGATGGCCACGTGCTTCACGCTGAATTGCCGGGCAATGGCGGCCAGCCGCCGGTGGTTGGCGCGCGCCGCAATGCCCACCAGCTGCAGCCGGTCATGGTGGGCCGCGATGACGCGCAGCGTGCTGTCGCCGATGGATCCCGTGGCGCCAAGCAGGACCAGGCGTTTTCTGGAGGGAGGGACGGACATGGTTTGTTCCGCGCCCTGCTCTATGGCCCTGCCAGCCGGGGGGGAGCAAGCACAGGAACTCACAGCTGGTGAAACACCGCCCAGCCAACGGGCGCGGCAAGAATAAGACTGTCGGACAGGTCGAAGATGCCGCCGATTCCCGGAATGGCCCGGCCGGTGTCCTTGATATCAGCCCGGCGCTTGATGATCGATTCGATCAAGTCCGCCACAATGGCCAGTCCGGCGAGCGGCACCGCCGTGGCGGCGGCCAGCCACCAGGTGAAGTTCGCCGGCAGATACGCGCGGCAGAGCCAGGCCAGCGCCACGCCGACGATCACGGAGCTTATCACGCCACCGGCGGCGCCCTCCCACGTTTTTTTCGGACTGATATTGGGTGCCATCTTGTGTTGGCCGATCGCCAGGCCGGTGAGCAGGGCGCCCGTGTCGCAGAATTTCGTCACGGCGATCAGCCAGCAGCCGAGGACGAGCCCCGTCTTTTCGTGGGGTCCGGGGATGAGCAGAACGCGGGAGAGGAATTGCAGCATGAACGGTACGTAAACCAGGCCGAACAACGTCCACGCCAGCGTCTCGACCCGGTTATGCGGTTCGCGTTCACCGAGGATGCGCACGGAGAAGGCGATGACGGCGAGCGCGAGCAGCTCCCCGGTGGAAATCCAGGAAAAAAAATAGGCGGGCGCCAGCGTGATGGCCGCGCCAAACAACAGACCGAGCCGGTTGAATGGGTGGAGGCCCATGCGCTCGAGGAGCGCATAGAACTCGCGTTGCGTGAGCAGGCTGATGATCGCGACCAGCCAGACGCCACCCGTCGGCCCGAGATAGAGCACGCACACGAGCACCAGGCTCCAGAGAATGATCGTGCTGAGCGTCCGTTTGAGCACGGGCCGGAGGTGGTCAGGGAGTGGCGGCCGGCGCGTCCGCCCGGAGTTGCTCGCCGGTCAGGCCGAAGCGGCGCTCGCGCCGGGCGTATTCCTCCACCGCGGCGGCCAGATCCGCCCTGGCGAAATCGGGCCAAAGCACGGGCGAGAAAATCATCTCGGCGTAGGCGCACTGCATGAGGAGGAAGTTGCTCAGGCGCGTCTCGCCCGAGGTGCGGATGAGCAGGTCGGGATCGGGCAAATCCGCCGTGTAGAGGTAGCGGCGAAAGGTCGTCCACGACGAATCGTTGAGCTTTTCGCAGCCGGCGGCCACGGCGGCGGCATAGGCGCGCGCGGCATCAACCAGTTCCGTGCGCGCACCGTAATTGAGCGCGAGCACCAGGTGCCATTCCTCGAACCGGCTCGTGGCTTTGACGGCACGCTCCAGTTCGGCCCGGGGGTCGGCGGGCAGCTCGGCGGTCCGGCCGATGGTGTGCAACCGGATGTGGTTTTTCACCAGGACCTTGGTTTCGCGCCGCAGGAATTGTTCGAGCAGGCCCATGAGGGCCGAAACCTCGGCGCGCGGCCGGCTCCAATTTTCAACGGAGAAAGCGTACAACGTCAGATACCGGATGCCCAGTTCGCGCGAAGCGTCGATGATGGCGCGGGCCGTTTCCACGCCGCGGCGGTGACCCTCGATGCGGGGCAGACCGCGCTGTTTCGCCCAGCGGCCGTTGCCGTCCATGATGATCGCGATGTGGGTGGGGATTTTGGCACTGGCCGTCTGCATGCGAAGCGCGGGTCTTCCGGTCTTTATGAAGCGCCCCCGGGGTTTGACAAGGGCAATGACCGGCGCATGGTCGGCGCATGGCGATGCCCCTGACCCCCGCCGAAATCGGACCGGCGCTCGCGACGCTGCCCGGCTGGCGGCATGAGCGCGACGCGCTGGAAAAGACCTTCACTTTTGGCGGCTTCCGCGAGGCGTTTTCGTTCATGACCCGCGTGGCTTTCGAGGCCGAGGCCCTGAACCACCATCCCGAATGGACCAATGTCTACCGGACGGTCACGGTGCGCCTCAACACCCATGATGCCGGCGGCAAAGTGACCGCAAAGGACCTCGAACTCGCCCGCCGCATCCAGAAGATTTCCTGGGTTGGCTGACGGCGGTCAGCCGAGCAGCTTCAGCATGAAATTGAACGTCCGGTCCGCCAGCCCGGGCAGATTTTCGTGCGCGTAATCGGGATAAAGCACGACATTTTTTGGCGCCGTGATCTTGTTGTAGGCCGCAAACTGGGTCGACGGCGGGCAGATGGTGTCCATGAGTCCCGTGAACATGAGCACCTCGGCCTTGATCCGCGGAGCGAGATGCTGCACATCGACGTAACCGAGCTTCGTGAACACTTCTGCCTCCCGTTCGTGCCGCGGATCCCGCGAGCGGAAATAATACCTCAGTTCCTCGTAGGCATCCTTGGCCTGGTCGATGTCCCACACCCGCCGGTAGTCGCAGAGGAAGGGGTATACGGGCGCGGCCAGCCGCAGGCGGGGCTCGAGCGCGGCGCAGGCCAGCGTGAGACCGCCACCCTGCGAAGCTCCCATCGCCCCCACCCGCGCCGGGTCGACCTCGGGCAGCGCCATGACCACCCGGGCGAGTTGCGCGGCGTCGAGGAAGATCTGTCGGAAGAGCAGCCGGCGAGGATCGGGATCGTCGAGTCCGCGAATGATGTGGCCGCGCAGCGTCGTGCCCTTGACTCCACCGGGATCTTCGGAGCGCCCGCCCTGGCCACGGCAGTCCATGGCCGCGACACAAAAGCCCTCGGCGGCGAAGGCCAGTTTGTCGGCCCAGTCGCCGCTGTTCATCGAGTAACCGTGGAATTGCAGCACCGCGGGGCCCCGCCCGCGCCGTTGGCGTGGCCGCGCGTACTTGGCGTAAATCCGCGCGCCGCCCGCGCCGGTGAAGAAAAGGTCGAAGCACTCGGCCTGGCGCGCGCCCAGCGCCGGGTTCGGCTGCAGCTCGATCCGTGGGTCGACCGCATCAAGCTCGCGCAGGGCTTCATCCCAGTAGGCGTCGAAATCGGCCGGGCGCGGATTGATGCCGCGATATTGATAAAGCTCGGGGAGAGGGAGGTCGAACGTCAGGGGCATGGAAGATTGCAGTCGAACCTCGAACGTCGAAGGTCGAAAGCCAAAAAAACTCCAGTGGGCCGCCCGCAGCCCCGCGGGCTGACCGCCTACCGGGGCTGCGCCCTCTGAAACTGGGCCGTAATATCTCCGACCGTGCCGTGGCGGGAGCAAACCACATTGGTGGCCCGGATGGTTGCATCCCATTGCAGCCGGTAGATGCCGCCTTTCGGGCAGACATGCTTGGTGGTGACATATTTCCCGTCCCCGACGAGATCCGCCATGTCACGGGGGACATGACCTTTCTCAAACGCATACTGGGTAGCGGCGGCGGACAGCTGGCGCAGATTGTTCAGGCACATCTTCAGCTCGGACATCTGGCGCACCTTTTGAAACGCCGGGATGGCCATGGCGGCGAGCAGGCCGATGACGAAGATGAAGACGATGGCGTTCGCCCCCCCGCCGAGCCGGCCGCCGGGAGTAATCATGGCAAAAAGGTAGGCAAAGGGATTTCGGGCTGGCGCCACCGCGAGCAACGGGTCGTGGAGGGCGCGCAAGTCGCTGGTGCGTTTTGACAGGGTGGGGTAACCCGAAGTCAGCTCATGCCAGGAGACAAAGAAACCGCGCTCCTGCGGGTATTGGTCGGCGAAGGCCGCCGGATCGAGTTTGCGTCCGGTCTCCTTCCCGCCGGCCAGCGTGAGCATGGCGCGCAGCGATCCACCGATGTCGCCGGAGGCCGCGGCGCCGTGGCGGTCGCAGGACGATTCGCAGGCCCGCGAGTATGCGGGACCGAGGAGCGGCATCAGCAGCGCCGGGAGGAGCGCCAGGTTTTTCAAGATGTGATTGCTGCAGATATGGCCGATTTCGTGGCCGAGAATGAACCGGATCTCCGCCGAGGACGGTCCGAACGCCTCGAGCATGTCGGAATACACTACGACGAAATTCCGGCCGGCGTGCTTGGTGGCGAACGCATTGAGGGCACCTCCGGCCTGGATGACGTAGAGTTCGGGTGGCTGGCGCACTCCCAGCCGGGCGCAGACCTCGTGAAACGTGGCGTCCAGGTCGGGCATCTGGCGTTCGCTGACCCTGACCGCCTCTGAACGCAGGGCCGCGACCATCAGCCCGTTGCCCAGCCACACAAACAGGCCGATCACGACCGCGTAGAAAAGTCCGATGATCGTGATCGCCAGGATCAGCCAGGCGAAAATCGAAAACAGCAGCGCGACGGCGAAGTAATTCCGTTCCTTTGGCAGGGTGAGGGCCCGGGGATCGACGGGGGCAAGTGGCGGAGGGTTTTCCATGGCGGCGCAATTTCTAACGACGCAGCGACAGTGCGGGCAAGCGTCTCGTGGTCCCTCAACGACAGATTGACCATTGGCCCGGGATCGCCGTTGGATGGAAGCATGAAGGTCGCGTTCCTCGGCGGCACGAGCATCGTCCGCAGCACGCTGTTCGCGGCGTGGGAGGTTCGCGCGATCGAAACCCGCTACGGCGCGGTAAGCTACAAGCAGCAGGGCGACCGGGTCATCCTCAACCGCCACGGCTGGGGATTCCCCGTACCGCCGCACCGCATCAATTATCGCGCCAACATCCGCGCCCTCGCCGACCTTGGATTCCAGGACATTGTTTCGCTCAACTCCGTCGGCTCGCTCAGGCCGGTGCTGCCGCCCGGCACCCTGGTCTCGTGCAGCGACTATGTCTGCCTGCAATCGCCGCCGCAGACGTTTTTCGACGACGAACTGCACGGCGGCGCGCCGGGCATCGACAACAACTTCATCCCCCTCCTGGCCGGAAAGCTTGCACCCGAGTTTCAAATTCAGACCGGCAAGGTTTACGTCCAGATGCGCGGCCCGCGCTTTGAAACCCAGGCGGAGATCCGAATCGTCAAAGACTGGGGCGATGTGGTGGGCATGACCCTGGCGGGCGAGGCGGACCTCTGCCGTGAAATCGGCCTGCGCTACAACAGCCTCGCGATCATCGACAACTATGCCAACGGAGTCGAGGGCATGTCGATCGACTTCGCGAAGTTCCAGGACCTCGTGCAGGCCAACCAGGAGAAGGTGAACCGGCTCTTCACCCGGTTGCTGCAGATCCTGGCGTGATGGCAGGGAGGCGGGATGCGAGTCGATCCCGACCCGTCCGCGGCAACACGAAGGTCCCGGCGAAGGTCCGTTGACGCCGGGAACCGGCGGCGTAATCTTTAACGGCATGAGCGATTTCATGACCACGGCGCAGATTACGGAGACGCGGCAGTTGCTCGAACGCCTCAAGGCGAACATGCGCCTCGCCATCAAGGGCAAGGACGACGTCATCGAGCGCACGCTGGTCTGCCTCGCCGCGGGCGGTCACCTGCTCATTGAGGACCTGCCCGGTCTCGGCAAGACGACCCTGGCCTACTCCCTCGCGCGCTCCATGGACTGCAATTTCTCACGCATCCAGTTCACCAGTGATCTGCTGCCCAGCGATGTCATGGGCGTCGCCATCTATGACGAGCACGTCAAGGATTTCGTTTTCAAACCGGGTCCCGTGTTTGCCAACATCGTGCTGGCCGACGAGATCAACCGCACCACGCCCAAAACGCAGTCGGCGCTGCTCGAGGTGATGGATCGCGGCAAGGTCACCATCGACGGCGCCACCCATGCGGTCGGCGCGCCGTTCATGGTTTTTGCCACGCAGAACCCGGTGGACTACGAGGGCACCTTCCCGCTGCCCGAAAGCCAGATGGACCGCTTCCTGCTGCGCATCCGGATGGGTTATCCGCAATCGGCCGATGAACTGGAGATTCTGCGCGCGGCCCGCATGACCTACGATTCCATCCAGCTCAATCCCGTGATGTCGCGTACCGAGGTGCTCAAGCTGCAGCAGCTCGCCACCCATGTCTTCATCGAGGAGAGCGTGCTCGACTACATTTTGAAGATCGTCGCGGCGACGCGGACCGAGGCGGAATTCAAGGCCGGCATCAGCGTGCGCGGCGGCCTGGCGCTCAAAACGGCCGCGCAGGCCCGCGCCCTGCTGAACGGCCGCGACTTCGTGGTGCCGGACGACGTGCTCGATCTCGTGCAACCAGTGTTCGCCCACCGGCTGGCGCTCGTGCGGCAGAGCTCCGATACGCTGGAGGAGCGCAACGCCGTGGGCGCCGCGCTTCGCCGCATCGTCGCCTCCATCCCGGCGCCGGTCTAGGCCGCTGCCGCGGCAAACTCCAAACTCCAAATCGCCAAACGCCAAAACGGTTTTGCCGATGGTCAGCCGGACACATTCCAGAGGTCTTTGGGATTTGGTGTTTGGGATTTGGAGTTTCCCGGCGGGGTGCAGCAAATGAACTCTGCAATCGTAACGTCAATTTCCAGCCCCGACTGGCATGGTCCCGGCGGGGAGGGCCGCCGGCGGCATTTTCGGTGGAACGAACTGCTCTGGTCGCTCATCTATCCCGCGCGCGCGCACCGCATCACGCCGACCCTGCCCGGCTTGGTTCTGATCAGCCTGGCGTTTGGCATCGGTTCGGCCGCCTACAATTCCTCCAGCAACATCCTGTTCATCACCCTCTCCCTCCTGCTGGCCTGCCTGATCCTCAGCGGCGTGCTCTCGTGGTTCAACCTCCGAGGGGTGTGCTGGCGCCTCCTGCTGCAGCCGCCCGTACGCGCCCGCCAGGAGACGCCGGTGACGCTCGAACTGTGGAACCGCAAGACGCTGCTGCCAACCTATGGCCTGTGGTTTGAACTCACCGCGCGCACCTGCCCGCCCGGGCCGGAGCGCTCCGAGGCGACCGTCACCGCCACCGCCGAGGCCATCAAGGTGGCGTGGACGAAGGCCGAGCAGGCGACCGCCCGCGCGACGCTGCACTTGCGGGAACGGCTCGATCCGGAGTCCCAGACGCGGCTCGACTGGACGTGCCTGCCCGACCGCCGCGGCCGCCTGCGGGTCGAACTCGCGAGCGTGGGGTCGTATTTCCCTTTCGGCTTCCTTCGCAAAAACCTGGGTGCGTCGCTG
>Ga0156277_10825_pt1 | contig 12340 bp, 9 predicted proteins | sample RifCSPlowO2_12_FD_107926 | JGI IMG/M metagenome (GOLD analysis project Ga0156277, IMG submission 107926) | Verrucomicrobia bacterium RIFCSPLOWO2_12_FULL_64_8
CCGGGAGGGTTTGACGCGGCCGAAATCAATCCTTCGCCCGGGAGGGTTTGACGCGGCCGAAATCAATCCTTCGCCGCCCGGACGTCGAGGGCGTCGCGCAGTCCGTCGCCAAGGAAGTTGAGCGAGAAGAGCGTGAGCGAGAAGAACACGCCGGGATAGATCAGCAGCCAGGGATACTCCTCCATTTTCTCGGCGCCGTCCTTGATCAAGGTGCCCCACGAACTCATGGGCGGCTGCACGCCGAGGCCGAGGAAGCTGAGAAACGCCTCGAGCAGCATCACGGCCGGGATGGTCAGCGTGGTGTAGACGATGATCGGCCCGAGCACGTTGGGAATCAGGTGCCGGAAAATGATGCGGCGCCGGCCGTAGCCGAGCGCGTAAGCCGCCTCGATGAATTCCATTTGCTTCACCGAGAGGATCTGCCCGCGCACGATCCGCGCCATCGTCAGCCATTCGACCGCGCCGATGGCCACGAACAGCAGCACGATGTGCCGGCCGAAAAACACCATGAGCAGGATGACGAAGATCGTGAACGGCAGCGCGTACATGATGTCGACGATGCGCATCATCACCACGTCGGTCTTGCCGCCGAAAAAGCCGGACACCGCGCCGTAGGTCACGCCGATGACGAGCGCCACAAACGTGGCGCACAGGCCGACGCCAAGCGAGATGCGCCCGCCGTAGAGGATGCGGGCGAAAAGATCCCGCCCCAGGGGAGCGTCCGCGCCCAGCAAATAGATGGAAGTGCGATAGATCCGGCCATCGATTCTTGCCTCCCCGGCCCTGGCGAGTCGGGCCAGGAGTTCGCCGCCATCGGGACGGTTCGCGAGGGGGCCTTTTTCCGCCAGATGTTTGAGGTCGGATACCTCGATGATCTGTTTCGGATCATGCTCCTGGTAGATCTTCACCACCTTTGATCCCGGCGGAAGGCCGCCGATCTCCAGGCCCTGCGCTTGATATGACAGATCAAAAAACCAAGGCAGGGTCACGCACATCAGGGCGAAGATGACGACCACCATGCCGCCAAAGACCGCGAGTTTATTGCGGGCGAGCCGGTGCCAAGCGTCGCCCCACAACGAGGAGCGGTGTTCCTCCCCGGCGGGAGTGGCGGAATCGTGGCCGACGGCGGAGGTCATGAGGCGGCAACCGAGGTTACGGGCGACCGCTGGATCTTTTCCAGCCGGTCATTCTGAGCGCAGCGAAGAATCCAACCGGTCTCCGTCGACGGGATCGCCCTGGATCCTTCGCTGCGCTCAGGATGACAATGAAGCGATCCGTGCCCATCCGTGTGACCGGCGGCGTCATTCGAACTTCAACTTGGGGTTGAGCCACACCTGCACGACGTCGACGAGCAGGTTGAGCCAGATGATCAGGTTGGCGTAGAGCAGCACCGTGCCGCTCACCAGGGTGTAGTCGCGGTTGAAGGCGCTGTTGACGAACTCCCGTCCGAGGCCGGGGATCTGGAAGATGGATTCGATCACGAACGAACCGGTGAGGATGCCGGCGATCGCCGGGCCGAGGAACGACACCACCGGCAGCAGGCCGCCGCGCAAAGCGTGGTGGAAGACCACGCGCAGCTCCGACGCCCCCTTGGCGCGCGCGGTGCGAATATAGTCCTGGCTGAGCACCTCGAGCATGCCGCCGCGGGTGAGACGGGCGATGTAGGCGGCGTAGACGAAGCCAAGCGTCAGCGCCGGCAGCACCCGGTCCTGCGGCGTGTACCAGCCCGAGGCGTTGCACCAGCCGAGATGGATGGCGAACAGGAGCGCGAGCAGCGGCCCCATCACAAACGTCGGCATGCAGATGCCGGTCATCGCGAGCGAGGAGGCCGCATAGTCGAAAACCGTGTTGCGCTTGATCGCGCCCAGCAGGCCCGCGCTGATGCCCAGCACGAGCGCGATGGCCAGGGCGATGGCGCCGAGTTCAAGCGAGACGGGCAGCTTGGCGGTGATGATCTCGTTGACCGTGCGGCTCGGGTATTTGAACGAGGCCCGCAGGTCGATGCCGAACCATTCTTTGAGGAAATCGTGGGTTTCGCCGCTGAATATGGCCCGGAAGTCCACCTTCTTGGGCACGACATCCCACAGGTAGTCGAGATACTGCCGGTACAGGGGATCGTCGAGATGGTACTGCGCCTCGAGGTTGCGCCGGATCTCGGGGGTGACCGCCTTCTCGCTGTCGAACGGCCCGCCGGGGACGAGCCGCTGCAGGAAGAAGGTCATCGTGATGATGATGAAGATGACCGGAATCGATTCGAGCAGGCGGCGGGCGACGAAACGGAACATGGCGGACGGGTGAGAGTGATGGTGAAAGTGAGAGGGGGCGCAATCTTATGCGAAGGCCGGAAATAGCACCGTTTGCCTTGTCATCGCGAGCCCGTCCCGTGGTTGCGTCGCGGCCGCTCCTCGCAATGACAGATTATGCCACTGTCCGGAGGCCGGCCCGGGCTCCCGTCAGATCGCCTGCACCCGCACTTTCACTCTGCCAGATCCACGTATTTCCACGGGTGGTTGTCGAGCAGGTTGGACCAGTGGCCCTTCACCTTCGGGCTCATGGCGTAAACCCGTTTGTAGTAGTAGATCGGGATGACGGGGCACTCGTCCACCAGGATGGCATCCATCCGTTGATAGATTTTGTAGCGCTCCGCTTCGCTCGGCGCGGTGAGGGCGGCGTGCAGCAGCCGGTCGTATTCGGCGTTGGACCAGCCGGTGTCGTTGTTGCCGTTGCCGGTCTCCCAGATCTCGAGAAACACGTGCGGATCGATGTAGTCCGCGATCCACCCGGCGCGCTGGAGCGTGAAGTTGAGGGTGTGCTGGGAATCGAGGTAAACCTTCCAGTCCTCGTTGCGCAGGGTGATGTCGACGCCGAGGTTCCGGCGCCACATCTGCTGGATGGCTTCGGCGATGGCGCGGTGGTTTTCCGAGGAGTTGTAGAGGAATTCGATGGGCGGGCAGCCCCGGCCGTCCGGATAGCCGGCCTCGGCCAGGAGACGCCGGGCCTCCTCGACGCCGCCCCCGAGCCGGGCTCGCGGTGAATAGCCGTCGGTGCCGGGGTAGCTGACGGCATACGCCGGCTCCTGATCACCACGCACGACGTTCTTCGTCAGGCTCTCGCGGTCGATGGCGAGGGCCAACGCCCGGCGCACGCGCTTGTCGGTGAGGGGCGGACGCGTGACGTTGCACCGGTAGAAATAAACCCCGAGATAGGGCTCGATGTGCAAAGCCTCGGGGTACGCCTTGCGGTAGACGCCGATCTTGGCGTTGGGCAGCTCGTTGGTTTTGTCCAGCTGGCCCGTGCGGAACGAACGTTCCTCGGCCGGGATGTCCGAGGTGTCGAAAAAATGGATCTCGTCCAGCTTCACCGCGCCGGCGTCCCAGTAGAAGGGGTTGCGCGCCAGCACGATTTTCTGGTTGGGCCGCCATTCCTTGAGGAGGAACGGGCCGTTGCCAACCAGACGGCCGGCGCGCGTCCACGGCGACCGCCGCTGGTCGATGGGGCCGTATTTCGCGATGACCTGCACCGGCACCGGGTCCCAGGCGTAATGACTCCCGATGATCTTGAGCAGAAAGGGCGTGGGCGATTTCAGCGTGACCTGCACCGTGCGTTCGTCGGGCGCCTTGAAGCCGACCCGGGAGAAATCCTCGAGCGTTCCGGCGTAATACTCCTTCGCTCCGGCGACGTAGTTGAAAATCATGTAGGCATATTCCGCCGCGAACGCCGGCGTGAGCATGCGTTTCCACGACTGCAGGTAGTCGTCCGCCGTGATCGGATCACCGTTGGACCAGCGCAGGCCGGGGCGCAGATGGAATGTGTAGACGCGGCCGTCCGGCGAGATGTCCCACGACTCGGCTTGGCCGGGCACGGGATGCAGATCGCGGGGGTCCTCGGTGACCAACCCCTCGAACAGGCCCATGATGATCTTGTGCTCGCTGACCCCGGTGACGGATTGCGGGTCGAGGTCTTGCGGCTCGGTGCCGTTGCCCACGCGGAAGATCTTCAGCTTTGGCGCCGCGGGGGAGGCGGGATGGCCGTCGCGGACGAGGGTGGCGGCCGGTTCGTGTTTGCCGCAGCCGGCGGCGGCGAAGGCCAAGCCGGTCAGGGCCAGAACAATGGCAACCAGCCATGCCGGCGAGGACGGGCGCCGGGTCGGCGCGAATCCAGGACGGAGAATATTGCAGGTTACCATGTGCGGCGGAACGAGCCAGATCGGCATCCGCGGAATAAAACACGGCCCGCCCCGCGTGCAAGCGCCTTGCGGCGACCGGAGGCGGACCGGGCCGCGGCCGGCGCTCAACGCCTGGGCTCGCCGTCACCCTCGTCGCAGGTGCAGGCATATTCGGCGCGCCGGCAGCCGGCGCACTCCTCATCGTTAAACACCCCGCGATAGTTGGCCGGCCGGCCGGCAACAGATTCGCGGATCTGCACGACGACCGTGTAGCCGTTTCCCTCGGGCAGCGGCTGCTTCGAATGAAATCCGGCGGAGGTTTTCTCGAAATCGAGCTTGACCCGGTCGGGCTTGGTTTCGACCACGGCGGAGACCACCCGGTCGCCGGGCGCGAGCGGCTTCAGCCCGGAGTCGTAGAACGCGATCAAGACCTTGCGATCCTTCTCGACGAAGAACTCCGCGTGCGGCGCGTCCGGGGTGAGGATGCGGCCGCCCTTCGGGCCGGCGGGCGGCCGGGCGGCGGACACCAGGGCGGCGCTCACGAGGGCGAGGCAGAAAACCAGGGGCAGGTGCAGGGATTTCATGGTGGAATCAGGTTGGAGGGGAAGGCGGGGACGCGGCGGCGGCGGCGCGCTGCTCGACCCAGGCGTAAAGCACGGGCAGGACGATCAGCGTGAGGAAGGTGGCGCTGACGATGCCGCCGATGACCACGGTCGCGAGGGGGCGCTGCACCTCGGCGCCCGCACCGGTTGAGAGTGCCATCGGTACGAACCCGAGCGAGGCGACCAGGGCCGTCATGAGCAGCGGGCGCAGACGGGTGAGCGTGCCTTCACGGCAGGCGGCGTCGAGCGGGCGGCCCTCGGCGCGGAGCTGGTTGATGAAGCTGATCAGCATGATCCCGTTGAGCACCGCGACGCCCGAAAGGGCGATGAATCCGACCGCCGCCGAGATGGTGAACGGCATCCCGCGCAACCACAATGCGGCCACTCCGCCCGTGGCCGCCAGCGGCACGCAGACGAACACCAGCGCCGCCTGCCGGAAGCGCCCGAAGCTCAGCACGATCAGGGAAAAAATCAGCCCGAGTGCGAGCGGCACGACGATGGCGAGCCGCCGTTTCGCCTCGACGAGGTTCTGGAACTGCCCGCCAAACTCGAGCTGGTAACCCTCGGGCAGCTTCAGCCGCCCGGCCAGCCGCGCGCGCGCCTCGGCGACATAGCCGGCGAGATCGCGGCCGCGCACGCTGACGAGCACGGCGACGCGGCGCTGCGAGTTCTCGCGGACAATGATGGAGACCTGGAGGGTATCACGCACGTCCGCCACCTGGCCGAGCGTGAGCAGGCCGCCGTCGTGCGTGCCGACCGGCAGCCGGCGGACGGCCGCGACGTCAGCGCGCAGATTATCGGACAGGCGGACGACGACGGGCACGCGCCGGTTGCCCTCGATGAACCGGCCGACCTCGACGCCGGCAAAGGCGCTTTCCACCGCGGTGTTGATTTCATTGGTGTCGAGATTGTAGCGCACGAGCGCGTCGCGCCGCGCCAGAATCTCCAACACCGGCGCCTGGCCGATGGCGTCGGGCTCGATGTCGCCGCCGCCGGGGACGCCCTGGAGAACGGTCAGCACCTCTCCCGCCAGCCGTTCCAGGGTGGCGTAGTCGGGGCCGAAGATCTTGATCGCCACGTCGGCGCGCGTGCCCTCGAGGATCTCGTTGAACCGCATCTCGATCGGCTGGGAAAACAGATACGTCTGGCCAGGGATGCGTTGCGACAGCTCCCGCGCCATGAGGCCGGCGAGGGCTTCCTTTGCGATCGGCCTACCGCCGGCGCGGCGCCAGGCCTGGTGCGGTTTGAGCATGATGTAGGCATCGCTGACGTTCGGGTTCATCGGGTCCTGCGCGATCTCGTCGGTGCCGACGCGCGAAAAGGTGTGGGTGATCTCGGGGAAAAGCTCGTGCAGCACGTGCTCGGCGCTGTTCTGCATCTCCAGGGAGGCCTCGAGTCCGGCGCTGGTCGAACGGACCATGAACGCGGTGAAATCGCCCTCGTCGAGCTCGGGCAGGAGTTCGCCGCCCAGCCGGCCGAACACCCATAGCGAGCCGGCGAACAGCGTCACGAGCGCCAGCACCACGAGCCGCCGGCGGCGCAGGCCGAAGTCGAGCAGCGGCCCATACAGGCGCTTGGCGAGGCGGACGAGTCCGCTGTCTCCCTCGCGGATACGCCCGCCGAGGACGAGGGAGCAGAGCGCGGGCATGAGCGTGAGGGCGAGCACGAGGGCGCCACCGAGGGCCAGCATCACGACCACCGCCATCGGCTCGAACATCTTCCCCTCGATCCCCTGCAGGGCGAGGATCGGCACGTAGACCAGCGTGATGACCAGCACGCCGAAAAACATCGGCCGGGCAACCTCGCGCCCCGCGGCGAGCACCCCGGCCCGTTGCTCGTCCCGCGTGAGCGCGCGGCCCAGCGCGCGCTGGCGATGGGCGAGGTGGCGCACGACGTTTTCCACCATCACGATCGCGCCGTCGACGATGAGGCCGAAATCGATCGCGCCGAGGCTCATCAGATTGCCCGGGATGCCGAGTTGCGTCATGCCGATGGCGGCGAACAGCATCGCCAGCGGAATGGCGAGCGCCACGATCAAGGCGGCGCGCGCGTTGCCGATCAGGGCGAAGAGGATGGCGACGACGAGCAGCGCGCCCTCCGTGAGGTTGAGGCCGACGGTGCGGATGGTGCGGTTGACGAGATGCGAGCGGTCGTAGAGCGGTCGCAGCTTCACGCCCGCCGGCAGCTGGTGCTGAAGCTCCGCCAGGCGGCCGCCGACCGCGCGCGCGACGAGCCGGGAGTTCCCGCCCGCGAGCATGATCGCGGCGCCGACGAGCGCCTCCCGGCCATCGACCGTGGCCGCGCCGGTGCGGAAGCCCGCGCCGATGCCGACGGCGGCCACGTCCCGAACCACCAGCGGCCGGACGGCGCCGGTGAACTTGAGCGGCAGCGCGCCGATCTCCTCCACGGTTGCGGGGCGGCTGATCGCCCGGATGGCGACCTGCTCGGCGCCGATCTCCACGGACCCTCCGCCGGCGTTGCGCATGTTCTCGGCGATGCGATCGGCGAACTCGGACAGCGTCAGTCCGGCGTCGAACAACCGCTGCGGATCGGGCTGGATGACGATTTGCTTTTCGTAGCCGCCGCTGGTGTTGATCTCGGCCACTCCGGGAGTGCGGCGCAGCGCCGGTTTGACGATGGATTCGTGGAGGGCGCGCAGCTCCAACAACTGCTCGCGGCGCGTTGCCGGGAGGTTCGGCGCGCCGGGCGCGTAGTCGATGGTATAGTAGAAGATTTCGCCGAGCCCGGTGGCGATGGGCGAAAGCCGCGGTGTGAGGCCCGGCGGCAGGTCTTCCGCCGCGGCCTGCAGGCGCTCGCTCACGAGCTGGCGCGCGCGGTAGATGTCGGTGCCGTCGGCGAAAACGAGCGTGACCTGGGAGAGGCCTGCCTTGGACAGCGAGCGGAACTCGATCACGCCGGGCAGGCCGCTCAGCCGGTTTTCTAGCGGGAACGTGACCTGCTGCTCGGTCTCCTCCGGTGCGAGCGCGGGCACGGCCGTGTTCACCTGCACCTGGACGTTGGTGATGTCCGGCACGGCGTCCATGGGCAGGCGCGCGGCCGACCACACCCCGAGAACGACGAGCACGGCCGTCGCCAGCAGGATGATCGGCTGACGGCGGACGGAGAATTCGATGAGGCGCTCGAGCACGGCTCAATCGTCTCCGTGGGCGCACGCCTGGCCGGCGCGCAGGAAATGGAGCTCCGCGAGCCACAGGGCGCGGACGCCATGCGTGACGACGATGTCGCCTTCGTAGAGGCCGTCTTTGATTTCGAGCGCCGTGGCGTCGCCCGCACCGGGAGTCACCGGCGTGCGGAGCAGCCAGCCGCCGTTTTCGACGTAGACAAAACTGCCCTGCACGGTCTGAAGCAATGCCCCGGCCGGCAGGCGGCCGGTGAACTCGGCGGTGGCGAGTCCAATGAACCGGGCGGCGACCGGAGTCAGCTTGAGGCCGTGGCCCTCTTTGAAGATGGCGGCAGGCGTGGCTTCGGACCGGGCGGAGGTATCGGCGGAGGTGCGGCTGCAGCCCGGCAGGATGCCGGCGGCCAGGGTCAGCAGAAGGGTGGCGGCGGCCGGGGCCTGGCGAAGGTGGAAGAAAAGATGATTCAGCCCCCTGGCATCGGCTGCCACCGAAGACGGATGGAAGTTCATGGCTTCACCTCCACCGCGACGAAATCGAGACCGGTCAGCAGGTGGAGTTGCTGACCGGCATCCAGTGCCTCGCGCTGCGTGTCGAGCAGCGCCTCGGTGGCTTCGAGGTAGGCGCTCTGCAGCTCGACGTAGGTGGCGAGCGGCACGGCGCCCAGGCGATAATGACGGTCGGCGAGCGCGGCGGCCTCCCGAAACTTCCGGACCGAGTCGGGCGCCCAACGGACGGCCTCGGCGGTCTTCGCGGCGAACGCCTGCGCCGCGGCGATCACGCCCCGTTCCATTTCGCGCTCCGCGACCAGCACGGCGGTTGCCGCCTGTTGGCGGCGCGCCTCGGCGAGGTCGGCGGCGCCGCGGGTGCGGGGCGTGACGGGCAGGGGCACCGAAAGCCCGAGGCCGAGGATGGTCTGCTGCTCGTTGCCTCCTTCGCGCGAGTAAAACGGGCTGACGGTGAAGCTTGGTCGGCGCTCGTGGCGCGCGAGCTGCACGGCGAAACCCTGCTGTTCGAGTTCGAGTTTTCTGGCGCGAAACTCGAAATGGTTCTCGCGCGCGGCGGCGAGCAAGACGTCGAACGCCGGGGCGGCGCTGAATTTAAGCTGCAGGGCGGCGACGCGCAGCGGGGCGTCGACGGGCGCCCCCCGGAGCTGGTTGAGTTCGACGAGCGCCGCCTGCAGCGCCAGTGCGGCCGCCGTGGCCCGGCGCTGGAGGGCCAGTTCCTGCGCCTCGATGACGCGTGTCGCCAGCAGCGGCGTGACGCCGGCGGGCTCGCGGGCGAGGAAAACCTCCTTGAGCGCGGCGAAGCGGTCGGCGACCTCGCGGACCGCGGCGGCTTTTTCCTCCTCCGCCGCCAGGCCGCAGGCGAGCGTGCGCGCGCGGGCAACGAGGGCGGCCTTGAAGCGGGCAAGGCCGAGTTCGGCCAGGGCGACGTCGCGGTTGGCGATGGCCTTGCGCAGGGCCAGGCGACCGGGCCACTCGAAGGTTTGTGCGAGGGAGACGGACCAGGCGGTGCCTTCGCCCGCGAGCACGCCGGCGGAGGCGCGCACGCTTTTGCGGCCGAGTTCCAGGGAAATCTCCGGATCCGCCGGTATTCCGGCGAGGCGCCGGCCGGCGCGTGCGGCTTCGATCTCGGCTTCGTAGAAGGCCAGCTCGGGATGACGGGCCACAATCTCGCCGACCAGCGTGTCCGGCGAGACCGGCGGTTCGCCGGCGAACATGCCGGCGGCGGAAAAGAGTAAGAGCGACGGAAGTTTCATGACAGGCTGAACCGAGGATGAGTCAACAGGCGCGCCGGTTTCACGGCGGCGACGGGCCGCAAGGCGCGCGGACAGATACTCCCGCCGGCTCACGGCCGGCCCGGGAGCAACATCAGGCTTTCAGCGTGGAAGGCGCGCGCGGCGGCAGGGCGGCGCGCGCCGCAAACTGCCAGGTCCGGACCAACTCCGGCGGAGCGCCGCTTCGGTCGGGCGAGACGGACAGGACGACGATCGACTCCGGCGCGATCTCGGTCAGTCGGCAAAGGCCCGCCAGCGCCGCGAGCACCGGCGCGGGCGCGTTCAGCAACCCACGGGCGAGAAAGTAGGCACCTCCCTCGATCATGCTGCAATTGTCGGTCGCACAATCCGACGCCCCGCTCTCCTCCGGAGGGCAGCATCCGGCCTGGGTCCATATTCCCGCCGCCTCAAGGCCGCAATGCAGGGTCGCCGGCAGCCAGAAGGCCACCAACACCAGGGCGACCAAAGAATGGAGACGGAAGGAGGACAAGGCGGCGGGAACCATCGCTGCGGGACCGGGGGATTGTCAAGCGGCTGAAGGCATCCGGGAGATCGTCCCGCCAAAGCGAACCAGGCCGCCTCCCTTTGCCTATTTCGCGGCCTTGAGCATGGCGTTGCGGCGGGCCCGGAACTCGGACCCCGTTTTCCATTCCGGCCAGACCTCGCTGTCGGCCACCTGCCAGCCGAGTTCGAGCAGCAACTGCGCGTCCGTCACCGCGCCTACCAGATCCCACCAGGGTTTGATCTCGTCCGAAGGCTTGTGGTAGTCGCTCGCGATGTATTCTTCGCGACGCTGTTTTCCGTAGCCCGCCGGCCGGCCGACGATGTCGATGCCCCGCTGGGTGTAGAAACCGGGCACCCCCTGCTTCGCCAGTTCAAAATGGTCCGAGCGGTAGAAGTAGCCTTTTTCCGACTCGGTGTCGGCCACCAGCACGCGGCCCGTGCGCGCCGCGATGGCTGCAGCGACATCCTCGAGGGTGGAATTCCCCGCGCCGATGACCTCGAGATCGCGGGCGGACCCGAAGATCTGGAAGCCATCGAAGTTGATATCGGCGAGCGTCTTGGCCAGCGGATACAGCGGGTTCTCCGCATAATACCGCGAGCCGAGCAGGCCCTTCTCTTCGGCCGTGAAGGCGAGGAACAAAACGCTGCGGCGGGGCGCCCGCGGCGCGGCGGCGAACCCCTGCGCGATCTCGAGCAATGCAGCCACGCCCGCGGCATTGTCGAGCGCGCCATTGAAAATCTGGTCACCGGCCAGCCGCGGGTCGCGTCCGAGATGGTCCCAATGGGCGGAGTAGATCACCCATTCGTTCCGCACCCGCGGATCGGAGCCCGCCAGGCGGGCGACCACGTTGTGCGAGGCGATTTCGCGGATCCGGTTGTCCACGGTGAAGCTTGCCGTGGCGGGGAGGGCGACCGGTTTGAAATCGCGGCCTACGGCGGATTTTTTCAGAGCCGCAAAATCCCGTCCGGCGGCGGCAAACAGCTTCCGGCTTGAATCGAGGGTGAGCCAGCCTTCGACGGCGACGCGGCCCGCGTTTCCATCGGGCGTGCGCAGGTCGCATTCCTCGCGGCCCGCGGTGCCGCCGAGCACGGCGAAGGGGTAACCGGCCGGCCCGGTCTCGTGCACGATCAGACAGGCGGCGGCGCCCTTGGCGGAGGCGATTTCGTATTTATAGGTCCATCGGCCGTAATAGGTCATGGCCCGGCCTTTGAAGACCGTGCCGTCGAGCTTCGCCGGGTCGCGCGGATCGGGCACCGGCGGATCGCCCACCAGCATCACGATGGTTTTGCCCCGCACGTCCACCCCCTTGTAATCGTCCCAGCCGTACTCTGGCGCGACCACTCCGTAGCCCACAAAGACGACCTCGGAATCCTTGATTTCCAGCCGGCTGACCACCCGGTGCGAGTGTACGACGCATTCGGTCATCGGCGTGGGCTCGAGCACCGAGCCGCCCGCGTTGAACCGCATGGCGGTCTGCGACGTGATGCCGATCATGGGCACGTTCTGCACGTAGGTGCCGTCGGGGTTGCCGGGCTTCAGGCCGAGTTTCTTGAACTCGGCGGCGAGCCAGGCGATGGTCTTGTCCTCTCCGGGCGTGGCGGGCGCGCGGCCCTCGAATTCGTCGGAGGACAGCGCGGCGATGCGGGCCCGGATGCTGTCGGCATTCATGGCGGCAAAGGCTTCCGCCAGGTCGGGCTCGGCGGCCCGGCCCATGGCGCCGGCGAGCACGAATGGAATCACGGGCAGGATCCGGAGGGTTTTCCGATTTTGCATGGCTCCGGCTTGCCATGAATCGCCTTGGTCAACCAGCGAAATCCGGCCGGCGGACTCTGCTCAGCTCCCGTGATTTCCCAAGCGCACTGTCACGTAATACGTGACATTCATCGCGGCCCGGGATGAGCCCTGACGCGGGCATTACACACGCACCACGTACTCCAAAGACTGTCTGCCAGGTGGAGCGGCGACGCCCCCGTCGCCGTTCTTCGAGGGAACACGCGACGAGGGCGTCGCTTCCCCATGAAAAATCCGGGCTGAGGCCGCGCCGTCGGAATAGGTGCTGCGCGCACATCATCCTACCCGCAAGCCGGACCGACCTTTAGAAGCTTCACGCCGTAGTGCCAGGGCGGCAGCAGGAAAGGTCGGTCCGGCTTG